>Ga0182744_1002495_pt1 | contig 15087 bp, 13 predicted proteins | sample eDN3rd30CKraftMG_FD_128525 | JGI IMG/M metagenome (GOLD analysis project Ga0182744, IMG submission 128525) | Enriched Miracle-Growth compost microbial communities from Emeryville, California, USA - eDNA 3rd pass 30_C Kraft MG (version 2) (version 2) ...
CCATACGGCCCGGCAGGCCGCAGATCGCATGGCACAGGCATTGAGGCAATCAGCCTCCCTGGAAGTTTTGGGGCCTGCGACAGCGCCAATTGAAAGAGTGCGCGGACAATACGTTTGGGAAATCCTGATCAAAGTACCCAAACATCCCGGTCAGTTGCAGCTTTGTAAAAAAGTAATCGACCAGCAGACAGCGGTTTTACAATCCATAAAGGATTTTGCCCGTGTACAGATTACAGCAGACGTGGACCCTGCCTAGACCATAAATGTGGAAGAAAATTAAATTCGGCCATCCCAACCTTCTCTGTTAAAGCTTCAGGGGATCTGGCTTAAAAGTTTTGCGTTTTGACATCTCTTTACGGGAGGGCTGGCGCAGGTGAATGAGCACAATGGCGGCCAAAATCAGCAAGATCCCCAATAATTGCCATAGACTTATGGACTCATTTAAGATCAGATAGGCACATAGCGCTGCTGTGGGCAGTTCAATACTGCCAAGGATGCTGCTTAACGCAACGCCAACTTTGGGTATGGCATAAGCAAATAATAAAGGGGGCAATACCATTCCGAAAAATGCCAGCAAAAGCCCAATGGGCAGTATATTAGTCAGATAATCCATGAACGCCTGTTGGCCTATTAATTCTTTTATTTTAGCAAAAGGTGGAAAAACGGCCATGATCATTAATACCACGCCCAGTATCACCCAGGAACTTTTGACAATAGCCGGCAGCTGGTTACCTACATAGCCGTTAGCCAGGACAAAAACCGCATAAAAAAATCCCGCCAGCAGACCGAACAGCGCAGGGGATAAGGAAAATTGAAAATCATCCTGGTGGCCTATTAGTCCGGATCCCAGACAGGTACCGGCCAGAACGATCCCAATAAACAGCCATTTGCGAGGGGTCACCGGAATTTTAAATATAAGACGTTCCAGAACTACCGTGATCCAGGTATATTGCATGAGCAAAATAATGGCAATGGATGCAGGCATACGCTGCACACATTTATAATAGCAGATGCTGATACAACCCGAAGCCATGCCAGTCAAAATAAGCCTGATAGAACTGCGGGTATCTAAAAGTTTTTTTTCTCCTGCCTGGGTGCCCTGCGTTGATCTGTTACCCATCTTAGTGAAGCGGTAAACCATCAGCAAAACCCATAGCATCGCCGCTCCAAAATAGGCCTGGGCACTGGTAACGTCTGCCAACGAGAACCCGTCACCATAGGCCAGTTTAACAAAAGTGGAGAGGATCCCAAAGCTGCAGCCTCCCAGAAGGACTAAAATTATATATCTTATCATCGTATCGCGCAATAAAGATAAGTGATTTGTCAGAGCCAGGTTACAAGGGCTCCTTTTGTCTTAAGGATTTGCAGTAAATGGCAGCAATTTCTAAGCAGGCTTTAGGGATCATTAAACGCTTCTTTCAGAATGCAGCAAATTTTTAACATCCGGTTGCAGATAATCCATTAAATTGGAGGCATATTTGTGCACTTAAGAAAATCTATGCATTTGAAACGGATTATATGCGTTTTTGTCATAATACTTGTTTTTGCCGCAGGGGCTGGTGCACAGCGCCTCATCCGTGGTCATGTATATGGAGCCAGAACAACCACCTCTCCGGTTGATTCGATGCAACTGCGTACTTACCGGGGACAGGTGACTTTTTCAGATAAAGAAGGTTACTTTCAGATCAGCAGCAGTAATCCGGCTAATGATACACTCTATGTTTCCTATAAAGGCAGGTTTATCATGGCTTATCCAATCGGCAAGATCACGACTCCTGAAAAGTTTGATATTTATTTACAGAATCCCGCTTTTTACGATAACAGTTATTACAATGAACTGGAAGACGTTCAGGTCCATGCACGCAATTATCATACAGATTCACTGGAAAAAAGAAGGCTGTATGGCGACATATTTAATTATTCAAAACCCAAGTTCAATCCTTTCCATCCCATAACTTCTGCTATTAATGTATTCAGGCAACCCTATCTGAACCGGCAAAAGCGCTATCAGCAATTTGCCGTTAGCAGTGAAAAAGACGGCTATATCGATTCTCGCTTCACGCCTACTTTAGTAGCTAATTTAACCGGCATGGAAGATGACGAACAAATTCGGGTATTTATGAAAAAATACCGACCTTCCTTTGAACAACTTAAAGGAATGGTGGACCTTTCCCTTGGACAATACATTTTAGACTGTTATAAAGTTTTTAAACTGCAACAGCCGGCCCAAAAAGACTCAACCGACCAACCAACAAACGCCAATGCAGGTTCTGCAGATAAAGCCGATTAATTTCCACAAATAATCTAACCGTTTTTTTTGCGGGCAGACCCTGATGCATTAACTTTGCCGCCAAATCCGCAATTATAAAAACAGGTGTTACCATATTTTTGATCCTACTGCTTAATTGCCAGGTCTTTAATAACTTGCTGGTAACAGCTACTTTTTTGGCCAATCAGGATTATATTGCGGCCAATCTTTGCGTCAATAAAGACCATCCGGAAATGCACTGTAACGGGCATTGTCAATTAGACAAAAAGCTCAATGAAGACCAGAAACAAAATCAACCGAATTCTTCCGATAAGCGTATTAGTTTTGAGACCTCCGTCTTTTTATTCAATGAGGCAAACCCAATTGCCCATCTGATAGCAACGGACACTATAACGCCTCAAAACGGGATCCCGGTTATATTTACAGCGCAGAGCTATTATGCCAAAACTGTCCATCCTCCTTCCTTCTGTTCCTAAAAATTTCTTTAGCGCAGCATAGACAGCATTCAATAATGCCATTTTTTGACAATTAATCTGGCCAATCAGCGTGTAATTTCAGGAATGGGACTATGTGTCCATTTCTTTGAAGGCCTTAAAGCCATCGCTGTGTCACCATTTCTATTCGTAAAAAAGAGGTTATTAGTTATTGAAATAGCCCCACAAAGCATTAAAATTATATGTATAAAGCTCATCTGTCACCGACTTTAAGCGGTTACAGCAATGCTTATGACATGTACACTGCAGGCTATTGTTGTTCTCTTCCAAAATGCGCCGATAAATTTAAAATATTTATTGCGAAGGCTGCATCTCATGCATGATTTGCGAAGATACCGTGGCACGCGCAATGCATGCTAATGGCGGTTTTTGCCGGCGTTGTAACGCCTGAAGATCCTCATAGCATTGCTTTGCGTCCGGAACCTGAAGCAAGACAGCTTAAAAGCATGGATGCGCAGGCTATTTGTTTTTACCATTCCTACCATGGGTAGTAAAAAGTTTGTCTTTACTACCGGGTCATTAAAATGGTACAGGCAGTGCTGTATACAAATGTGACTAAGACCGCCAGCCGAAAAATCCAAACGGGCCCGGCGTCGGCGCATTCTATGTACAGCCCTTCACTTACAAAAAAATCCGATCATGATTTACGTTGACAAGTCCTCTAATAATAATTTACCTGTATTCCATCATCATCTCTTCAGTAACCGGTTCCCCTTGCCAGGCTTTATTGTCCGGCCAGTTCTTTTATTCCTTGGCTTATTTATCTTGCTATTTATTTCAGCTCCTGTTTCAGCGCAGCAAAGCATGCAGTATATAAAAGGGAAGGTGCTGGATCAAATAACAGGTCAGCCTGTCCCAGGCGTAACCATTAAATTTCAGACGAGTTGCTGTTGTATGCAAAATGGCAGCAGCGCCTGCCAGTGTATTTCTGATTCCCTCGGTCAATTTAAAATGGGTTATAACTGCAACGGGCTTTGCAGCAACCTGCAAGAGGCTGGCCCAGCTGGCAAACAAATGGACACATTAGTAATCACAGCTGTCAATTATCAAACCTTCACGCTGATCAGGGATCACGATCAGGTAAACCAGCCCTTCACGGCTTACCTTAAACCATTCATGGGTGACTTATCGGAAGTCCTGGTTACCGCTGCCCGCTTCAGGCAGGCCAGGACAGACATCGCCGCCTCCGTTGGTGTGGTGGACAGTTTACAGTTGGCCCTGACTAAGGCAACGCAGATTGACCAGCTGATCAATCAGGTGCCAGGAGTCTTCATGGCGGATCTTGGCAGCGAACAGCATGAAATGAGTATCCGGCAGCCCATTACCACTAAGAGCCTTTTTTTATATTTAGAGGACGGACTACCGATCAGAACCTCCGGCCTCTACAATCACAATGCGCTGCTGGAAATGAACCTGGCAGCCACCGGACGGATTGAACTATTAAAGGGACCCGCATCTGCCCAGTACGGTCCGGAAGCAGTTGGGGGCGCCGTTAATATCATATCTATTACGCCCCCTTCAGAACTTTCAGGGAAAATAACAGCCGAAGCCGACAACAACGGTTACAAAAAAACCTCCCTTTCCATTGGCAATACTTTTGGCAAATTCGCTGCCGTACTGAGTGGTTATTATGCCAATAGAAAGAACGGACCGATTGATTACAGCGATTATCATAAGAGCGCGGTTACGTTGAATACAGTGTATCAGATCAGCCCCACGGTGAGCTGGCAAAACAAGGCAACTTATGTAGATTATTATGCAGACATGTCCGGCTCACTGGATAGTACCGCTTTTGCCCAAAAGGACTTTACCAGTCATTATCAGTTCACCTACAGAAGCGTAAAAGCTTTGAGGGCAAGTTCCATATTGACCAAAGACTGGCAAAACCAATCAGCGACAAAACTTTCTTTAATGTACCGTAATAATCAGACCGGCCAAAATCCGGCCTATAGGATCAAGGACAACAAAGCGGATCCATTGATGGCCACAGGTGAAATCAATATGAATGCCTTTACCAGTTATGTCGGACTGTTGCAACATCACCAGCATTTTAATTGGCAAAACAGTACCCTGATCATGGGTTTGAGTGCGGACCTCAGCCCCAGTCGTTACGATGCAAATTTCATCCAGGTGCATAAAAATGCGGCCGGAGATTATACCGGTTATAACGACCCGGATTCAGTTATGACGGATTATAATACCCACATTAATAATTATGCCGCTTTTTTGCAATGGCAAATGGATTTGTTTAAGGGCCTCCGGCTGACGCTCGCTGGCAGGTATGACCGTTTTGATTATGATTTTAAAAATCATTTGCCGGTAACGGCCATCAGTGGCGCGCCGTCCACCAATGTACATTTTGATCACTGGACACCTAAAGCCGGTCTGAATTATAACCTTAAGCATATTGGATTTTACGCCAGTTATGGCCAGGGCTATGTTCCGCCACAGGTGACAGAACTATTCAATAATGTTAAGGTCCCATTCTTAAAACCACAGGTATTCCGAAATTATGAAGTTGGCGGCTGGGTACACCTGTTGAAGTCCACCCTGGGCATTGACTGGAGCCTTTACCGAATGAAAGGAACGGGAGAGATTATTACGGTGCGCAACAGCGACGGGTCCTCAGAAAATAAAAATGCGGGCAAAACCACCCACACGGGAATTGAACTTGGGCTGAACTATCATCCGGACCATCAATGGCAAATTCGTATAGGCGGCACGGTAGCCCGTCATAAATATCAACAGGAAACGCAAAGCGGTGTGCGCCTGGATGGCAACCAGATGCAGGCAGCCCCTGGTTGGATCGGTAATGGTACGGCGACCTACCGGCCGGATTTTATAAAAGGGTTATACGCCAGCCTTGAATATCAAAAGGTCGGAAGTTATTACATGGATGACGCCAACACGACCAGATATAAAGGTTTCGGGGTGATGAATTTCAGGACAGGCTATCAGTATAATAAAGTAGAAATCTGGGCCAACGCCCTGAACCTGCTGAATACATATTATGCCGACGTAGCCACTAAATCCGCCTACGGATATAGCTATAATCTGGGCAATCCTTTTACGCTTGTAGTTGGTCTGGCCTTTCATTTTTAACATTCAATCAGATTTTCATAATGCGCATAAAATCATTATACCGCCTGCACAGGACGCTCAGCATAATTATCGGCATTCCTATTTTGCTGTGGGCCGTCAGCGGGCTCATGCACCCATTAATGACCAGTGTACGGCCGGCCATCACTACGCAGCAGCGCCCGGAATACCCCCTGACGCCGGACGGTTTAAGAACAGCCGCACCGCTTAAAACTGTTCTGCAAAAAGCTGGTATCCCGGAAATCTTTCAGGCCCGTACTGTGTATATGGACGGCAGCTGGTATTACCAGGTCTTTGTGGCAGCTAATGCCACAAAGATGAATGCAAAACAGACAAATGTAAACCTTATCGGGAACACCCCATCCGCACATGCGCCATATAGCGGATGGCGAGCGAGGTATTTTAACCTAAAGACAGGCCGGGAGCTTGTTGGCGGTGATGATTTATATGCAGCGAACCTCGCCCGGTATTTTCTTGATGGGGCCGTCACTAAAGGCTACAGCCACGGCATACCTATAAAGTCCATTAAAAAAATTAATGACTTCACTGCTGACTACAGTTATGTTAACAGGCTATTGCCGGTCGAAAAAGTCAGTTTCGAAAGAGCCGACAATATAGCCATATATGTGGATACCCATCATAGCCGCTTTGCCTTTGCACTGGACCAACACCGTAGCGATTTTAATCAGTTTTTTGGATGGCTGCATACCTGGTCCTGGATGGACAATTTGCCCAGGCTCAAGGCCGCCATCATCGCGATGATTTTACTACTAGCCTTATTCACGGCAGGTCTTGGGATTTATTTGGCAGTCAGGACCAGGCCTCAAAAAAAGCCGAAAGCGAAGACGGCAAAGCTGACACCGCTGACAAGGGCCAGAAAGCTGCACCGCAGTTCGGCCATTATCGGCGCTGTTTTTTTGATCAGCTGGGCTTTCAGCGGGCTAGTGCATGCCACTCAAAACGGCAGGACGCCCTTTTATATTCAGCCAGTTTCCAATGAAAGGATCCAGACCAACCAATTACCGGACAGCCTTAACGCTACATTCATCCATTTAGCCGCCTCATCCCGCTTATCAGGGCTGGAGCTGATGCCATTAAATGGCAGCCTCCTTATGGCAGCGATGCCTTATAACCTGGCCAACGGAGCAAAGGATCTGATGTTGTCTGAAAAGGTAAATGCCACCGCCAGCAGGTACTATTGTTACCATCCGAAACCGGACAGTATCAACAGCGGTGCTATTAGCCATTGGGAACCTTTTACTGAAAATCAGATAGCCAGGCTGATGGGCAGCCTGGCATTCAGAAGCCAGACAAGAACAGCTGTAAACGACCACCAGGGGTATAGGCCGGTGAATGCTAAGGATACAGCGGGATTAGCAGCCATTTATCTGACACATTTTACCGAATCCTATAACTTTTCTGATAAGGTGCTTCCCGTGTGGCAGGTGAGCAAAGCTGCAGATCAGCCAGCCCAAGTCATAAAACAGCAAACAAAGGGCGAGGGGCCCGTTTTCATCGAAGTACCCACGGGCTCCCTGGTAAAAAAGGCCGACACTTTCAAACAGACTGATGCACTTATTTTTGCCTTTTTCCATAAACACGAGTTTATGGCATGGGCAGGAAAGTCAGCCAAAGATGCCAGTACCGTCATCGGTGTGATCATTGTCCTCATACTAATATTAATTGGTTACCGCCTGGTGTTTATAAAGTACAGGCAGCAGCGAAAATCAAAGAAACATTGATCGAAATGCTTTAGGAATGCCAATGAATTAAATGCCCGCATTTTTATTTATCCATGTAATTTAACCCGGGGATCCAAAGCGGTATATAATATATCCGCCAATATATTGACAATCACGAAGAAGGTGGCAGTAATCAGCACACTGCCCATTACCACTGGAAAATCCAGGTTTTCCAGCGCATCTACGGTGGTTTTACCAATCCCTTTCCAGCCAAAGATGTATTCGACAAAAAATGATCCGGCCAGCAGTTCTGCAAACCAGCCGGTAATGGCCGTGGCGACCGGGTTTAAAGCATTGGGCAGCGCATGTTTTAAAATAACCTTTTTTTTGGTGAGACCTTTAGCATAGGCTGTACGTATATAATCTTTACCCAGTACATCCAGCATGGCACTTCTTGTCAGCTGGGTGATAATGGCCAGCGGCCGGATCCCGAGCGTCAGTGCGGGCAACCAGAGGTTGCGCAGTGCCAGATGGCGCCCGCTCACCACATCATAATCAAAGAGACTGCCGGTCATAAAAAGACCTGTATACTGATGCAGCAAGAATCCAAATACATAAGCGATTACAATACCCATAAAAAAAGAAGGAGCTGAAATGCCAAGCACACTGGCAAACACCGCTGAGCTGTCCATCCAGGTATTTTGTTTAACGGCTGACAGCACACCCAGCAGTATACCGATAATCGTGGCAAAGAGCATGGCAGAAAAAGCGAGGATCATGGTGCCCGGCAATGCTTCCATTAAAATGTCCATCACCGGCCTTCGGTTCTGGTAGGATCTTCTAAGGTAAGGTACCTTTATTCCCACTTTAAGTTCATTGCCGATAAAAATACCTTTGAGGCCTTTTTCTTTAATTTCTTTTTTGGTGGTAATGCCAACGGGGGACACATCATTTACATACAGCAAAAACTGCTTCCATTTAGGCTGGTCCAGCGCCAGTTCCTTTCGGACATTGGTCAGCGTAGCACTATCACCCGTCTGGCCTAACACCAGTCTTGCCGGATCACCAAAGCCCTGGAACAGAAAAAATACAACAATGACAACCCCTGCCAGAACGAGGATGCCATAACCCATCTTTTTAAGTATAAACGAAAACATTTACGAAACTGTTCTGGTTTTTCAGTGTTTGAATATTATGAGATTATCCGGTAATGGCCCAAATATAAACGACCGGCCGCGTATAAAGATCGTTTTTTATGTCTAAAACCGTCACCGCTTAAATTTAGGCTAAACCTGCCTGCTTTTTTTGAACCGGCTTTAATCATAAATACGGCGCTTTTTGCCGCTTTCAAAATCCTTAAAAATAAAAGCGCCCAGGTTGTCCAGGCTGGCAAAAAATGCCTTCCCATGGTTCGCTTCGGTAAATTCAGTGATAAACTGCTGCAGGTAGGGATCGGAAGCGATCATAAATGTCGTAATATCGATTTTAAGCTTTTTACACTGTACCGCTAAATTGATGCAACGATTGGTAATTTTACGGTCCAGTCCAAAAGCATTTTTATAATATTTGCCACCAATTTTCAGGCAAGTGGGTTTACCGTCGGTAATCATAAAGATCTTTTTGTTGGCATTTTTCCGTCGCCGTAGTAAGTCCATGGCCAGCTCCAGGCCCGCTACCGTATTGGTATGGTAAGGACCGACCTGTAAATAGGGCAGATCCTTAATTTCTACCGTCCAGGCATCATTGCCAAAAACAACAATATCCAGCGTATCTTTAGGATATTTGGTGGTAATCAGTTCACTAAGCGCCATCGCCACTTTTTTGGCCGGAGTGATCCTGTCTTCCCCATATAAAATCATGGAATGAGAGATATCAATCATCAATACCGTGGAAGTCTGCGCCTTATAATCTGTTTCTCTGATCTGCAGATCTTTTTCCTGCAGTTCAAAATGATCCAGTCCATGATTGATCTGAGCAGTCCTGATGCTCTGGGTAAAATCAATCTGCTCCAGTTTATCTCCAAACTGATAACTGCGTATATCAGGGCTTATTTCATCACCCGTCCCGGGCTTTTTGGTAGGATGGTCCCCGTTTTTGGATTTTTTGAGTTTGCTGAATATCTCTTCCAGGCTTTTTTGCCTGAGGGTTTGCTCTGATTTGGCGCTCAGCGCATATGTCCCCATAACGGGGTCTTCTTTTAAATAGCCATTGTCTTTGAGGTCCTGTATAAAATCCCCCATGCCGTAGTTTTCATCCGTCAAGTGAAACTGTTTATCGAGCTCCATCATCCAACGCAGCGTTTCCTGAGCGTCACCATTGGTGTAGGGAAGAAGTTGCATAAAAAGATCCAGCAACTCTTCAAATTTGGTTCTGCCGGTCCGCGGTTTGTATTTTGAAAAATTAAAGCCTTCCATAATCCGATATTTAGCGGTATGCCACTTTTTTATTCAGCAGTAAGGTACACCGTTTTTGCCGACCTGCCTGAAAATAACGGGTTGTCTACCAAATTTTTGGTAAAAATTAAACACATGAAAATAAATAAAATACGATTAAAAAAATGGCTTATAAGCAATTGTTACAATGGAAGCGCAGGTTTGAGATTTAGCGCCTGACTGACTGAACATCAAGCACCTAACGCAAGTTAGGTTGGTGATATGCCAAAACATCAGTAAATTGCCCAGGTTTCAAAACATTATTCATTACAAATTAAAATTTTACAATGGCAAAGTACAGAGCAGGCGTCTTATATGGCGAAGAAGTAGCGGCCGTATTCAGCGATGCAAAGGCAGGCAACTTCGCTCTTCCTGCAGTTAACGTAACCGGTACAAATACCATTAATGCAGTGCTGGAAACAGCTGCAAAAGTTAATTCTCCTGTTATTATTCAGTTCAGCAATGGTGGTGCACAGTTTTTTGCCGGTAAAGGGATGCCCAATGATAAGCTTCAGGCAAATATCAGCGGTGCAATCAGTGGTGCCCTCCATATACATAATGTAGCCAAATATTACGGTGTACCGGTTATTCTGCATACCGACCATGCGGCTAAAAAATGGTTACCCTGGATTGACGGACTGATCAGTGCCGGTGAACAATTCAAAAAAGAAAAAGGTCAGCCACTTTTCAGCTCCCACATGCTGGATTTGAGCGAAGAACCCCTGAATGAAAATATTGCCACTTCTGTTGAATTCTTCAAAAGAATGGCGCCTTTAGGTATGTGCCTTGAAATAGAATTAGGCGTAACCGGTGGGGAAGAAGACGGCGTGGATAATTCCCATGTAGACAACTCCAAATTATATACCCAGCCAGAGGAAGTATATGAAGCGTATGAGGCACTTGCTAAAGTAGGTAATTTATTTACCATTGCCGCGGCCTTTGGTAATGTGCACGGTGTTTATAAACCCGGGAATGTGGAGCTTACGCCATCAATTCTTAAGAACAGCCAGGTGTATGTCGCCGAAAAGTTAGGCCTGGATAAAGATGCTAAACCTGTTTCCTTCGTATTCCATGGCGGAAGCGGTTCAGATAAGGCACAGATCACCGAAACCCTTGGTTACGGTGTGGTGAAAATGAACCTGGATACCGATATGCAATGGGCATTTGCCAATGGCGTTTTTGGTTATTATAAACAAAACGAAGCGTATCTGCAGGGTCAGCTCGGCAACCCGACTGGCGAAGATGCGCCCAATAAAAAATACTACGATCCGCGTGTCTGGTTACGCAAGGGCGAAGAGTCCTTTGTAAAAAGACTGGAAGAAGCCTTTGGCGATTTGAACTGCCTGGGCAAGAACGCTTAAGGTCAAGCATTTACATAAGTTTTTAACAAAAGTCCAATCGATCTTAGGATCGGCTGGACTTTTTGCTTTTTTACAATTGTATTTGGCATTTTTTAGCCAAAGGGGACTATATTTGTTTGAAATAGCAATTTATTTATATCTATGGCAGACAAAACCATTATTATAACCGGGGGAGCCGGATTTATCGGATCACATGTCGTGCGCCGTTTCGTAAATCAGTATCCCGACTACCGGATTATTAATCTGGACAAATTAACCTATGCGGGCAACCTGAGTAATTTAAAAGATATTGAAAATAAGCCCAATTATCAATTTATAAAGGCAGATATCACAGACAGCAGTCAAATGCTGGATATTTTTAAGAAAGAAACGCCCGATGGCATTATTCATCTGGCGGCAGAAAGCCATGTGGACCGTTCGATTTCGAGCCCCCTGGAATTTGTGTTAACCAATGTAGTGGGAACGGTCAATCTACTCAATGCTGCCCGCGCCTGCTGGAAAGAAAATTTTGACCAGCACCGGTTCTACCATGTATCCACGGATGAAGTGTATGGCGCTCTGGGCAAGGAAGGGATGTTTACAGAAAAAACACCTTATGATCCCCATAGCCCTTATTCTGCTTCCAAGGCCAGTTCTGACCATTTTGTCCGCGCTTATCACGATACTTATGGCATGAATACCGTAATCTCCAACTGTAGCAATAACTACGGCTCCCATCATTTTCCTGAAAAATTGATCCCGCTGGCCATCCACAATATTCAACACAACAAACCCGTTCCTATTTACGGCAAAGGAGAAAATGTCAGAGACTGGTTATTTGTGGAAGACCATGCCAGGGCTATTGATATTATCTATCATAAAGCGGCTGCAGGTTCAACTTACAACATCGGTGGACATAATGAATGGACGAACCTGGAATTGATCAAACTTCTTTGCAAAATTATGGATGACCGCCTGGGCAGGACACCCGGCAGTTCAGAAAAGCTGATCACCTTTGTTACAGACAGGGCCGGGCATGATCTGCGCTATGCGATCGATGCAGATAAACTGGAAAAAGATCTGGGCTGGAAGCCCAGCCTGCGGTTGGAAGAAGGCCTTGAAAAAACAGTTGACTGGTACCTGGCCAATGAGGCCTGGCTTCAAAATGTCACCAGCGGTGACTATCAAAAATATTATGAAAAGCAATACAGCGGCAGATAGGCCTGGTAGAAAATAGTATATGGAAATAAAAGAAACACATTTGAAGGGTTGTTTTACCTTACAACCATGGGTCTTTAGTGATGAAAGGGGTTATTTTTTTGAAAGCTATAATCAAAAAGCCTTTACAGAGCTGACTGGATATAGTGCAGAATTTGTGCAGGACAATCAGTCTCTGTCCACCTATGGAACTGTAAGAGGCTTACATTTTCAAAGTGGCGTGCATGCCCAGGCCAAATTAGTACGGGTCATTCAAGGCAGCGTATATGATGTGGCAGTAGATCTGAGAAAGGATTCGAGTACGTATGGTCAATGGTTTGGCGTTGAACTTTCAGGCGAAAATAACCTGCAATTATTTATACCCAGAGGCTTTGCCCATGGATTCTCGGTGTTAAGTGAAACAGCGCTTTTTACCTATAAATGCGACAATTTTTATCATAAGGCCGCTGAGGGTGGCATCCGCTATGATGACCCTACACTTAATATTGACTGGCAAATTGCAAAGGACAAGATGATCTTGTCTGAAAAGGACCTGTTATTGCCTTATTTTAATGACTAGTTCCCTTACCTTAATCTGTTACCCATGAAAGGAATTATTCTTGCCGGAGGATCCGGCACAAGACTTTACCCTATAACGCTTGGCATCAGTAAACAACTGATGCCGATTTACGATAAGCCGATGATCTATTACCCTTTATCCGTGCTGATGATGGCAGGCATACGGGAAATACTGATTATTACGACCAGTGAAGATCAGCCGGGTTTTATCCGCCTATTGGGCGATGGCAGTAAATGGGGCTGTCGTTTTGAATATGTTGTCCAGCCAGTACCCAATGGGCTCGCCCAGGCTTTTGTTTTAGGAGCTGATTTTATCGGACAAGATAAGGTCGCCCTTATTCTTGGCGATAATATCTTCTATGGCAGTGGACTGGCTAAATTATTACAGCAAAATAATGATCCTGAAGGCGGGGTTATTTATGCCTATCAGGTAAGTGACCCGGAAAGATATGGTGTGGTGGAATTTGACGAGCACAATCAGGCTATATCAATTGAAGAGAAACCTGCACGGCCTAAATCTAATTTTGCCGTTCCCGGCCTTTATTTTTATGACAACTCTGTCGTGGAAGTGGCTAAAAACATTCAGCCTTCTGCCAGGGGAGAATATGAGATTACAGATGTCAACAGGTATTATCTGGAGCAGGGTAAATTGAATGTGGGCGTTTTAAGCAGGGGAACGGCCTGGCTTGATACCGGCACGCATGATTCCATGATGGAAGCCTCGCAGTTTGTTCAGGTCATTGAAAACAGACAAGGCCTCAAAATTGGGTGTCCCGAAGAGGTTGCCTTTCGAATGGGTTTTATCGACCGCGTGCAATTACAAAAAGTGGCAGAACCTTTAAAGAAAAGCGGTTATGGGGAATATCTACTAAAACTTTGAGAAGACATCGGCAGCTGTATTTTATTCCAATACTATATTAAATAAAAAAGTGAGCGAAAAGACAATTAAAGTAGTCCTGATTGGTTATGGCCATATCGGCAAAAGGCATGCGGCAGTAATAATGGCCAGTAATTATTTTGAATTGATCGCGCTGGTAGACACCCATCACGAAAAGCGTCCTGAAAATTTACCTGAAACTGTCGGCTTTTTTGTAACCTTAAATGATTTTCTCTCCAGTGAAAATAATGCCCGCTTAGCCATCATAGCCACCCCAAACGGTTTACACGGCCAGCAAATAAAAAAATGCCTGAATCATGGTCTGGATGTGGTAGCAGAGAAGCCCATTGTATTAAGCAGTACTGAACTAAATAAGCTCCATCAAATGGCTATCGATGCGGGACTTCATTTGTTCCCGGTCGTTCAAAACAGGTATGCCAAAATAGCTTTATGGTTAAAGCAGGTTCTATATAAAGAGTTTTTGGGAAAGGTTTATATTATCCAGGTGAATTGCCTCTGGAACCGGGATGAGCGCTATTATCAACCGGGAAGCTGGCATGGAGACTTACAACTGGACGGCGGCAGTCTATATACACAGTTTCTGCATTTTATCGATATGCTTTATTGGTTATTTGGCAAGCCGACTGTTAAATCAGCAACATTGTTGGATTTTAACCATCAAACGCTTTCCAGTTTTGAAGACTCCGGTCTGGTGCAATTTGAATTTACAAATGGAATCGCAAAAGATGCCCTTGCGGCCATGACCTTCAGTACGGCTGCCTGGGGTAAAAATGCCGAAAGTTCGCTTACTATACTTGGCGAAAATGGCACTATTAAGATAGGGGGGCAGTATATGGAAAAACTCCAGTACGCCATCGGGAATGGCCTTGAAAATGAAGCTGTATTGCAAACAGAACTTTCAAAGGATGCTTATAAGGAAAAATATGGAGCTGCGGGCGGCCATTACCAGTTCTGGGATCAAATGGAAAAGTTTTATTCAGGGCTGCCACATGCCTTACCCACCGTTCAGGAAGCCACAGAAGTTATCGAAATAATTGAGCAGATTTATCAACACAGGTAAGTCTGTTTTACAACAGTCCATCAATTTAAAATAATGA
>Ga0182744_1002496_pt1 | contig 15081 bp, 10 predicted proteins | sample eDN3rd30CKraftMG_FD_128525 | JGI IMG/M metagenome (GOLD analysis project Ga0182744, IMG submission 128525) | Enriched Miracle-Growth compost microbial communities from Emeryville, California, USA - eDNA 3rd pass 30_C Kraft MG (version 2) (version 2) ...
CGGATTGCCCTGGATGAAGATATGGGCCATGGAGTGCTGGTCGTGCTTGAAGCCGGGCAGCGTGAGCTCGCGCGTCACCACGCCGCCGCCGAACCAGGCGTTGCGCTCCAGCACCAGCACGGATTTGCCGCCCGCCGCCAGGTAAGCGGCGGCCACCAGGCCGTTATGGCCGGAGCCGATGGTGACGATGTCGTAGGTGTCGGTCATAAGGCTTTCCCTGCGGACAAGTTAGATCTTCCCCTCCCTTGATGGGAGGGGATCGAGGGGAGGGTGATCGCGCCGCCCGCAAGGCCTTTCCAGATGGAGGCATCACCCCCACCTCGGTCCTCCCCCATCAAGGGCGAGGAGGTCATAACAGGCCGTTTCGGTCTCGCCAGGATCATCGCGCGCTCAATATTGCGTTTCGGGCAGGTGGACGGTGAGGCCGTCCAGGTCGTCGCACATGACGATCTGGCAGGAGAGGCGGCTGGCGGGGGTGATCTCGGCGGCCGCCCCTTCCAGCATCATGTCCTCGCCCGCCACGCGATCGCCGACGGCCTGCCGCCAGGCGTCATCCACATAGACATGGCAGGTGGCGCACATCAGCGAGCCGCCGCATTCGCCGACGATGCCCGCCACATCATTGTTGAGGGCGGTCTGCATGACACTGTCGCCCGGCCTGGCCTCCACTTCCCGGCGCCCGCCGTCGGGCGCCACGTAAATCACTTTCGGCATAGTCTCCTCAGGCGGCGTGCAGCGTGATGGGCATGCGCACGGTGCCATGCATGATGTTGTTGATGACGGGCTCGGGCGCACCGGTGATCTCGATACGATCGACGCGCCGCGAGAGTGCGCGGAAGAAGCATTCGGCTTCGAGCCGCGCCACGGCCTGGCCCACGCAGGCATGGATGCCGGCGCCGAAACCCATATGCCCGGCGATCTTGCGGTCGAGCTGATAGTCGGCCGGCCGGTCCCAGCGCCGATGGTCGCGGTTGGCCGCCACCATCATGGTGCCCATCTTCGAGCCCTTGGGGATGAGCGTGCCGCCCAATTCCACGTCGCGCGTCGTCACCCGGCCCAGCATGCGGGTGATGGACTGCCAGCGGATGGCTTCCTCCAGCACCAGCCGGGCCTTGGCGGGATCGGCCTTCAGCTTCTCCCATTCGGCGGGGAATTCCGCCATGCCGCGCAGCGCCCCGGTGATGCCGACGATGGTGGAATCCGAACCGGCGGAAAGGAGGACGAGCACCAGAAGCTCGGCCTCGTCCATGGTGATCTCGCCATTGTCGGCGGCCACATACATCTGGGCGGCGATGCCGTCGGGGTCCAGCGCCTCGCGCTTGCACTGCCGGGCCACCCAGTCCAGCACATGGCCGTTTTCCTCCAGCGTCTGGTGAAAGAGCGCGTTCTCCGGCCCCAGCGTGTTGAAGACGATGCCGCCGTAAGAGAGCAGGTTCTGCCGCCCCTGGGCCGGCATGCCCAGCATGTCGGGGAAGACTTTCAGGATATAGCGGCCCACCAGGTCTTCGCGGGCTTCCAGCTCCACCGTGCCGCCGGCCATGATCTCGTCCACCAGCCGGTCGGCTTCGCGCTGGAAGGTGTCCTTCATCGTCTTCATGGCGGCGGGTGAGAGGGCGCGCAGGATCACGTTCTTCACCTGCGTGTGGCGGGGCGGATCGTCGACCAGCAATATCTCGGGCCTCACACTGTTGGGATCGTGGAACGGCCGGGAGGCGGAGGAGAAGGTCTGCCAGTCCTGCAACACCTGCTGGCTGAGGTCGTGCCGGCCGGTCACATAGAAATCATACTGCTCCAGATAGACGACGGGGGCCTGCTCGCGGATGGCGGCGTCGCGCTCATGGGCGTTCAGGATGGCGTCCATGCTGAAGATGTCATAATCGGTGGTGGCGGCCCCCTCGGTCAAAACCGACATCGGCGATTCCCCTTCATGCTCCCCATCCTCCCGGAGGCCGCGCGTCCCTCGCGTCTTCGCCCCGGAGAGGGCCATGGTGATGCGTCCCGCAGGCGAAGTCAAACCCAACCGTATCAATCGTGATGGTCGCCCCGGGGCCGCCGGCCTCACGAATTGTTGCGCGGCGCGGGGCTGGCGACGGCTATTGACCTTGCAGGCGATTTGCCATCCACTACGGACAGGGGAAAATTGGGGAAAAGGGGTACCCGATCATGAAGCAACCGATCTTGGGGATTGTCGGTCTCATCATCGTCATGGCCATCGCCTTCGGCATCATCTCTCTCTTCAGCGCCGATACCTTCGCCGGCTGGGTGACGTACTTCGTCGCCGTGTGCGTGCCGGTGGAAGTGGTCATCGGCATGGTCTGGCAGCTCGGCTATCCACCCTTCATCCGGGGGCTGGCGCAGCCGGTCCGGGGCATCGCGCTGGTGCTCCTCACCTTCGCCATGGCGGCGGTCATCACCGCCATCCTCTTCTATACGCAGGCGGCGGCCATCAGCCCGCCGACGCCGTTCGCGCTCATCTACGTCATCTTCGCGGTGCTGGTCACCTTCTGGTTCGTGGTGGTCTGGGGGATGTGGCCCGTCTCCGCCGTCAGCAAGAGCCCGCTGGTGCTGGGGCTGAGCACGCTGGTCATCACCTATGTGGTGGGCTGGCTGCTGTTCGAGCTCCTGTTCGATTTCAGCTTCATGGCCGGAGCACCCTTCTACAGTACCGACCTCGATCCGCAGGGTCTCTTCAACGGCTTCGAGATCCTGAGCTATTCGGTGACAACGGTGGCGGTGGTCTTCATGTTCATCGTCATGGATTTCTGGCCCATCACGGCGGTGCCGGCCTTCCGCAAGCAGCCGGTCATGGGCATCGTCACCAGCATCGCCGTGCTGGCCATCGCCGGCGTCGCCTACTGGCTGGGAGTCATCGTCATGGGGCAGGAGCCCATCAAGTTCATGGTGTTCTGCTCCATCGGCTTCCTGTTCGGCTCACTCCTGCCCATCATCATGTTCGAGGGCACGCTCTTTTCCAACATGAAGCAGCCGGTGAAGGGGCTCCTCGGCCTGGTCGTCGCCATCATCTCCGGCGCCATCCTGCCCAAGATCTACTGGGCGCTGGCACCCGCGCTTTCGGGCGAGCTGGTGGCGGGCGCGCCCAACTACCAGTACGAGCTGTGGCTGGCCTCGGCCTTGCTCGCCATGACCTTCCCGCTCATGGTGGCCTATGCCCAGTTCTTCAACTTCTGGCCCATCCGCGGCAAGGCCGCCGCACCGGTGCCGGAGGAAGTGCCGGCGGCGGAATAGACCGGGCGGTTCCGGTTGAAAGAAGGGGGCAGCCGGCGCCGGCCGGTTGCCCCTTTCCTTTTTCCACAACCTTATGACGCAGCGCGGGAATTGCCGCCAAACCTTGAGGCGAGCGGAGTTCCAGGGCCGATACGGGGCACCCTTCATCTAAGCCATTGAAATTATTCGATAGACAAATAGCCAATTCGCGTCATACAGTTACATTCAAACATATAATCGATAATACCAGCTTGGGGGCAAGCACATCGAATTGGGAGGGGATTACCAATGTCGAAAAGGGGAAAGAAGGGCCTGAACGGGGCCCGGACGCTATTCGTTTGCCGTGGGGGCACGGCCATCAGAACAATCAGCTACATGGGTGCCGCGGCATGCGCCCTGATGGCGGGGCCGGGGAGCCCGGCCATGGCCCAGGATGCCGCCGCCGGCCTGGACGAGATCAATGTCACCGGCTCGCGCATCCAGCGCACCGGCATGCAGACGCCGACACCGGTCACCTCGGTCAGCGCCGCCGACCTCTCCAACATGGCGCCGGGCAATCTCATCCAGTCGCTCAACCAGCTGCCGGTGTTCTTCGGCAACACCACCACCAACGCGCCGGGCAACTTCTTCACCTCGCCGGGCGCCGGCAACCTCAACCTGCGGGGCCTGGGGCCCAACCGCACGCTGGTGCTGCTCGACGGGCGGCGCGTGGTCTCCTCCACCCGCTATGGCGGCACCGATATCAACGTCTTCCCGGAAGCCATGATCCGCAACGTGGAAACGGTGACCGGCGGCGCCTCGGCGGCCTACGGCACCGATGCCGTGGCGGGCGTAGTGAACTTCCAGCTCGACACTGAATTCACCGGCATCACCGGCCATCTGCAGGGCGGCGTCACCTCGCGCGGCGACAACGAGAACTGGGAAGGCTCCATCGCCGCCGGCACGGATATCGGCGAGAAGATGCACCTTCTCGCCTCCTACGACCGCTACGAGCAGGAAGCGGTGGAAACCTATGAGGGGCGCGACTGGTACCAGAGCTGGGGCCAGGTCACCAACCCGGACCCGAACGGTCCGCGCTTCCTGGTGCGGCCCAACGTGGTCTCCACCCAGGGCACGCTGGGCGGCATGATCAATGCGCCGGGCACCGCCATCGACCGCCTGATGTTCCTCGGCGACGGCTCGGTCACCCCGTTCGTCGTCGGCGATCCGGCGGCGGTGAACGGCGGCTCGCGCTCACAATCCATCGCCAATGGCGGCAGCGGCACCTACAACGGCGCCGACCGGCCGGCCCTGGCCCCCAAGGCCAAGCGCAGCAGCGCCTTCCTCTACCTGGATTACGACGTCTCCGACAAGGTGACCGTCTATGCCCAGGGCATCATGGGCAACACGGTCACCAACCTGACCAACCTGGGCGGCATCTTCCAGAACACCACCCGCATGGAAATTTTCAGCGGCAACCCCTACCTGCCGGCGGGCGTGCAGGCTGCCATGGACGCCAACGGCATCTCATCCTTCACCTTCGACCGCATCGGCAGCGCCGCCGACATCGCCGCCCACAGCCGCGTGGAGACGGAGAATACCACCTATTCCGGGACGCTGGGCTTCAAGGCCGACCTGGAGACCGGCAACTGGTTCGACAGCTGGCGGGTGGACGGCTACTACCAGTACGGCCGCACCGAGAACCGCGCCCGCCAGCTCGGCGGCATCCGCATCGACCGCATCTATGCGGCGGCCGATGCGGTCAGGGACCCCGAGACCGGCGGCATCGTCTGCAACGCGGCGCTCACCCATCCCGAACTGTTCGGGGATTGCGTGCCCATCAACCTCTTCGGCGCAGGGCGGGCCTCGCAGGAGGCCATCGACTATGTGACCGGCTATGAATCGGGCCAGCACATCACCACGCCCATCGAATTCACCGACACCAGCATCACCGGCGTGACCGACGACTACATCACCGAGGACTACAAGGAAACCCGCGCCAACCTCACCCAGCATGTCGCCGAGCTCTCCATGAGCGGCGACGTGTGGGAGGGCTGGGCCGGGCCGGTCTCCGCCGCCTTCGGCGTCTCCTACCGCAAGGAGAGCATCACCCAGATCGTGCGTGATCCCACCAATCCGACGGGGGACCCGGACTTCCGGCCGGTGCTGGGCGACCCCATCGTGCGCGGCGTACCGTCGGGCGCCACGGAACGGTTCACCGGCCTGCAGTTCGCCACCGTGGCCAACATCGAGGGCAGCGCCAACGTCAAGGAGGTCTTCGCCGAAACCCTGTTCCCGCTTCTGAGCGGCCAGCCCTTCGCCGAGAGCCTCACCGCCAACCTGGCGGCGCGCTATGCCGATTATTCGGGCTCCGGCGGCATCTGGGCCTACAAGGCCGGGCTCGACTGGCAGATTTACAGCGACCTGCGGCTGCGCGGCACCTATTCACGCGACGTGCGCGCCGCCAACCTCTCCGAGCGCTACGACCGCACGGGCGGCACGGTCTCCGTCATGGACCCGGAATTCGACGGGGCGCAACTCGACTCCAGCCTGGAATCCGGCGGCAATCCCGGCATCACGCCGGAGAAGGCCGACACCATCACCTTCGGCGCCGTCTACCAGCCCGGCTGGCTGCGCGGCCTCTCCCTCTCCGCCGACTGGTATCAGATCGACATCGAGGGCGCGGTGGGCCAGCTCGGCGTGCAGCGCATCGTCGATGACTGCTACAACGGCGCCCAGACGGTCTGCGACAATCAGGTGGTGCGCGATCCGGTCACCCGCCGCCTCCTGCTGGTGCGCGACGTCTTCATCAACATCAATGCCGCCCGCGCCCGGGGCGTGGACTTCGAAGCATCCTACAATACCGACGTCAGCCTGTTCGGCGGCGCCGAGGCATTGAGCCTGCGGGGGTTCGTTACCTATCTGGACGAGAACTCCATCACCAATCTGGGCGCGCCGAAGGTCGACCGGGCGGGCGAGACCGGCACACTGGCGCTGCCCAAATGGAAGGCCACGGCGCATGTGAATTACGTCAACGGGCCGTTCTCCCTCTTCGTGCAGGAGCGCTGGATCGACAAGGGCATCCTCGATTCCGACTATGTGGAGGGCGTGGATATCGACGACAATTCGGTGGATGCCGTGTGGTACACCGACATGCGCCTCTCCTACACCATCGAGACGGCGGGCGGCGGAAGCTGGGAGATTTACGGCAACGTGAACAATCTCTTCGACCAGGACCCGCCGGTGACCGCCACCTTCAGCTCCTTCTCGGCCGCCGCCAGCCAGACCAACGCGACCATGTACGACCTCCTGGGCCGCAGCTTCACCGCCGGCGTGCGCTTCCGCTACTGAGCCACCGGGACGATCCACGAAAAAGCCGCTCCCTCATATGGGGGAGCGGCTTTCCTTTTGCGTGATGGAGTGGCTGTCCGTTCAGCCCGCCACCTTCTCGGCGATCATGCTGGGGTCGGCGCCCATGCGGCCGGTGCCGGACTTGGTGCCTTCGCGGGCCAGCGTCAGATCGAAACGGATGCTGGGCAGGCCCTTGATGGGGCTCTCCGGGTCGTTCTCGTTGACGGTGACCACCAGATCGCCGGCGGCGCCGAACACCGTGTCCGACTCCAGATACTGGCCGGGCAGGTAGATGGCGGTGATGAGCTCGCGGTAACCATCCGCCGAAACGAGATAGTGGATGTGGGCCGGACGCGCCCCCTCGCGGCGCTGGGCGCGGATCATGTCACCCACCGGGCCGTCGAGCGGGATGTAGTAGCCCAGGGGCTCCACCGTGCGGAGCCAGTAATTGCCGTTCTCGTCGGTGCGGAACTGGGCGCGGTAGTCCATGTGGCCGCCGGAGATTTCCTGCATGTCGTAAGTGCCGCGGCTGCACGCCTGCCAGATATCCATCTTGGCATTGGCGATGGGCTTGCCGGTCACATCCGTCACCCGGCCGTAGAGGCAGATCTCGCGGCTGTCGTCGCCTTCCACGATCTTGTCGCCCAACGCTTTCGGCGGCGCATTCTCGCGGAAGAAGGGGCCGAGATTGCTGGTATGCGTGGCCTCCTCGGTGCGCGTGGCGTCATGCAAGAGGTTGATGAGCGTCGAGACACCCAGCGTGTCGGAGAGGAGGATGAACTCCTGCCGGTCCCCGGTGCAGGTATGGCCGACCTTGGTGAGGAACTCGATGCCCTGGATCCATTCGCCGGGTGTCAGATGCACCTCCCGCGCGAAATCATGCATGTGCCGGATAAGCGCTTCCATGATCTCCTGGAAGCGCGGATCGGCACAGGTCGCGTTCTGCTCCAGAACCGATTCAGTGATGTTGTCGATGGTCTGTTCTTTCATGGCCATTCCCCTGAAGGCTTCCCCTGAAGCCGCGTGACGATACCCCCGGGGATCAGGCCCCGGGACCCTGGATGCTGTCATGCGCCGGGCCGGCCCCGGCCTGGATCGCCTGGACGTTGCCCGCCTGGACGTTGCCCGCCTGGACGTTGCCCGCCTGGACGTTGAAAGACCCGGTGGCCCCGGCGATGAGCAGAATGACGATGACGGCGATGGCCGTATCCCTGAACCGCGCCACGCCGCTGCGCGGCCGGTTGTCATTGGCGCATCTCACTGGTCCCAACGGTCCGCCCCCGCCCCTGCGTTGCCCTCTCCTGTTGTATGCAATCAGCCTAGTCCCCCGCCGCCGAACCGTCAATGCGAGGCGCCGGGCCTCTCAACAATAATTGATGAAGACTCAAGCAAAGCTCCGCGAAGGGCCGGGATTGAGCCGTTGCCATGCTTTTGGCGATAGTGATACCATCGCTGCAACCACCATAAGACCATTCGGACATGGCGCATTGTTGGGAAGGGATCAACGTGACCTACAACACACATATCGGCTCCCTCGACTCCTATGAGAAAGGGGTCATCGAGCTCAAGGACGACCTGAGGAAGTACGCATTCTCCAATATTTTCGAGGTGGCGGGCGCCGCCAGGCCGTTCGAGCGCGTGGCCGTCGCCCAGAACCTCGAATATGTGGCGGAGGTGATGCGCGTCGAGGGGGATGGGCCGTGGTATGCCGCCCCGCACGACGAATTCGCCATCGTCATGGACGGGGAAGTGACCTTCAACTTCATCAAGCTCGACGACGGCCAGGTGCCCAGCCATGACGGTGGCGCCGTGCAACTGGGCGCCAAGCCCAACGGTGCGCGCATGGGCCGCGTCGTCGCCCGGCGCGGCCATCAGGTGCTGCTGCCCAAGGGGTCGGCCTACCAGCTCGCCTCGCCCAGGCCCGCCGTCGCCATCGTGCAGACGGTGGACGGGCCGGTGACGGTGAAGCGTTGGAATGAAATCTGCACCCTCTGAGAGGATGGAAGGAGAGCCACAATGGACGTCCAGACCGCGAAGGTGACCGCCACCGGCACCAATGCCGACACCGGCTATGACAGCTTCAAGCTCGGCGGCTTCGAATTCAGCCGCGACGAATATTTCGCCCATATCAAATGGCCGAAGGGCACCCACATCATCGAGATCGACCGGTTCCTGCGCGCCATGGTGCGCGATATCGGCTGGGGCTTCTTCTACGGCTGGATCTTCTTCGACGACATTTTCGGCACCACCAACCATTACGGCACGGTGGACATCTTCGCCGGCGCCTATGACGAGAGCTACAAGAAGCAGGGTATCGACCATCTGGAGACCTTCCCCGCCGAAGTGGTGAAGGAGGCCTTCGAGACCATTTCCCGCAACTGGATCAACGAAGGGTACGATCCCCTGCGCGCGCCGCTGGAGACCGGCACGCCCATCGGCTCCAAAGCGAAGGAGAGCACGGCGCCGCTGGTGCGCGGTTTCACCCCCGCCACCCGCATGCTGGGGCTGGAGGGCGATGTGCCGGTGCGCTCCGACAAGACCGGCCATCCCATCAACCGCGCCTTCGAGGACCTGGAGTTCGACACGCCCGACATCGAATGCGAGCCGGGCTTCGAGGGGCAGTTGCACGCCTTCAACCTTTTTGACCATATCGCCCGTTCGGACGTGACCTGGAACCCCTCCATCACCGCCGTCACCCGCGCCAACATCTGCTGCGTGACGTCGGAGGAGCACATGCTGCCCGTCATCCACGGCAATGACCGCAACGAATGGTTCATCCAGCTCACCGATGAAATCCACTGGAAGATCGCCGACAAGAACTCGGGCGAGCCCCGGGGCCGCATCGTCATGAAATCCGGCGACGTCTGCGCCATGCCCGCCGACATCCGCCACCAGGGCTTCAGCCCCAAGCGCTGCATGCTGATGGTGATGGAAAACGGCACGCCGGGCCTGGAAAAACGCTACGCCTCGGGCGAGTTGAAGCCCTATCCGGTGAATTTCGACGAATAGGATGGGGAGCACCTTACTGAAAAGCCCCGGTTAGACACCCCTTCGCCCCACTTCGTCACCCTCGCGAAGGCGAGGGTCCATACGATCTCTCCGCTGGTTTTGCCGGCGGAAGAGATCGGGGCAAGTGGATTTTGCTGACGCTGCCCTTCGGGTCCGCCTTCGCGGGAATGACGAGGTGGGTGGGATGTTCCGAGTGCTAATAGCCTAGGCCTGTCCTCTGCCCCTTCAATAAAATATAGGAATACCTTGACGGCCAGCGGGAGGGCTTTTCCGTGCCAGGGTCCTGTCAGTCAATCCGTCTGTTCCCGTTCAGTCAAGCCGGGCCCGAATGGCGCTACTCAACGGGGCGCAAATCGGTAACAGTGAGTCTCGAATTACCGGCCCAGTCCACCGGAGCAAGGATGCAGGCGGGCGCCGGGCCGGACACATAATCAGGGGCTGAGTGACGACATGCGTATTTTCAAAATCCTTCCTTTGATCCTGGGCGTTGGCCTGGGCCTCGCCGGCTGCGACAATTCCAGCTCCGACAGCGCGGCGGTGGACGCCGCCCCCGACACCGCCGCCACAAGCCCGGCGGCGAGCCCTGCCGCCACCCATCCCGATGCCGCCGCCCACCCCGACCCCGCCGCCGTTGATGCCGAGCGTTACGCCAGCGCCAGCGAGCCAGGCCAGTGGCTGGGCTATGGCCGCACCTGGAAGGAGCAACGCTTCAGCCCCCTCGACCAGATCAACGAGGACACCGTGAGCCGGCTGGGTCTCGCCTGGTATGCCGACCTCAACACCTTCCGGGGCGTGGAAGCCACGCCGCTGGTCATCGACGGGGTGCTCTACAATATCTCCGCCTTCAATGTGACCACGGCCTATGACGCTGTCAGCGGCAAGGTGCTCTGGACCTACGACCCCAAGATTCCGCTCGAATGGGTGGGCCTCACCTGCTGCGGCCCGGTGAGCCGCGGGCTGGCCGCTTATGAGGGCAAGATCATCATCGCCACGCTGGACGGCCGCCTCATCGCCCTCGACGCCAAGACCGGCAAGCCGGTATGGGAGACCAACACGCTGGTGGAGGGCCAGCCGCTCTCCATCACCGGCGCACCGCGCATGGCCGGCGACCTCGTGGTCATCGGCAATTCGGGCGGCGACCTGGGGGCCAGGGGCTATATCTCCGCCTATCATGCCGACACCGGCGAGAAGGCCTGGAAATTCTACATCGTACCCGGCAAGCCGGGCGTGAAGGATGGCGAAGCCTCGGATTCCGTCATGGACATGGCCGCCAAAACATGGACCGGCGAATGGTGGAAGACCGGCGGCGGCGGCAACGACTGGGACGGCATCGCCTACGACCCGGAGCTGAACCTGGTCTATTTCGGCACCGGCAACGGCTCACCCCACCAGATGAAGTTCCGCAGTCCCGAGGGCGGCGACAATCTCTTCCTCTGCTCGGTGGTGGCGGTGGATGCAACCACGGGCGAATACCGCTGGCACTATCAGGAAATCCCCTCGGAAGAGTGGGACTATGACTGCACGTCGCCCCTGCTGATGGCCGAACTCACCATCGACGGCCAGGCGCGCAAGGTCATCATGCATGCGCCGAAAAACGGCTTCTTCTACGTGATGGACCGGGAGACCGGCGAACTCATTTCCGCCGAACATTACGTGCCCAACAACACCTGGGCCAGCCATGTGGACATGAAGACCGGCCGCCCGGTGGTATACCCGGATGCCTACCCCACCGAGAAGCCGCATTTGCTCAGCCCCGGCTTCGGCGGCGGGCACAACTGGAATCCCATCTCCTATAGCCCCGAAACCGGCCTCGTCTACATCCCCGCGCAGGAAACCTATATGGTGGAATCGGTGGCGGACGAGTTCGAGTTCAAGCTGGGCCGCTCCACCTATGCCTCCGGGCACAAATATCCCGAGCTGGCCAAAAAGCTCAGCAAGGAGATGCAGGAGCGCGAGAAGGGCTATCTCCTGGCCTGGGACCCGGTGAAGCAGCAGGAAGCCTGGCGCGTGCCCTATCCGCATGCCGGCAGCGGCGGCACCATGGTCACCGCCGGCAACCTGGTCATCCAGGGCACCATCAGGAAGACGCTCGCCATCTACGCGGCGGACAGCGGCAAGACGCTCTGGGAAATGCCGGTGGAGAGCGTGCCGGTCGGCGGTGCGGCCACCTTCATGGTGGACGGCAAGCAGTACATCGCCACCAACGCCGGCTGGAACAGCGCCATCGTCTACGGGCTGAACGAGGGCGGCAAGCCCTTCACCTTCGCGCCGGCGCGTCTCCTGGTCTTCACGCTGGACGCCAAGGGCGTCACCCTGCCGCCGGCGCCCGAGCCGGGCGAGCTGCCCCCGCCGCCCAAGACCAGGGTGGACGCCCAGCAGGCCGAAAAGGGCGCCGTGCTCTTCGCCCAGCACTGCCAGACCTGCCACGGCCCCAACGCCGTGGGCGGCAAGAAGGACCTGCGCTACATGACGCCGGAGGTGCACGCCGACTTCCTCAACATCGTGCGCGGCGGTGAACGCGCCGAACAGGGCATGCCCGACCTGAGCGCCCAGGTCAGCGAGCCGGAAGCGGAAGATATCCACGCCTACCTCATCCAGCGCGCCCAGGAGGACTGGCAGCCGCAGTTCACCAGCCAGTGATGGTTGGCGCGGGAGGCCGCATAATACGCATTCTCCCCCCGCCCCAGCGCCTACGAGATTCACACATGGAACGCCTAGAATACTGAGCGTTTAATCTGCATCCATCGTCTTCATCGTCATTCGCCGGCTTGACCGGCGAATTCAGTACAGGGGCAGGATGCTTTAAACCCGCCCGTCGATGCGCGAGATGAATTCGGCCAGGATTTCGCGGTAGAGGTCGTCCTTCAGCACCTTGTCCTCGACGCCGGAATCGAGGTTGGGGTTGTCGTTGATCTCGATGACGAAGACGCCGTTGTCGGTCTGCTTGAGGTCCACGCCGTAAAGGCCGTTGCCGACGAGCTGGGCGGCGCGGGTGGCCACCTCCACCACCTCGCGGGGCACGTCATCCAGAGCGTAGGTCTTGAAGTCGCCCTGGCGGAAGCTGCCGTCCGGGCGGTGGTTGACGATCTGCCAGTGCTTGCCGGACATCATGTACTGGCAGGCAAAAAGCGGCTTGCCGGCCAGGATGCCGATGCGCCAGTCGAAGCGGGTGGGCATGTACTCCTGCGCCAGGATGAGCCGGGAGTGGACCAGAAGCTCGGTGGCCCGGGCGATGAGCTGCTCCCGGTTCTCGGCCTTCAGCACACCGCGCGAGAAGGCGCCGTCCGGGATCTTCAGGATCATGGGATAGCCGATATAGTCCTCCAGCTCGGCCAGCGCCTCCTCCTTGAAATTGACGCGGTTCACGGTCGCCGCCCGAGGGGTGGGCAGCTTGTGGCGGGTCAGCAGCTCGTTCAGATAGACCTTGTTGGTGCATCTGAGGATGGACATGGGATCATCCATGACGATGAGCCCCTCCTGCTCGGCCTTGCGGGCGAACTGGTAGGTGTAATGGTCGATATTGGTGGTGGTGCGGATAAAGAGCGCGTCGAACTCCGGCAGGCGGCGGTAGTCCTTGCGGGTGATGAGCTCCACCCCCATGCGCATCGACCGGGCGATGGAAGCGAACTTCCTGAGGGCACCGGCATCGGAAGGGGGCAGCGTCTCGGACGGATCGTGCAGGATGGCCATCTGGTAGAGCGGGGCCGGGTGTTCCGCCGCATGCACGGTGCGGGTGCGCGTATAGGCGTGGATGGCCGAGATGAAGAGATCGTCCAGCTCGTGCGGTAGCTGGAAGAGGCCCATCGCCTTGATGGACTTGATGCGCCAGGGCTCCCCCGGCACCAGTTTCAGCACCAGCACGGGGTAGCGGAACATGTCGAACACGTCCTCCCCCAGCCGGGAGAAACGCGCGTCGTCCGGCTGGCCGAAGCAGACGGTGAGATCGAACGGCTCGGTGGGCAGGTCCTCATGCCGCTTGACGGTCTTGGCGAGCCGCACCTCCAGCTCGGGCAGGGCGAAGTCGTAAAGGCTCTTGCGGGCCAGGCTCAGCACGTCGGCCACCGTGGGCATGGGCACCTGCGAGCGCGCCTCGGCCAGCAGCGAGCAGTAATAGCCGCCGGAGAGATAGGCATAGCGCCGGCACAGGTTGATGACGTAGGGCGGCTGCTTTTTCTTCTTGCCCGCCGACCGCGCCAGGTAGTTGTCGATGTCGGTGATCAGCAGCCCCTGGGTGGGCCAGCGCCAGTCGGTCAGGCGGTCGACGACGATGAGATGGCGAGCCATCAGGTCCTTCTCTCTCTTTCTCTCAAAGGGTCATGTCCAGCGTCCTGGCGGGGCGGATAGATGATCACCGCCGCCGCATGCTTGCCCTTGCCGAAGCGCGACATGCGCTCGAATTCCTTGTGGCTGAGCGGAATGCCGATGCAATCGGTGGCGGTTTTCTCTTCCTCCCAGTCGACGAAGGGATCGTTGATATAAACGAAATTATCGTCGATGGCGGCCACGGCAATCCAATGCGGCGCCTTGCTGCCGGTCAGCCGGTAGGAACTGATGAGCACGATGGGCACACCCTTGTTGCGCAAGATGCCCTTGAGCTCCGACGCGGCGATGGGCGCGTCGCGCATGGCGATGCCGGTCTGCTCCACCTCGCGCTGGAAACCTTCCTCCACGATCTCGATGGTTTCCTTCTTGGCGGGGTCGCGCACCGTATCCACGAAGGCGGCAGCGCCCCGGCCGTTATAGGCTTCCACCATGTAGCCGCGCCGCCAGGCGGCCAGCGCCAGGCCCAGGGCCGAACAGCCGCCATGCCCCGAGGTCATGAAGACGGTGGTGGCCTCCCGCCACAGGGCGATCTCCAGATGCCGGTCGGGGTGGATGCCCGGCCTGTGCCGGGCGAAAGCCATGATGAGACAGGCCGGCCCGCAGGAGAAATCGTAATGCTGTTCATAGAAGGGCAGCCGGCTCGACTGGCCCGAGAGGTTCTCGACCAGCGGCTTCTCCATGCGCACCGCATCGTCCCGGTCCTCGTAATATTCGGGCGCCAGGTCGAAGGCGGTGAAGCCCAGGCGCTCGTAGAAGGCCTGCACATGGTAGGCGGTCCGGTGCACTTCCAGGCGCATGCGCGTGGTGCCGCGCTCGCGCGCCAGGGCGAAGCATTCCTCCATGAGCTGGCGGGCGATGCCCTGGCGGCGGGCCTCGGGGTGGACGGCCAGCGAATAGAGGCGGGAGAGCGAGGTGTTGGCATGGAACAGCACCACGGCGTAGCCGGCCACATGCCCCGCATCGTCGAACACCAGGAGGGCCGATTGCGCGTGGCTGACGAAGCGGCGGAAGCTGCGGGGCGACAGGCGGTCGCTCTCGAAACAGATCTGTTCGAGCTCCTGCAGTTCGGGCAAATCGGCAAGCGTTCCCCGACGGATCATGGCCGGATTGTACCCTGAAAAAATCGAGACAGGCCAGCACCCTGCGGGCCGGACTCCGGCGATGCCGGTGCAGTGCGGCATATACTGCGAAACG
>Ga0182744_1002498_pt1 | contig 15071 bp, 17 predicted proteins | sample eDN3rd30CKraftMG_FD_128525 | JGI IMG/M metagenome (GOLD analysis project Ga0182744, IMG submission 128525) | Enriched Miracle-Growth compost microbial communities from Emeryville, California, USA - eDNA 3rd pass 30_C Kraft MG (version 2) (version 2) ...
ACAGCCGCAGCGGCCGCCGACCCATCTCGGCTGGATCCGCTTCGCGCTCGCCTATGCGGCGGCGGCCTCCGCATCGCTATGGATCGGGCTGACGCTCGAGCCGCTACGCGCCGTCTGGGTCGTCACCACGACGCTTATCGTCATGCAGGCCGACGCGCGGGCGAGCTATCAGCGCATCGTCGAACGCATCACCGGCACCTTTCTCGGCGTGCTGCTCGCATGGGTGATCGTCTCGCTGGTGTCGAAGGCCGCGACGACCTGGCCGATGGGCACGGCCTTCGAATCCTCGGCGCTGTGCGCCCTTGCGCTGATCGCCTCGCCGTTCATCCCGCACCACGTCGGCCAGCGCTACTGGCTGCACACCGCGCTGATCGCGCTCTTCATCCTGCTGATGTACGGCTATGCCGAACCGTCGATTCACGAACTCGACACGCTGTTCGGCGAGCGGCTCAAGGACATGCTGCTCGGCTGCGCCATCGCCATCGCCGGCACCGCCGTCGCATTCCCGCGCGAGCGAGATGCGTCGGGCGACGATGCCGCGGCCGATACCTGAGAGGCTCAGCCGGCGCGCGGCGGCAGCTTCAGCTTGTAGCGGGCAAAATCCTCCGCGTGGTCGAGATAGCCCTTGATCTGCGCGCGGAACACGCGCGACACATCGACCGGCTGTCCGTCCGGACCGGTACCGCCGACGGCGAACTTCTCGATATTCTGGTTGAGCGCCGCCCGCGCCTCCTCCAGCGCACGCTCGCGCCGGAGGCTTTTGAGCGCATAGCCGATCATCATGTCGCTGATGAGCTGGCCGAGCGCGGAAGAAACCGCATGGGCGATTTCAAGATCACGCCGGGCTTCTTCGAGTTCGGTGGACATCATGGCTCGCAGACGGATTGCACCAATCGCGCGATTTACCGGCGATCAGCCGCTTTGCAAAGACCGAAGCGGCGCAAAATGCGCCGGCGCCCTTGAAAAGCTCTAAGGAAAGGCTGGAGCGGGTGAAGGGAATCGAACCCTCGTATTCAGCTTGGAAGGCTGCTGCTCTACCATTGAGCTACACCCGCGCGGGCCTTCTTTTATAGACGAGCGTCCGCGACGCCAAGAGTGGCCGAAGGTCGCCGATGGCTTCTGAAGTCCCCGCCGGGAACGATCTGCCATGCCGCGGTATTTTGCCTGGCCGGAGGTTGACACCTATCCGGGCGGCCACCATAAAGCCGAACGATTTCCGCCTGCGGCTGGAGATCGGTCGCAATCCAGAGATGGCGACGGGAGAGTGTCCCGAGCGGCAAAGGGGGCGGACTGTAAATCCGCTGGCTTAGCCTTCGTAGGTTCGAGTCCTACCTCTCCCACCACTGTTTCACGCCCATCCCGCCCCTCATCTGCCGAAATTGCCAATCCGGCCCGGCCGTGACAGAACGCGCCATGCGCAAATCCCGTCCGCCTCGCCCCGGCAAGTCCCGCGTTTCGTCCGGCCCCGCCTCCGGCGCCTCCCGTCGGAGCGGCGGCGCTCACGGCAAGTCATTCCGCAAGGATCGAGAATCCGGAGAGGATCGTCCGTTCCGCAAGCAGGGCCCGCGCCCCGCGCGCAGATTTGCCGATGAGCACGGCGCCTCCCGACCCCGTCGGCACGAGGAGCGGAGCGGTGCTCCGCGCGAGGCGCGGGTCGAGGCATGGGGCCCTGAATCGCGCGACGCGGGCCCGCGCAGCGAGCGGCATCGCAAACCGTTCCGCCCTACCCCGCGCGACCGCGACGGGCCGGTGCTGCTCTACGGCTGGCACAGCGTGAAGGCGGCGCTGGAAAACCCGGCACGCAAGTTCCTGCGCATCCTCGCCACCGAAAACGCACTGCATCGGCTGCAGGAAGAGGGAGTCCCCCTGCCGATCGAGCCCACCGTCGTGCGCGCCGAAGAAATCGATCTCGAGGTCGGCCCCGAGGCGGTGCACCAGGGACTGCTGGCCGAAGCGCAGCCGCTGCCCTCGCCCGATATCGACGATGTGCCGGCGCAGGGCGTCACGCTCGTGCTCGATCAGGTGACGGACCCGCACAACGTCGGCGCGATCCTGCGATCGGCCGCGGCGTTCGCCGTCACTGCCGTCGTCACCACGGCGCGGCATTCGCCGGAAATGACCGGCGTGCTCGCCAAGGCCGCCTCCGGCGCGCTCGAGCACGTCACGATGGTGACGGTGCCGAACCTCTCGCGGGCGCTCGAGGTGCTCAAGAAGAAGAACGTCTTCGTGATCGGCCTCGATTCCGACGGCGATGCCGACCTCGCCTCCATCGACATGGGCGGCCCGACCGCGATCGTCGTCGGCGCGGAAGGCAAGGGTCTGCGTCAACTCACGCGTGCGACCTGCGACCGTGTCGCGCGGCTCGATCTGCCGGGAAAGATCCGCAGCCTGAACGTTTCGAACGCGACGGCGCTGGCGCTCTATGTCGCCACCGCAAGCACCCGCAGACAGCCCGGCTGACATGGTTACGGCGTGAGCACGCGCCCCGGCGCGACCTCGCGTCCCGAAAGCGATGTCGAGGGATTGCTGGACGACGGTTTCCGTCTTGGCGCGGACGATGCCACCCGGCGCGATGGAGGCTTGCGCCCCGCCTGGCGGTGCGCGCCCGGTTCGGCATAGCTCTCCATGTTGGCGTAGCCGCGCTGGGCAAAGGCCGGCTCGGGATAGGGATAGCCCTGCTGGAAATAGCCCTGTTGCACGCCGCCGGCGACATAGGCGGGCTGGGCGTAGGCGGGCTGGGCATGACCCGGTGCGTGGGCCTGTGCCGCGTAGTAGGCCGGCTCCGCGTAGCCGGGCGCGGCATAAACGACGGGCGGCGCAGTTTGCACGGCGGCGATCCCGTACGGCGCTGCCGCACAGCAAGGCGGCGGCGCGGACGGCGCGGCGCAACAGCTTCCGCGATCGAGCAACCCGCCGAAGAACGACGCGCCGCAGCACTCGCCTTCGTAAGAACGCGAGTACGAATAATAGAACGGCCGCGGCGGCGGGACCGGCAGCGCGCCGGTCGCCTGCTGATAAACCGGCTGATAGACCTGCGGATATGCCGGCGCTGCGTAGGCATACCCATAGGCGTAACCCGCGTGGGCCTGACAGGAACTCCCGAAGCACCCGGCATATCCTGCGGACGCGGTGGCGAGCCATGCGGCGGCCACACCCAGGAGCGCGAGCGTCAAAGCCGGTAAGCGGTTGCGCATGGTCTCGACCTTTCGACTTCAACATCGCGCCGCCGCCGGCGCGGCTTCCTCGCTAGGGGCGATGGTGCGGCTGCGGTACGATTGCCGGAAGCTGGTAATTCTGCGGTGGCGTGGCTGGCGCTGGATTGTGATCCGACTCCACCCCGAACGAGCGATAGAAGCTTTCGGGCTCCTGCGGAGGCCGTGGCGTATCGACCTCGCGCCGGCCGACCTTGGGCTTGCGGCCCGTCATCGGAAAATAACCGGCGGGTCGATAGGCAGCCGGCGGCACGTGCGCAGCGGAGCGCCGGACGACCGCACCGACGCGGCGGCGATGGTGGCGACGGTAACGCTCCGGATAGAGGTAACGCGCGCTGTAGCGATAGCTGTAGTCGTAGGCAGGATAGCGGTAGATCACCGTCGGCGACGTCTGGCTCGGCCGGTCGAGACCCCAGTTGCCGTAGACGATTGCGCCGGAAATATCGTGACCGAACATGAGGACCGGCACTCCCGCCCGGCCGGGCACCACGATCACCGGCCCTGTTTCGGATGCTTGTGCAGCGCCGGCGAGAAGCCAGCAGCCCGCCACGATACTCACCGAACGCAATCGCATACTCGCCTCGCGCGCCGGCAGCGGCGGTCCCTCTCGAACCGGCCACGGCGACATAACCGGCGCCAGCATGCGGAGTTTTGGTTAACAGCTTGCTATCGCACCGGAAGGTGGTCCTTCCGCGGACCGGCCGACCTCATCAACGCAAGCGGAGAACGAGCGTGGTGCCGGATGAGGGGATTGAACCCCCGACCTTCGGTTTACAAAACCGCTGCTCTACCGCTGAGCTAATCCGGCACGGCAGGGAGAGCTAACAGCCCTCCCCCCATGCGGACAAGTCTTATGCCGGCTGCTGTCAGGCGCATGGCTCATCCAAAAACCTATCTTAGCATCGTTCGCGCCGCGAATGCTTTGCCCAGGGAATGCGCAGGGCTCATTCCCTGAACGGCTTCCTTTGTTTCGCTTCTTCAGCGGGAGACGTTCGGGGACGGTAAGATTGGAAGGTGCGCGCAAGAGTCCCGGAACCCCGTCTCCCGCGGGGCGTTTTCACCGCCAGACGGATTTTAGGACAGGTTTCGGAAAGGGCCGATGGAGAACCCAATGAAGCGCTTCCTGCTGGGCATCGGGATGGCGGTCGCGGCGCTCGGCGGCACGGCAACGGCACAGGCGCAATTGACGGGCAATAACGTCACCGGTGTCGACTGTTCCGACGCCGGCTTCAATAACGCGCATGCCCTGCTTGCGAAGATGACCGACGCGGCAAAACGCGACATCGCGCGGGACGAGTTGAACACCGCCCGGCTCTTCAAGGTGAAAAACGACATGGAAGGCTGCCGCGTCCATATCGAGAACGCCGTACGCCTGATGAAATAGCGGCCCTCCCCCGAAATGCCCGCGATGAGCGCGGAAGCTTCCGCCTTCATTCCATCGAAGCCGGAAAGGCTCTAGCCTGCGACGGATTCGGGCGGCCCGGCCGTCCGAGCCACCGGTACACGCCGCATGTTCTTCCGCCTGATGACCGCAAGGCGTTTCGCGCCGCTGTTCTGGTGCCAGTTCTTCAGCGCCTTCAACGACAACTTCCTAAAGACATCGCTCGTCTTCCTGATCCTGTTCCGGCTCGAGAACGGCGGGCACGCCCAGTTGCTGATCACCCTTGCGGGCGCGACTTTCATTTTCCCTTTTTTCATCCTGTCGGCGCTCGGCGGCGAAATCGCCGACCGCTTCGACAAGGCGCGGGTCGCCGAGCGGCTGAAGCTCGTGGAGATCGCGGTAGCGGCCGTGGCGGTCATCGGCTTCTGGAGCCATTCCGTCCCCACGCTGTTTGTTGCGCTGTTCCTGTTCGGCGTGATCTCGGCGCTGTTCGGGCCGATCAAGTACGGCATCCTGCCGGATCATCTCCCACTCGCGGAACTGCCGGCGGCGAACGCGCTCGTCGAGGCCGCAACCTTCGTCGCCATCCTTACCGGCACCATCGCCGGCGGCATGGCGGCGCGCGACGGCGGCGACCCGGCATCATTCGCGAGCGCGATGATCCTGCTTGCCCTCGCCTGCTGGGCTTCGGCGCGCTTCATTCCGCCAAGCGGCCGCGCTGCGCCGCAGCTTCGCATCCGCGCCAACATCGCAGCCTCCACGGCGCAGCTCCTGCGCGCGACGGCAACCGAGCCGCGCCAGCTCTGGGCCACGCTCGTCGTAAGCTGGTTCTGGCTCGTCGGCATCGTCGTGCTGGCGCTGCTGCCGCCGCTTGCCAAGGGGCGGTTCGGCGGCACGGAAGACGTGCTCACGGCATTCCTCGCCATCTTCTCGATCTCGATCGGCATCGGCTCCGCGCTCGCCTCCATGATCGCACGCGGCCGTATCGTATTGATGCCTGTTCCCATAGCGGCGGTGCTGATCGGCCTGTTCGCGCTCGACCTCGGCTTCGCCGCAAAGAGCGATGGCGCACTGACCCATATTGCCGCGCTTTACGGCACGCCGCTCGGCCTGAGAGTCACTGCAGACCTCGCGGGGGTCGCGATCGCCGGCGGGCTCTTCATCGTGCCGGCCTTCACGGCCATCCAGCACTGGGCCGGCGCGGAACGGCGCGCGCGCGCCATTGCCGCAGTCAACGTGCTCAATGCGGCAGCCATGGTCGCGGGGAGCCTTGTCCTTGCGGCGCTGCAGGCCGCGGGGCTGTCGATCGCCGCCCTGCTGATGATGCTCGGCGGCGCGAACGTCGCGGCCGCGCTCGCGATATTCCTCACGCGGCCGCAAGCAGCGCCGCATCCCCGGTACGGATAAAGCAAGAAGGCCGGCCTTGCGGCCGACCCTCCTGCCTCACTCCCGCGAACGCGCGTGCATAGAACGCGGAAGATGAGATTGGTTCCGCCGGAGCCTTTCGGACTTTCGAATCGAAATCCGGGCTCCAGCTCGGTGGAAAACACGCTAGCCGCGCACCTTCGCCGATACCGCCGCGCGATGACGGACGACATGCGGATGCGAATGCTTGCGGGCATGCGCCGCCAGCGTCGAGCGATGGGGATGCCTGTGGCGGATCAGGTGAATCTTCTTGACCTTCTTCACCGTCACGGCGTGAGGATGATGGCGGACGTGCTTCACGACCTTGACCTTGGCCGGCGTCGAAACCACCGGTGAAGCGTGCGACGGCGCGCGGGCGAAGGCAGGAGCGGCGATGACGGCGGCTGCGAGCAGCGCGGCGGCAAATCTGGTGAACATGGCTGCGGTCCTTCTTGGGTTGCCGGTTCTTGCTTCGAGCCGGTGTCGTTCCGGCCGAGGCTTTTTCCGACCGTGCGTCAACCCTAGAAGCGTGCGGCTGAACGTGCTCTGAAGCCGGCAAGGCGCCCGGTTCATCTAGCTGAACCGCTTCGAGGAGCGGCTTTTATCCGCCGTTCATGTTCGCGGCGGCGCGAGGGCGGCGGCACGGCAACAAGCGGAAAATCAGCGGCCGCTGCCTTCCGGCCCGGTCTGTGCCGTCATCCAGGCAAGATAGTCGGGATCGATCTTCTCGATCGGCAGGACGAGAATCGCCGGCGTGTCGTAGGCATGCATCGCCTTGATCGCGGCGCTGGCTTCCTCGGCCAGCGACGCCCGCGTCTTGACGATCATCACGGCTTCCTCGGCGCGCTCGACGGCTTCCTGCCAGCGATAGATGGAGACCATGCCGGGAAGAATGTTAACGCAGGCACACAGACGCAGCTCCACGAGCGCGCGGCCGGCCTTCTCCGCCTCGACAACCGAAGCATAAGTCGTATAGACGAAGACCATGCGTTCCATGGGCGTCCTTTCATGAACAATTTCCGCCACGAGCGGATCGCCTTCGTGGCGAGCCAGACACCGGAGGCCGAAAGCGCGCGCGCCACGCTGGCGAGGCAGCATGGCGATGCCGATCCGGCCGAGGCGGATGTCATCGTCGCGCTCGGCGGCGACGGTCTGATGCTCCAGACCCTGCACAAGTTCATGAACTCGGGCAAGCCGATCTATGGCATGCATCGCGGCACCGTCGGTTTCCTGATGAACGATTTTTCGACGGAAACCCTGCCGGCGCGGCTCGCCGCGGCACAGATCACCGCGATCCACCCGCTGCGCATGCGTGCGACGGACACGGCCGGCACGACGCATGAGTTCAGCGCGATCAACGAAGTTTCGGTGTTTCGCGCGAGCTATCAGGCGGCGCGGCTGCGCATTCTCGTCGATGGCCGCGAGCGGCTACCGGAACTGATCGCCGACGGTCTGCTGGTGGCGACGCCGGCGGGCTCCACCGCCTATAATCTTTCGGTGCAAGGGCCGATCATCCCGATCGGATCTCCGTTGCTCGCGCTGACGCCGATCAGTCCGTTCCGCCCGCGGCGCTGGCGCGGCGCCCTTCTCCCGGACAAGGCCAAGGTGACGATCGACGTGCTCGACGCCGCCAAGCGCCCCGTGGCGGCGGTCGCCGACCACGATGAGGTCCGCGACGTGCAGCGCGTCGAGGTCTCGATGGACCGCAACGTGCGGATCAACCTGATGTTCGATCCGCACCACAATCTCGACGAACGTATCCTCCGCGAGCAGTTCGGATACTGATCCGGCTCCTGTCGCCGACGGTCCATCGCCGGCCGCTCCTTGCATATCCCGATCGCGCCGCGAGGCGATCGCCGCCCGCGGCGCGGTCCGGAACACGGCTATCGCATCATTTGGCCCACAGTTCCTTGCTGGCGAGCCTCGCGCCTTCGGCCAGCGCCTCGAACTTCGCCCACATGATCGACGGGTGCACCCGCCGATAGAACGGTCCCTGCGCGAAACCGCAGTCGGTGCCGGCGATGACGTTCTCGCGTCCGACGAGCTTCGCGAGCCGCACGATACGCTCCGACACCAGTTCGGGGTGCTCGACGACATTGGTGGCGTGGCTGATGACGCCCGGCATCAGGATCTTGCCCGCGGGCAGCTTGAGGTCCTTCCACACTTTCCACTCGTGCTCGTGGCGCGGATTGGCCCCCTCGATGACATAAGCCTGCGCCTTCACCTTGAGGATGAGATGCGCGATGTCCTTGAACGGAACGTCCGAGGTATGCGGGCCCGGCCAGCTTCCCCAGCACACGTGATAGCGGACCTTCTCCTCCGGGATGCCTTCGAGCGCATGGTTGATGAGATCGACCTGCGTCTCCAGCCAGGCGAGATATTCCTTGAAGGTCTTCGGCGGCACCATGCGGTCGTAGGTGACGGCCGCGCGCGCATCGTCGAGCTGCACGATCAATCCGGCATCGACGATCTGCCGATATTCGTCGCGCATCGCCTCGGCGATGGCGACCTGAAGCTCGTCCGGGCTCTTGTAGTACTCGTTCTTGCGGTCGGGGATGACGCTCGAAGGCGCCGCCACCGGCAGGAAGCCTTCCGTCACCTTCACCTTGGCAAGCGCGGCCTTGAAGTTATCGATGTCGTGCTGCAATTCGGCATGGCCGGTATATTTCACCGGCCCGACGCATACGGATTCCGAAACCGTCGCGGGCGCATCCTTGGCATCGAGCTCGGCATAGAATTCCGCGAACCGCTCGCGGTCGGCGCCACGCTGGAACGTCAGCTTCTGCCCCGCCGGGACGGGACGGCGCTCGAAGCCGGAAAGCCGCGTCAGCGCGTATTGCGCCCACGAGATCGACTTTCCGAACTCGCCGTCGCTGACCACGTCGATGCCGACATCGGCCTGCTGCTTGACGACCTCGGCCACGGACGACGCCAGACAGGCGTTGTAGGCCTTCTCGTCATAGGGCTTGCCGCTCTGTTTCGCGCGCAGGAATTCCTGCAGCGCCGCCGGCCGGATCAGGCTGCCGACATGGGATGTGAGGATACGGTCAGAACTGCGTTTCATGATGCGACGAATTCCGGTTGGCGATAGAGGACAAGAGCGTCGTGCCGCTGCGGGCAGACAGGCTTAGCAAGCGCATTTGAGAAATCAAATGTTTCCGGTCCCACGCGCCGCACTGCAACAAAGGTGGGCAGGAAGCGCCGCCGGTATCCTCGACGCCACGCCCGCCTGCCCGGCCGCAGGGATTAACCCGGCATTTAGCCTGCGCGTCTTAGGCTGAACGCAGTCCGACCCTGTGCAGTTTCCAGGATCATCGTGATGCGCCGCGTGCGTATTGAGTTCAACCGGCTTCGATTCCTGGTGATCGACGACAATCCCCACATGCGGCGGATTCTGCGCACGCTTCTGCACGGGTTCGGCGCCCGCGAGGTGCATGAGGCGGAGGACGGAGCTTCCGGACTGGAAGCCTTCTCCAACCACGGCCCCGACATCATCATCACCGACTGGAAAATGCCGATCTTCAACGGCGTCGAACTCATCCAGATGATCCGGCAGCCCGACACCAACTTCAATCCGTTCGTGCCGATCATCATGCTGACGGGCTATACGGAGCGCCGCCACGTCATGGCCGCGCGCAACGCCGGCGTCACCGAGGTGCTGTCAAAGCCGATCTCGGCCAACGCGCTCTACCGCCGGATCGCCAGCATCGTCTCGCAACCGCGCCGCTTCGTGCGCACGCCGAACTACTTCGGGCCGGAGCACCGCCAGCCTGTGCCGCTGCGGATCGGCGAGCAATCCGCAGATTTCAGCCATTCCGAAGCCGCCGCCTGACTGGATAGCCATCATGAAAAACACCGCACGGCGGCAGCCCCGCAAACCGACCAACGACGAGGTGCTGATCGCGCGCGCCGAGGCGGCGCTCGAGAGCCTGTCCTCCCATTTCGCCGGCTGGATGAACGAGGAATGCCGCCGGCTGGAAGCGATCGGCCGCAGTATCCAGGCCGGCGAGCGCAGCCCTGAAGCGCTCGATGCGCTCTACCGCGCCGCCCATGACCTCAAGGGCGAAGCCGCGACGTTCGGCTACGCCGCCGTCGCCGGAAGCGCGACGGCGCTCTGCGATATACTGGAGACGCTTAAAAAGCGCGGCACGGTGCCGGCCCAGGCCATCGGGGCTTTCATCGCCGACATCCGCGCTGCGGTCGATGCCCGGCACCAGACCGCAGACACGCTCAGGCAGCGAAGCGATCGAGCGCGGGATTGACCCGCAAATAGTCGCCGGGAAGATACTCGTAATACGGTTCGGCGCTGCCCTCCCGCGGTTCATCCGCGCCATCTGCGAACGCGCTGCCGGGATCGCAGGCCGCTAACCCGTCCGCGTATACGGCCTCGGAAACCTCGCCCGGATAGCCGTAGCCCGGATCGATCCGCCCGGCGTCCTCGAGGGCGTAGGGCAGCGGCCGCACCCAGCCCGGAGCGATGAAAGCAGGTTCGTGCGGTGCATGTCCCTCGGGGTCCAGACCGGTTTCGATCGGCACATGCAGGAATCCGGCGGCCTCGGGAAATCTCTCCGACGCGAGCGGAACTTCCGCCGCATTGTCGAGCGCCACGAGCCCGTCGCAATAGAGCCGCGCCTCCTCGCGTGCGGCCTCGGTCGCGAAGCGGCGCAGCAGCATCAGCAGAGGCTCGATTCCGCCGACTTCCGAGAGTTCGCAGCCCGCCAGCACGCGCTCGACCATGCGTCGCCTCAGACGGCCGGCGCCGCCAATTCCTTCGATCGTTCCCTCCTCGCGGAAGGCCGTGACGGCTTCACGGAACGCCGGATAGGCCGAGGCGGGCAACTGCGCCTTGTCGTACAAGGCGCGGAAGCTCGACAGGCCGCGATCGCGAACGATGGCGCGCACGCGCGCAAGCGGCACATCGGAAAGTTCGGATAATGCCTCCTCGAACAGCGTGACGTTGCCTGACAGGAGCGCCCGCAGCGCAAGTCCGACCGTGAGCTGCGCCGTGGCGCGTAGATGGCGCACCAGCGCCCTCGCCTGATCGGATGCTTCGGTCGCGATCGTCACGGTCGCTTTCTCGCAGGCTTCCTTGACGATGCGCCGGGCGCGGTCCCCGTCGAGCCACTGCCGCGCGCTGACGAAGTCCGCGAGGGCCGCGGACAATTTCACGACCAGGGCCTGCCGCGTTGCGGCCGGCACGTCGGGACGCGCCAGCAAGGTTTCGCGGATGGCGGCGAGCGTGCCGTGCCGCTCGGCGATCCGGTCGATGGAGAACGGCGCGACGTCCGCCTCCGGATTCTCGAGCAGAATGAGGCAGGCTTCGGCCGAGCCGACTTCGGCGATGGCGGCGGCGACGGCGCGCGGCAGGCCGGCGCGGCGCGCGATGGCGGCCTGCATGGCGGGGATTCCGCTGACGATTGTCTCGATCAGGTCGGCATCGATGAACAGAACCGAACGCTCCAGCACGACGGTAGCGATTTCGGGCTGATCGGCAGCAAGCCCATGGATGACGGCCGGCGGCGCATCAGGACTATTGGCCAGTTCCTCCGCCAGTGCGCGGCGCACCAGCGGCGAGCCATCGTCGAGCGACATGATCATCGCGCCTTCGGCGGCGGCGCGGTCGTCGGGCGACAGGTCGGAATAGAGATAGGCCCGCGCCAGAGCGGCAGTTGCTTCCGCACGCTGGGCGGCCGGCGCGGTGCGGATCCAGTGCAGGAACTGCCGGACGATCATGGGCCTGCGTCACTCTTACAAGACCGGCCACAACGATCGGCCGCATGCAAGAGGCTAACGCAGCCCGCTTAATAAAGGGTTCACCATGAAAATTTGCAAAGATGACCGCGATCTTAACGCCGCACTATGGCCGCGTCGGGAAAAAGCCACGCACGCTCGCAGGGAGATCGCGATAGAGATTCAGGATGCCGCCGCGCGCGGCGTCGGCAACCGTCCCGCCCGCCGCGGCGCCGGCGACCGGCGCGAGCGCCGCGGTGGTGATCGTCGCCGTCGAGGGCGCGGCCTGTCCGGTGAGCGCGGCCGCGACGCGCGGCCGGCTGGCCCACAGGTCGGTGACGAGCGAGGATACCGCGGCCCCGCCGCGATTGCCGGAGCTGAACATGTTGTAGAACAGCGGGCGCGATTGCGCCGCGTTCACCGCGTCGACGGCTTCGGCTTCCGCAGCCGACGGCACGGCTGGCGTCGGCATCGGCGCCGCCGTCTGGGCCGCCTGGAGCGCGGCGACCGCATGGGCGGAGCCGTTGCGCGCCGTGTCGTAGCGATTGACCAGGGCGGCATACACGTCCGACACGGAACGCGCGGTGCCGTCACGGTTGTAGAAGATGCCCGGGTTCGCCGCGGCCGCCTTGGGAAACAGGCTTGCCGCCGCTGCACCGCCGTTGCCGCGCGTCGCCGCCGAGATGAGCTGCGAGGCGCCGCTCGCACCCATGAAATGCGCGATGTAAAGCTCGCCGTCGCTCGGCGGACGACCGAGCGACTGCGCAAGCTGCGTCGCATTGATGTTGGTGAAGGCGGCGGCCATGGCCGCGCTAGCCCGCGGATCGTCGCGCAGGTCGGAAATCTTCTGGCGCATCGCCGGGTCGGCCACGCCATAGCTGCCGTCGGCGTTCTGGGTGATCGCATCGGCATATTGGCCGTAGCCGAGCGCGGGCCCGGCCTGCTTCAAGGTCGCGAGCCAGGTCTTGTCGATGAACTGGAACAAGCCGCGCGCGGACGACGTTTTCGCCGCCGCATTCGGATTGAGCCCCGATTCAACCCGCGCCGTCGCGACGAGATAATCGAAACTCGTGCCGGTGGACTGCGCCGCATTGCGAATCGCGCCGGTCACGCCTCCGGCGCCCGCCGGGGATGCCCCGGCGGCGCCCAGAAATCCGGTAAATCCGAAGATAGCCATCCGGCCGTGCGCCCTGTGCCCCGGATCGCACGCTTAACGATTATGGTAAACAAAGTGTAAACGAAGCTGGAATCGCTGGAGCGTACCGATGTCCCCATCCCCGTCCGAACCCGTTCGCCACAAGCGCGGCGGCCTCTATTTCGAGGATTTCAACGTCGGCGAGCTGACCGAGCACCGCCTCACCCGCACGGTCACGCAGATGGACAACATGCTGTTCTCCAACATGACCCTGAACCCGCAGCCGCTCCATATCGACCGGCATTTCTGCGAGCAGGAAACCGAATGGGGCCAGCCGCTGATGAACTCGCTGTTCACCCTCGGCCTGATGATCGGCATCCAAGTCTCGGACATGACCGTCGGCACCACCATCGCCAACCTCGGCATGACCGACGTGCGCTTTCCCCATCCGCTGTTCGAGGGCGATACGATCCACTGCACCACCGAGGTCCTTGGCAAGCGCGAATCGAAATCGCGCCCCGGCGCGGGGATCGTCGAATTCCATCACCGCGCCTACAATCAGGACGACAAGCTGGTCGCCGAATGCAAGCGCAGCGCCTTCATGGTGATGCGGACGAAGGCCGGAAAGTAGATGCGCTCGCTCCTGTTCGTTCCCGCCGACAGCGACAAGAAGCTCGCCAAGGGCCTGACGAGCGGCGCGGACGCGGTGATCCTCGATCTGGAGGATTCCGTCGCGCCGGAGGGCAAGGCGGCGGCGCGCGAAAGCGCGGCGGCGTTCCTCAAGGCCCACGCGACGCAGGCAAGACGCCCGCGCCTGATCGTGCGCATCAACGCGCTCACGACCGGCCTTGCCGAAGCCGACCTCGATGCCGTCGTCGCCGGACGCCCGGATGCGATCATGCTGCCGAAGGCGGAAGGCGAAGCGTCGGTCGTCAAGGCCGCCAAGCGGCTCGACGCCGCCGAGGCGAAGCACGGCATCGCGAAGGGCCGCACGAAGCTCATCGCCATCGCCACCGAAACCGCCGCGGCGCTGTTCCGCGCGGGGACCTATCGCAATTCCAGCGAGCGGCTCGCCGGCCTGACCTGGGGCGCGGAGGACCTTTCGGCCGACTTCGGCGCGGAGGCGAACCGCGATGCACAGGGCAATTTCCTCGATCCTTACCGCTTCGCGCGCACGCTCTGCCTCGCCGGCGCGGTAAATGCGCAGGTGCAGCCGATCGACACGGTCTATATCGACTTCCGCAACGAGACCGGCCTGCGCAAGGAGGCGGAAGACGCCCGGCGCGACGGTTTCACCGGCAAGATGACGATTCATCCGGCGCAGGTCGCCATCATCAACGAGGTGTTCACGCCGACGGATGCGGCGATCGCCCGGGCCCAGGCGGTGATCGATGCCTTCGCTGCCGCGCCGGGCGCGGGCGTCGTCGGCATCGGCGGGGTGATGTACGACCGGCCGCATCTTTCGCGCGCGCTGGCCCTGCTCGAGCGCGCGAGGACGTTTCAGGCCGGCGGATAGCTTATTTGCCGCAGTTCCATATCGGGCCGATTGGCGTGCGGGTGTAGCACGGCCCCAGACCGCCGCCGTTGTATTGCCCGCGATAGAATCCCGGACCGCCGAAACTCCACATGGTGCGTCCACGATACCAGTAGCGGTCCCAGTACGGCCCGAAGCCGACATATTCCTGATATGGCCCGTAGTAGTTGTACGGCGGACGATAGCCCGGCGGCGGCCGGCGCAGGCGCCTGATCTTCACGGCGCCGGAGGCGATGTCCGCCGGAAGATAGCCGGGAATGAAGCCGTAGCCGTGCCAGTGACGTGAAACCTTGTGCGGCTTTCCGCGCACCGGCTTCTTCTTCGGCGTATCCGCGAACGCCATCGCGGGTATGAGCAGCAAGGCGGCGAGGGCCGCCACCAGGGAGCGGGCGCGAAGCGTCATCATCCGGCGAACCTACGCTGCCGCCCCGGCAACATAAAGGCGCGGCGATGCCGCGCCTGCCTCTCTCCAGCCGCTTATTTCTTCGGGTAGACCGCTTTGGGGTCGAATACCCGGTCGGCATCCTTGAAGTCGAGCACCGTGGTCGCTCCCGCCGGCTCCCTGAGCCGCACCGCGCGATAGAAGCAGCTCCGCCGGCCGGTGTGGCAAACACCGGGCCCGCCCTGCTCGACCCGCATCCAGAGCGCGTCCTGGTCGCAATCGACCCGCATCTC
>Ga0182744_1002500_pt1 | contig 15067 bp, 13 predicted proteins | sample eDN3rd30CKraftMG_FD_128525 | JGI IMG/M metagenome (GOLD analysis project Ga0182744, IMG submission 128525) | Enriched Miracle-Growth compost microbial communities from Emeryville, California, USA - eDNA 3rd pass 30_C Kraft MG (version 2) (version 2) ...
GGCGATTGCTCTGGGTGCAAGCCCGCGCACCGTGCAGCGGGCGCTGGATGCACTGTTGGCGGCGCGCAAGGTGCAGTCGTTCGGCCGCGGACCGGCACGCCGCTGGACGACGCCCTCCGTGCCCGGCTTCCCGACAATCTTGTTACTCCCTGGCCCGCTGCCGAGCGACTAGGGTGCGGGCAGTCGCAAGCGGGCAACGAGGTGGACCATGAAACAGACTGCAGCCGAGATCATTCGCGAATACGGCCCCTTTCCGGGCGTCGACAAAGTCCATGGCCTGACGTTCGACGGCCGGAACGTCTGGTTCGCGAGCGGCGACAAGCTCAATGCACTCGATCCCGAGAGCGGCCAGGTCCTCCGCTCGATCGACGTCGCCGCCCATGCGGGAACCGCCTTCGACGGCCAGCACCTGTTTCAGATCGCCGAGGATCGCATCCAGAAGGTGGACCCGAAGACCGGTCAGGTGCTGGCGACGATTCCCGCGCCCGGCGGCGGTGGTGACTCGGGCCTGGCCTGGGCCGAGGGCACGCTCTGGGTGGGGCAATATCGCGGCAAGACGATCCACCAGGTCGACCCGGAAACCGGCGCCGTTCTGCGCACCATCGAATCCAAACGCTCCGTTACCGGCGTCACCTGGGTCGATGGCGAACTCTGGCACGGCACCTGGGAGGGCGACGAGAGCGATGTCCGGCGCGTCGATCCTGCAACCGGAGAAGTCCTGGAAAGACTGGAGATGCCCCCAGGCACTGGCGTCTCGGGACTCGAGTCGGACGGCGGCGACCAGTTGTTCTGCGGCGACGGAAGCCGCAGCAAGGTCAGAGCCGTGCGCCGCCCCAAACGCGGATGATCTCGAGCTGCGATGGGCCACGGGCTCTGCCATCCAGCTCCCGCGCCGGTGCAGACCGGCTTTTCCGCACGCTATGTGACATTTTCATGACTGATCTGGCGCAATGACACTGTCATGAACTCACGAAATATAGGCCTCATCGAACTCCGATCGGTGAGCCATGAAGTCACAAATTGTCGAACAGCTCGGTCAAACTGATATCCTGTTGCCCTCGCTTGTCGCCGAGGGCCTTGCCGCCAACGATTGCATCAAGGTGCGGATGAGCGCGCTCCAGGCGGCGGTCCATCACGCCAGCCAGCCGGATCATCCCGCCTCGGACTTGCAGGCGGAATGCCGTGCCGCTGGAATTGCGCCGACAGTGATCGCAGCGCTGGTTTCCGGCGCGCACACGGTTGGCGAAGGGCGGATCACTGCGCCCAATCTCGCCAATTTGTTGAAGGACATGCTCGACGATGTGACGACGATGATCCGCGCCGTGAAGACCGGCGAACCGCCGACGGGAGAAGCCATGGCCGCCCGCCTTGCGGCGATCCAGACGGACGGCGCGCTGGAGGCTTCGAATGAAATCGAAGTGGCGCGCATCGCCAGGCTGACTGGCGTAACGGAAAACGACGTCGACAGCCTGCATCGCCTGGTGATGGATTTGCACAAGGCGCTCAACCGGCTGGCGGCGGGCTGCGCCGAAGAGGTCGTGGCGGGCGCCCACGTCTTCGGCCTGCGCCCTGAAGATCGCCAGCCCGTGGAAAGTTTCATGCGGGGGCTGGAGCAGACCCGGGCCTTGAAGTTCGACCATCCCGGTCTCGATACCATGGCGACGCGATCGGGCGAGCGGCTGCTGATCCAGAACGATATCGGGACCACCGATGCCCATGTGCTGGTGGTTGCCATCCATGACAACGCCGTCACCGTCACCTACACCGACGTTCATCGGGCGCGCGCCAAATTCTTTGTCGATCTGTTTGAGGAATTCCCGGCCGAGTGGAGCGGTCTCGACCGTCAGACGGCCGATGGCCTCGGCGACGATGGAAACTTCTATCTCGTCACGGGCCATTATGAGGCGGCAAGCGCCGGGGAACGCGATGCGTTTCTAGCCGCCGTCGGCGCAGCGCTGGTCTTCCTGATCGACTGGAACAAGGCCCGCAAACTGCTGCGCAACTGGGTCGCCAAGAATGACGCGGCCGGCATTCTCGCCTGGGCCGCGCGGCACCGGGTCGGGCACCGGGCCTTTCTGCAACTGGGCGGCGACGAATTGATCAGCTCCGCCGTGCGGAATGCAGCACCGACACGCATCGGTTTCGGCGAGCGTCTCGATCAGGCGCTGGGGCGCAACGCCGCCGTCGATTTTCTCAAAACGACGCTGCGCGTTTCGACCGAAGCCCTGATCGGAGGCCGGTCCGTCCGGCTGGTCCGCGACCAGATCGAAGCCGATCTGGTGAGGCTCCTGCAAGGCGTCGACAGCACGCTGCTGGCGATCGTCGTGCGTCAGGCGGGGCTGGCGCACGACATCGCCGCCGCTCTCGCCCATCATATCGCCGCGTTGCAGGCGGGCCGCGCGGTCGACGGCAAGCTGCTCGCAGCCTATGCTGGCCGCATCGAACAGAAGGCGGATCGCATCGCGATCGAAGGCCGCAAGGAAGTCGAGCGCCTGAACGCAAGTCCCGTCATCGAACACTTGCTCGACCGGGTCGAGGAAACCATAGATGAACTGGAACAGGCTGCCTTCATCGCCTCGCTGGCGCCGGCCGGCATTAGTCCGGCATTGCTGATCGCGCTCGGCCAATTGTGCAAGGTCGCCGTATCCGGCACCGAAGCGGCAGCCTCGGGCCTGGCTGCCGCAGCCGACGTTCCGGAAGGCCGCCGTGCCGATGCCGAGGATGCGCTGGCTGCCGTGGTTCGCCTCATCGATGCCGAGCATGCTGCGGATGCCTGCGAGCGCGACGTCACGACACAGGTGTTCGCCGGCGGCTTCGACGTGGCGACCTCGCTCTCGATCCTCGAACTCGCCCGCGCCATTGAGCGCTCGACCGACAAGATGGCCGGGTTCGGCCATCTGCTGCGTCGCCATGTCATGACGGACCTGTCAGCCTAGAAAGGACGAACCGATGCATATCGTGCGTATCGGCGATAAATCGACCAAGCCGCATTCGGCCGACACGATCGGCGCCAAAGCCGCCAATCTGACGCGGATGGCGGCCCTCGGCCTGCCGGTGCCGCCGGCTTTCGTGCTGCCGATCGAACTTTGCGCCGCCATCATCGACAAGGATGCGCAGGCCGACCGCCGCCTGCGCGACGGCCTCAAGGAAGGGATGGCGTTTCTTGAGCGTGCGACCGGAAAGCGCTTCGGCGACCGGCGGGATCCTCTGCTGGTGTCGGTGCGTTCGGGCGCGGCGCGTTCCATGCCGGGCATGCTCGACACGGTGCTTGATGTCGGCTGCACCTCGGACGCCGTGCATGGCCTGATCCGCGCCACCGGCCGGCCCCGGCTGGCCTGGGACTGCCGGCGGCGTTTTCTCGAGAGCTATGCGGAAACGGTGTTGAATTTCGATCCGGCGCCCTTCGCCGCCCTTCTCGCCGAACTGACCGCAAGCGAAAAAGCCGCAAGCCTTCGCGATCTCGACAGTGAGGCGCTCGAACGCCTCGCCACCGGCGAACAGGCGCTGATCGAAGACCTGGACGACGGCTGGCTCGAGGATGCAGCCGCGCAACTCGACGGCGCTGCCAGGGCTGTCTATCGATCGTGGACGAGCGAGCGGGCGCAAACCTATCGTCGCCTGCAAAAACTCGACGATCTTCGCGGCACAGCCGTCACGGTGCAGGCCATGGTCTTCGGCAATGGCGGATTGACCTCCGGCGCCGGCGTCGCGTTCTCGCGCGATCCCTCCACCGGATTGGCGCGGCCGATGACCGATGTCGTGCTCGATGCCCAGGGCGAGGATGTCGTCTCTGGCCGCCGGACACCCGATACCGAAGAGACCATTGCCCGCTCGCTGCCCGCCATCACGGCCGAGCTCGGCGATGTTCTCAAACGGCTTGAGCGGGAATTCCGCGACGTGCAGGATATCGAGTTCACCATCGAAGACGGAAAACTCTGGATTCTGCAGACCAGGTCTGCCAAGCGCACACCGCGCGCCGCGCTGCGGATCGCCATCGACTTCGTCCATGAGGCGCTCATCACGCCGGACGAGGCGTTGCAGAGGATCGACGGCATCGCGCTCGACGCCCTGACCGAGACCCGGTTGGCGGTCACCGAAGATCAGCTCACAAGCGGGATTGGCGCTTCGGGCGGCATCGCGGTTGGACGCGCCGCCTTCGACTCCGACAGCGCCCGGCGCCTCGCCGCGTCCGGCGAGCCGGTCATCCTGATGCGCCCTGACACCAGCACCGCGGACGTGGCAGGCTTTGCCATCGCAGCGGGGATTGTGACTGCCGTCGGCGCGCGCACGGCGCACGCGGCGCTGGTGGCGCGCCAGATGGGCAAACCCTGCATCGTCGGATGCAGCGGCATGACCATCGATGTCGCCGCCGATCGCGCGCTGTTTTCCGGTGCGACCGTTGCGGGAGGCGACTGGATTTCCATGGATGGCGACAGCGGCCGCATCTATCAGGGCCGACGCGAGATTTTGCAGACACGGCCGGATGCCGAACTTGCCGAAATCGACCGATGGCGGACGCAGACGGCGGACAGTGCTGCGTGATCGCGAACGCCGTCAGGCTCAGGAGCCATTGGCGCCGATAAGGGCCAGTGGCTGTTGACCGCGATTTTTAGAGCGTTTTCGAGCGAAGTGGTCGCCGGTTCGCGTGAAGAAAACGCGTCAAAACAAAAACTAGAGCTTCGGCTCTGATTCCATCAGAACCGAAAATGCTCTAGGAGCGGAATGTGCTAACCTCGCCGGTAAACGAGGATCGCCCAATGAATCGCGCTTGGCAGACTCACGAGGTCGAAAACCAGGTTCAAGACCTCGCCGATTACAACCTCTTCGCCACCGACCCTGCCCTGCGCCAGGCCATCGTCCGGGCAGGCGCCGATTGGGCGGTTCCGCAATTGCAGGACTATGGCGCCCGCATCGGCGCTGAGGCCACCTATCGCCTCGCCGAGGCCGCCAACCGGCATACACCCGAATTGCACACGTTCGATCCTCGCGGCCATCGCATCGACACGGTGGAATTCCATCCAAGCTGGCATGCGCTGCTCGGCATGTACCGCGAACAGGGCTTCGTCTCGCAGCCCTTCCACGCGCAGCGGCCCGGTCGCTGGGCGGCCTGGGCGGCAGGCTTCTACCTGCACGCCCAAGTCGAACTCGGCACGCTCTGCCCGGCGACGATGACGCAGGCCAGCATTCCCGTCCTGCAGAAGGAAGAGGCGCTGTGGGCGCGCCTGAGCGACAAGCTCTACAGCAACAGCTATGACGCCACGGACGCACCGCTGGACCGCAAAGCGTCGATCTTCATCGGCATGGGCATGACCGAGAAACAGGGCGGCTCGGACGTGCGCGCCAACCGCACGACGGCCACGCCCGTCGGCACCGCAGGGCGCGGGCACGAATATCTACTGCGCGGCCACAAATGGTTCTACTCGGCGCCAATGTCGGACGCCCACCTCGTCGTCGCGCGCACGAGCGATACCGACAGCCTCGCCTGCTTCTTCGTGCCGCGTTTTCGCGACGACGGCACCCGCAACGCCGTCACCGTCCAGCGCCTCAAGGACAAGGTCGGCAACCGCAGCAATTCCAGCAGCGAGGTCGAGTTTCAGGACGCCAGCGGCATCCTGCTCGGCGAGGAAGGCCGCGGCATCCCGACCATCATCGAAATGGCGACTTATACGCGGCTCAACTGCGTCATCGGCAGCGCCGCCATCATGCGGCAGGCGGTGGTGCAGGCCTGTCACTATGCGAGACATCGCTCGGCCTTCGGCCGCAAGCTGATCGAGCAGCCGCTGATGCGCACGGTGCTGGCCGATCTCGCGCTCGAGAGCGAGGCGGCGCTGGCGCTGGGCATGCGGCTCGCGCAAGCCTTCGAAAGCGCTGAGAGCGAAGGCAGCCCGGTTGACGCCGCCTGGAAGCGCATCGTCACGCCGGCGGCGAAATTCTGGGTGTGCAAGCGCGCGGTCGAACTCACCGCCGAGGCCATGGAAGTGTTCGGCGGCAACGGCTATGTCGAGGAAAGCATCATGGCCCGCCTCTTCCGCGAGGCGCCCGTCAATTCGATCTGGGAGGGGTCAGGCAATGTCATGTGCCTCGACGTGCTGCGGGCGTTCGCGCGCGAGCCGGATCATTTCGGAGCCCTCCTGACCCATCTCTCCGATCTCTCCAACGGCAACGCGCTCCTCACCCGCGAACTCGCCGATCTCACCGCGCGCCTCGGGCGCGGCGCCGATCTCGAAGCCGGCGGCCGCGGCATCGCCCGGCAGCTCGCCCTCCTCTGCCAGGCGGCCCTGCTCAACGCTCACGCCCCCACCCCGATTGCCGACGCCTTCATTGCGACGCGGCTCGCAGACCCGCGCGCAGGGCGCGTGTTCGGAGCGATCGACACGGCGGGCATCGATGTGAAGGCGGTGCTGGAGCGCGTGTTCGAAGGATGACAGCCGACCGAATGCCCAGGCCGGACGAGCTGTTATTGCAGCGCCCGGCTGATCTGCTCGAAGGTATTTTCGATCGTTTGATTCTTGTTCATTGTTGAGAAGACGGCAAAACTGATTAACCCGGCCAGCAAAAGGTATTTGAGAACGAAACCTCCCCAAAGCCGACGTCTTGGCGCCTTGGCCTGCATTCGCTTCAGCGCCGCGTTTTCAGCGCGGAGGCTTTCCACCTCCTGCTTGAGATTGTAGTTATCAGGCGACATTCAGTCCCTTCGATCCCCTCACGAGCCGTAACGGCAATCTTGCCTGTTTTAGCTCACGAGCACAATTGCGACCATCATGACCATCCACCAGATCGTCCGTTATCCCGATCCCCGCCTTGTGCAACCGGCCGCGCCCGTGACCGTGTTCGACGATGCGCTACGCGAACTCGCCGACGATCTTCTCGAAACCATGCACGCGGCGCCCGGCATCGGCATCACGGCACCTCATGTCGGCGTGTCGCTGAGGCTGGTCGTCCTTGAGCTCGATGCCGCCGAAGGCGGACGCGTCTACGTCAATCCGCAGATCGACTGGGCGTCGCCTGAGATGATCGTGCATAAGGAAGGCAGCGTCTCGATGCCGGGCATGAACGAGAATGTGCAGCGTCACGCGCGCGTCCGCCTCACCTATCAGGACCTCGCCGGCAATTTTCATACCGAGGAGGCCGACGGCCTGCGCGCGGTCTGCCACCAGCATGAGATCGACCAGTTGAACGGCCTGTTCTGGATCCAGCGCCTGTCCCGCCTCAAGCGCGAGCGGCTGATCAAGCGTTTCAGCAAGACGTCGACGACAATCCAATGCTGAGGTTCCGAGACAGGGAATATCCTGTCCGGCTTTTCTCTCGGCCAGTAATCGCTATTCTGCCTCCAGCCTCCCCTGTATCGAAAGCAACCGAATGACCACACGCTCCATCAAGACCGTCGCTGTATTCTGCGGATCGAACTTCGGCGCATCCGATGAGTTCGCCGATGGAGCGCGCGCGCTCGGCCAAGCACTCGGGAAGGCCGGACTGACCATGGTCTATGGCGGAACGACCAAGGGTCTGATGGGCATCGTCGCCGATACCGCGCTGGCGTCCGGCGGCAAGGTCCATGGCGTGATCACCGAAAGCCTGCATCGGCGCGGGCATTCGCATGCCGGCCTGACCAATCATGAAATCACGCCGACCCTGCGCGGCCGCAAGGAACGCATGGTCGAACTGGCCGATGCATTCATCGCCCTGCCCGGAGGCATCGGCACGATCGAAGAGTTCATGGAAGTGTGGACCATGAACCAGCTTTCGGAAATCGACAAGCCCGTCGGCCTGCTGAACACGGCCGGATTTTTCACGGCGTTTCTAGGCTTCATCGACCATATGGTCGAGACGAAATTCCTGCCTCCGGCGCATCGGCATTCGATCTCGGTGGATGCCGCCCCAAGCGCCCTGATCGACAAGCTGAGCAACTATGCGCGTGTCGATGTCCCGAAGTGGCTGTAGCTCACACTTTCCCTGCTTTAATGGCCATGCCCCATGGCAGGCGGCTCGCCTGACGGTTTCCTGACGAAGAAAGCCGCGAACAAGGCGCCAAGCGCGATGATAGCGCTGCAGAGAAACGCAGCCCGGATGCCGCCGGTCGTCGCCGTGGCCAGATCTGCTCCGGCGCCGCCGAGACGGGCCGACTGCCAGGTCATGATGGCGACGAACAGCGCCGTGCCGGCTGCGCCCGCAACCTGCTGGGTCGTGCCGATCATCGCGCTGCCATGCGAATAAAGGTTTGGCGGCAGCGCCCCGAGGCTGACCGTGAACAGCGGCGTGAACATCAGGGCGAGCGCGACGCTGAGCACCAGATGCGCGATCAGGATCATCCAGAACGGCGTGTCGTGCTGGATCAGAGTCAATCCCCATGTCACGACGCACAGCAGGATCGCGCCCGGAATGACCAGCCGCGCCGGGCCGTATTTGTCGAACAGCGTGCCGACGGTCGGCGCGCAAAGACCCATGATCAGCCCGCCCGGCAACAGCAGCAGGCCGGTCTGCAGGGTCGTGAGGCCGAGCACATTCTGCAGGTAGATCGGTAGCAGGATGAAGATGCCGAACATCGACATCATGAGAATGGCCATCATGACGGCGGCGATCGTGAACGTGCTGTTGGTCAGCGTGCGCAAATCGAGCAGCGCCCTTTCCTGCTTCTGCAACTGCAACTGGCGCAGCACGAACAGCGCGATGACTGCGGCGCCGCCGACGAACGGAATCCATGGCGATACCGGCGTGGGATTGAGCGAGGACGCGCCGAACTCGCTGAGCCCATAGACGAAGCTGCCGAAGCCGATGGCGGACAGAACAACGGAAAGGCCATCGATCGGCGCATCGCTCGGCGTCGTGACGTTGACGATGCGCTTTGCCCCGAGCGCCAGCGCGGCGAGCGCGATCGGCAGCACCAGCAGGAACATCCAGCGCCAGTCGAGCACCGCCAGGATCAGCCCGGAGAGGGTCGGCCCGATGGCCGGCGCCACCGAGATGACGATGGAGATATTGCCCATGGTCTTGCCGCGCGAGTGCGGCGGCACCAGATGCATCACCGTGGTCATCAGCAACGGCATCATGATCGCGGTGCCGGAGGCCTGGACGAGACGTCCGATCACGAGAACGGGGAAACCGGGCGCGAGGGCCGAGATGAGCGTGCCCGCGCTGAACAGCGACATGGCGAGAATGAACACCGGACGGGTGTTGAAGCGCTGCAACAGCAGGCCTGTCACCGGAATGACGACCGCCATCGTCAGCATGAAGGCCGTCGACAGCCATTGCGCAGTGCTGGCGGTGATGTCGAGGCTGGCCATAAGGTGCGGCAGCGCCACCATCATGACGGTTTCGTTCAGGATCACCACAAAGGCCGAGACCAGCAGAATCCCGATCACCATTTTGTTGCGCGCAGTATGATCCTGCGCAGCGTCCGCCGCAGATTCGGCACTGGCGAAACTGTCTCCGGTCATGGTGCTTCCTTGAGCCGCGCGACGGCAAAACGATGGATCGTCATTCGAAGGACGAACGGGAACGACGGATTGCGACATGGCGCGAAAAGAAATCGCATGAGGCCGCGCCGCCGATCGACAGCGCCCCTATGGACAGGACACCTTACGCAATCGGCACAACACGGCCCGGCCCATGAAATTCGGGCGGCCTCTATAGCGGCTTTTGGAACGAGACGTCCAGTCCATTATATGGCGGCGAGACAACGGACGAGGGCAATGATTGCCCCAAAACGACCACATTCATCCAGGCAACCCGTTACGCCGGCGAGCCCCCGCCTGTCGCGCGCTTGGCGGCAAGGATCTTGAAGAGCGGATTGGGCTGCGGCTCTTCGATTTTCAAAAGCGTATTCTGGTCGCGATGGACGAACGGTGCGGGCCTGCCGTGGACGCTTAACACCGTGTCGGTCACATAGCTCCAGGAACCGTCGGCGTTAAAGACGACCTCGATGCGATAGCTGTCGGTGCGGAAGGCATATTCCAGAAACGCCGTCGAGCAGATGCCGTATTCGGTCTGGCCGCGTTCGGCCGTCAGCACCAGCCGGTCCGCATCAGCCGTCGCCTGGCCGGAGGCGATCGCCACCTGCCCGCGCGGTATGGCAAGCGTTTGCAGCACCAGACCGGTTGCCGGCTCCCACAGCCAATAGCCGACCTGATCGTGGAAGGTGGTGTCTTCTTCTTCCGTGGTGATGTGAATGTGGTAGCGCAGACCATAGAAGAGCTGCGGCCCGTTGGCTTGCGGATCTATCGGTTGCAGCTCATTGCGTTCGATGAAGACGCGGCGCTCCGGCCCGCCGGCCTTGGGATTGAGGTCGACGCCCTTGCGCGCCTCCCAGGTGCCGGCCAGCCGCCGCAGCGGACCGAGGTTCGCCAGCGTATCGGGATCGACATCGGTCGGCTCGGTAAAAATATCTTCAGGAAAAATGGGCATGGCTTCACTTTTCTGTCCATAGCGTTTTCCGATTCCCTGGAATCGGAAAGACGCGTCTAGTTTAGAGGCGAAAGGACGTCCGTAGTCCGATGACAATGGCATTGCGAGGCGTGCGATCAAAGCTGCCGGGATCGCTCAGCATGGCAGCCGATGGATTCACGATGAACTGGATATTCGGCTGAACATACAGCCCGGGCTTCAACTGCAGTTGATAGCTGGCCTCGATGACGCTTTCGAAAGCTGGCGGATGGACCTGTGTCCCTGCAATCGCTGCGCCGGTGCTGATCTGCGATCGCAGCCGCGGCGACGTGCGCGCGATAGCGAATCCGACACCAAAAACATCGTCCGGACGCGCTTCGAACAGGGACGTCACGGACAGGCCGCCATCGACATAGAGATCGAGCACGTTCCGGTCGGCCGGGCTCGCCGAGGCCCGGATAAACCCACGGACGGTCCGCGATCCCCATTGCCACAGGCGCCCGTCAGCCATGGCGTAGACAGCGTAGTTCCCGCCATGCTGCAACGGCTGGCCGTTCGACAGCGGCGAGGCAAGCGAAATGCCGCGCGTGTCGTAGCCCAGATCGTCGAAGCGATCGAGATGCGCCCAGCCGCCCAGCGTGAGCGACCAGGCCGGATCCTGACCGCCGGCGGAGCGCTGAATCTCGCCGATCAGGAATGGCTTTCCCTTGAGGCGAAAGCCGTTGAGGCCATAGAAATCCCGACGCTGCGGATCGCCGCCGCCTCTTCCGGCGGGATCGCCGGAAAACGCAGCGACGCGAAACATGGTCTTGTCGTCCACGCCTATCGCCAGCCGCACGCCCGGCGCCGACAGCGGAAAGGCCGGGCCACCGCTTGGCAGATCGTTCGCAAAACTGCCCGGCCATCCGAAGGTGGAGTTCACGAACAGGGCGGCCGTGCTGCTGACCACGAATTCCTGCGCAGCCGTGAACTGGCCGGCACGCACGGAAACGCGATCGCCAAGTTTCTGTTCGATCCAGAGGTTGAAAAGCCGCAGCGCCGGCTCGGCTTCGATCCCGCTGACCGCCAGGGCATTGCCGACCCGCAACGCCGACAGACCGCTGCCCTGGATGGCATGGATACTGATATGTGCGGACGCGGCGCGCCAGCCGACGAGCCGGTCGAGATCGGCGTCGCCGATCAGGCCCAGACGGTGAAGATAGGCGCCGCCGGTCCCGTTGCCGCCGCTGACATCGCCGTTGACGTCGCTGTTATAGGTGAACGTCCACGTAACCGGGCCGGAGTCCGGTCGGAGCATCTCGCCGTTTTCATTGCGATGCTGCGCGCTCGCCTGGTCCGGCGCCGGAACCGTCTGCGCCAGAGCGGGCGATCCGAGCGTGAAGGCAAGACCCAGGGCCACAATGGCGCATCGCCAATCCGTTTGAACGGCGTCGGCGCGGACAGATCGGCAGGCGGCCATAACGAATCCCAGGTTGGTGGCTCCAATGGCCGTGGCCAAATTTGGCGATCAGCCAAACTACAACAGCCGCCTGCCGGCGCCTACCACAGCGGGATGCAAGCCCGCGAAATTTCTGAAACGAGACGCTGTCACCACGTCTGCTGCCAGACAGTCACACCGCTTCCAGCGCCAACGCAATGCCCTGGCCGCCACCAATGCAGAGCGTGACGATGCCCTTGCGGAACCCATCGCGCTTCATGGCGTGAAGCAGGCGCGTGACGAGGATCGCGCCCGTGGCACCAATCGGATGGCCATGCGCGATCGCGCCGCCGTCGACATTGACGATATCCTCCGGCAGGCCGAGTTCGCGAATGACTGCCAGGGGTACGGCTGCGAAGGCCTCGTTGATCTCGATGCGTTCGACATCCGCGAGCGTCCAGCTGGCCCGATCGAGCGCCTTGCGGACGGCCGGCACGGGCCCGAGCCCGAACAGGCCGGGCTCGACGGCGGCCACGCCATAGCCGGCAAGGCGTGCCATCGGCACTAGCCCCTTCGCTTCGGCAAAGCTGCGGTCGGCTACGATCATCGCCGCGGCGGCACTGTTCAGGCCCGGCGCATTGCCGGCCGTGATCGTACCATCTGGCCGGAAGGCCGGCTTCAGCCGGGCCAGGATATCGATCGTCGTATCGGGACGCGGCGCTTCGTCGACGGCGAAGGTCTCCGGTCCCTTGCGTCCCTTCACCGTCACGGCAACGATCTCATCGGTGAAGCGGCCGGCCTTCTGCGCCGCGCCGAAACGCTGCTGCGAGCGCGCGGCAAAGGCATCCTGTTCAGCGCGGGTGATCTGCATTTTTGTGACGAGATCCTCGGTGTGCCAACCGGAATGCTGGCCAGAGAAAGCGTCGTTGAGCCCGTCGGTCAGCATGCTGTCGAGAATCTGCGCCGGCCCCATGCGATAGCCCCAGCGGCCCTCCCCCATCAGATAAGGCGCGCGGTCCATGTTCTCCATACCGCCGGCGATGGCCACCTGGGTATCGCCGGCAGCGATCTCCTGCGCCGCGCTCAGGATCGCCTGCGCACCTGATCCGCAGACCCTGTTGACCGTCATCGCCGGGACGTCAACCGGAAGGCCGCCGCCGATCGATGCCTGTCGCGCCGGATTCATACGGTTGCCGGCCTGGACGACATTGCCCATCACGACCGTGCCAATCTCGTCAGCTCCAAGTCCAGCCCGGCTCAGCGTCTCGCGCACCGCGATGGCGCCGAGTTCCGTTGCGGGAACGGACTTGAGCGATCCGTTGTAGGCGCCGATCGCGGTACGGACCGGATGGCACAGAACGATATTGCGTGTCGTCATGATAATCTCCTGTTTGATTTGGCTTTGTGGTTTCTCGTTCCCAGCCAGGCGCGTGTCTCGCCGAGTATCTCGTCCGACAGTGCAGCGTCGTCACTCATGCGCGCCAGGATCATCGCCCCCACCATCGCCGCCCAACTGCCGATCGCGGCCTGGCGGCGCGCTGTCTCGCTGTCGCCCGGCGCATGCTTGCTCAGGTCGTCGATCTGGCGCCGCAGTCCGGCAGTCATTGCCGCACGCGCCTCGGGCGCCTGACGCAACGTCTCCGAGGCCAGCGCCGCAGTCGCGCATCCGCCGGCAACATTCGCGCGGTGCGCCGGCGACAGGTAGCTCGCCGCATAGGCGGCCAAATCGGCGTCCGGCCCGGGGCCGACCAGAATATCGGCCAGCGCTGCGGCGATAAGCTCGGTCTTGGATTTGAAATAACCGTAGAATCCACCATGGGTGAGCCCGGCCGCCTGCATCACGTCAGCCACCGTGACAGCCTCGAACCCCCGCTCCCGGAACAGCCGGCCGGCGGCTTCCAAAATCTTGCGACGGTTCTCCGCCACCTGTTCGCGACTGACCCTCATTCCTGTCTCCAGCTTTCTGTTGACAATATACATGATGACCGTCATATATTCAATCATTACGATCATCATGAATAAGGAACTGCATCATGTCAGCCAAATCCACCGTTCTCATCACCGGCGCCTCCACGGGCATTGGCGCCGTTTATGCCGACCGCTTCGCCAGCCGGGGCCACGATCTGGTGCTGGTGGCGCGTGACGCCGGCCGGCTGAATGCCCTGGCCGCGCGGCTGCGCAGCGAAACGGGCGTCGATGTCGATATTCTCGCCGCCGATCTTACCAAGCCGGCAGACATAGCAACCGTGGAGCAGCGGCTGCGCGATGACGCGCGCATCGGCATCCTGGTCAACAACGCCGGCGCCGCGCTCGAAGGCGCGTTCCTGGACCAGACGCCCGACACCATCGCCAAACTTATCGATCTCAACGTCACCGCGCCCGCCCGGCTCGCCAGCGCCGTCGCGCCACGTTTCGCAGCGGCCGGCACAGGCGCCATCGTCAACCTCGCCTCCGTCGTCGGCCTCGCGCCGGAATTCGGCATGAGTGTCTATGGCGCGACCAAGGCCTTCATGCTGTTCCTCTCCCAGGGCCTGCATCTCGAGCTTGGTCCGAAGGGTGTCTACGTGCAGGCCGTGCTGCCCGCCGCGACGCGCACCGAGATCTGGGAACGCTCCGGCCGCGACGTCAACACCTTGACCGGCGTGATGGATGTCGCCGAACTGGTGGACGCGGCCCTGGTCGGCTTCGACCGCCGCGAGACCGTGACCATCCCACCCCTGCCCGATGCCGCGCACTGGAGCACGTTCGATGCGGCAAGGCTGGCGATGCTGCCGAATTTCGCCCAGTCGCACGCGGCGCAACGCTATCGCAGCGCTGCGTAACTGCGCGCCGGCACGATCGGCACGCAACTCCATCGGCGGGCGCGGCGGTTTGACCGCGGCCGCCCGTCATGATGGAGTTGCGAAATGATCAACGATCTCGACATGAAGCATCTGCGGCGCTGCGTCGAACTCGCAAGCACCGCGCTCGAGCAGGGCAATCCGCCCTTCGGCTCCCTCCTCGTCGCGGCCGACGGCAGCGTGCTGAGGGAGGACCATAACAGGTCTTCGGGCGGAGACCTGACGCGCCATCCGGAATTTGCCCTGGCACGTTGGGCCGCGGAAAACATGACGCCCGAAGAGCGCGGCAAAGCCACGGTCTACACCTCGGGAGAACATTGCTCGATGTGCGCCGCGGCCCACGGCTGGGTCGGCCTGGGCCGCATCGTCTTCGCCACGTCCTCGCGCCAGCTCGCCGGCTGGATGGCCGAACTTGGCGTTGCGCCCTCCA
>Ga0182744_1002503_pt1 | contig 15064 bp, 8 predicted proteins | sample eDN3rd30CKraftMG_FD_128525 | JGI IMG/M metagenome (GOLD analysis project Ga0182744, IMG submission 128525) | Enriched Miracle-Growth compost microbial communities from Emeryville, California, USA - eDNA 3rd pass 30_C Kraft MG (version 2) (version 2) ...
AAGATGGAGCAATCCATGACTCGCAGCCCCGTTACCCCGCGCACTCGCAGATTCTCATCGACGACCGAATCCTTGTCCGATCCCATCCGGCACGATCCCACAAGATGATAGCCGGTGTGTCCGAAACGATGCCAGGCTTCCAATATGGAGTCGTCGTCGGCAAATCCGCTTCCCGGAAAAGTCTCCTCCCCGATGCCCGCCGCAAGAGGGTTGGTCGCGACCATGCGCCGGATGAAATGGACCAAGCCGACGGCGACTGCCCGATCCTTGGGTGTCGCCATGAAATTGGGCTCGATCGTCAATGGGTCGTCGGGACGAGGGCCGGTGATCGCGAGATAGCCACGGCTCTCCGGGCGCAGCCCATAGCCATTTATACTCAGTCCGGGATTTTGTTCGGTGGCTATCGGCATGGAATTGCGCTCGATCGAATAAGGCATCGCGAAGATGATAGCATCTGGCCGCACGGCCTGCGGAGCGACGCGCACGAAGGCGGCGACATCCGCATAGGGCGCGGCGAGCGGCCCGCCATTGGTGATCGCCCAGCGGGCTGCGCTCATGGCCAGCCGCATTCCTCGATAATGGTTGTTTGTGCTCCATGCCGGCGTTGTGCGCCATCGCATGGTCAGACATCGATGCTCAATGATATTGCGGCCGACATTCGGACTTTCGTGGACGATCGCTACGCCGGCGTCTTTCAATATATCGGCTGGACCGATGCCCGACATCTGCAGCAGTCGGGGAGATTCGAGCGCGCCCGCGCATAGGATGACCTCTCGCCTTGCCCGAATTCTTGAGGGCGTAGCGCCACGGATTTCTATGCCGACCGCTTGATCGCCATCGAAAATTATACGCTCGACTGTCGCGCCTGTCAGGACGGTGAGGTTGGCGCGTCCCTGCGCGCGCTTGAGGAAAGCCTGCGCCGCGCTCCAGCGGCGTCCGCGCCGGATGGTCTGTGGGACGACACCGATCACGCCGTCGCCATGCGGCTGGTTGAGGTCTTCGACCGCATTTAGGCCCATTGCAACGCCTGCGTCGATCACCGCTCGCTGAAAACCGCCAGGATGGTCGACGCGGGAGATGTGCAAGGGGCCGTCTGTTCCGTGCTCGGCCCCTTCACCCCATTGCTGGCCTTCTATGGAACGGAACCAGGGAAGCATGGAAGACCATCCCCAGCCATGACATCCCGCTTCCTCTAGCGCATCCCAGTCCTCTTTCTGGCCCCGGTTATAGACCATGCCGTTGATCGAACTCGACCCGCCCAACATGCGCCCACGCACCCATCGTTCCGTCTCGTCAGGCGCAGCATCCGCTTTGTGTGGCTGATAGACCCACAGATTGTCCGGGTCGCTCATGACGCGCCCGACGCCGCGCGGCATGTGGACGAACAGGCTTGCGTCGCTCTTGCCTGCCTCGACGAGGAGAACGGTATGATGGCCTCCGCGCGAAAGGCTCTCGGCCATCACACAGCCTGCGGAGCCAGCACCCACAATGATGAAATCATATTGCATGTAGATCCTGTCGCACTAGTCGCGGATAGCTTTGGGTCTCAATCTCATCCCTACTGGGTGGTGAGGAGGCATAGCGGGCTCTTCCCGTTCGTCAGGCGACCGCCTTCAGGGCAGGAATGTCCCGCGTATACGTATCGCGTCCCGACCGCAGCACAGTGCCGGGCCTTGCATCCCCAACCGCGCCATTGGCCACGGCGACCTGGCCGTTGACGAGGACATAGTCGATCCCGATCGCGTCGGCATACAAGCGTCCGGCCGTCGTAGTGCCGGGCAGGTCATAGCGGGTGTAGACAGGGCCGCGCGCAACGGTATCGGCATCGAAGATCACGACGTCGGCCCACATGCCCGGCGCCAATGTGCCGCGGTCGCGAATGCCCATGACGCCTGCCGGAACGCTCGTCAGTTGCCGAACGGCCTGGGGCAGGGACATAACTCCATATTCGCGTGCCTTTTGCAAAAGCGTGGTGGAGAAAGCGAAGGTGTCGATCATGTCCATATGTGCGCCCCCATCGGACGCGCCGACGATGGTCAGGTCATTTTCCCACATTTCGGCCCGCAATTTGTAGCCGTCGATGTCCTCGCCACGTGCATCGACCATGAAGGACGTGCGCAGTTCGTCATCCAGCGCGATGCCGATCATAACCTCGAACGTATCTTCCCCTGTCCTTTTGGCGATCTCACCGATCGTCATGCCTTCAAAAGGCTTATTCTTCTCGGTAAAGACCTCGGCGACACGGAATGCGTGCCACTTGGCGAAACCGGAGGTCATGGACTTTTGGCTCGCCGATGCCGCCAGGGTGTCGCGCACGAAACGGTTACGCAACTGCTCGATCCTCTCCTCGACCGAGAGCCGAAAGAGCGGTCCCCAGCCAGGAAGGGAATCGAAGATGAAGCCCGTTGCGAGGTTGACGCGGAGCGTCGGTGAACTGGCGAAGGTAAGCGCGATCACTTCCGCTCCCCTTTCGCGGGCCACCGTGCCGGCGTGAAGCTGGCGGTACGCCTTTTCCCTATCCTGCTCGCCCGACCCCTGGATCGCCAAAACATTCCAGTTCACCGGCCGCCCGCCCGCCAGGGAGAAGTCGACGAGAAGGTCAATCGTCTCGTCGTCAAACTCAAGATTGGGCAGGAACTCGAGAGTCGTTCCCTCATGGTTGCGAACGACGGCCGCAAGGTCCAGCATCTCCTGCTTAGAAGCGAAGCGGGACGGAACGGGATTGCCATCCGCGTCATTATGCGTCGGAGCGACAGTTGTTGAAAAGCCAAGGGCGCCTTCAGCCAATGATTGGCCGATGAGCGTTTTCATTGAATCTATTTCGGCCTGCGATGCTTCGTCCTTGTTCGCGCGCTCTCCCATTACGATCCGCCGGACAGCCGAATGGCCTACGAAGAAACCGGCATTCAGGAGAACCCGATTGTCCAGTCGCGAAAGATATTCGCCGAAGCTCGACCAGTCCCAAGGCACCCCGGCTCGAAGGGTTTCTTCCGGCATCCCTTCGACTCGCGCGAGCATTGGCAGCAGATATTGGCCCGCTTCCGGCGTCAGCGGCGCGATGCTGAATCCGCAAAAGCCTCCCAGGATCGTCGTGACGCCATGGAAGCAGGACGGCGAAAAGGTCGGGTCCCAAAAGGCTTGAGCGTCATAATGGGTATGGACGTCGATGAACCCAGGCGAGACCGTCTTGCCTTGGGCATCGATCGTTTCCTTGGCGTCCTCGGTGACCTCGCCGATCGACGTAATGCGTCCATCCTTTATGCCCACCGCGCCGGTGATCGGATCGGCGCCTGTGCCATCGATGATCGATCCGTTGATGATCTTGATGTCAAGCATTGCAATCTTGCTCCTCTGCTTGGCGCCTCAGCGCCCGTGTTTCTATCCGATATTTTGTTCTGATATGCTTCAGTCCGGACGCTGGAAGGCTGGTCCGGTATTCCCGCTCAGCAACGTGCGTCCGCCGTCGCAGATCAGTTCGTGACCTGTCATATAGCCCGCCGCCCGGCTCGCCAGAAAGATTCCGGCGGCGGCGATCTCGTCGGGATCGGCCATCCGGCGTATCGGAAAATCGGCGACCCGGCGCGCGACATCATCCTCGGGCAGCCAGCGCATCACTGCGGGGGTGCGCGTCATGCCGGGCGTCAGGATGTTGACCCGGACGCCGAGCGGACCCCATTCGATCGCGAGATTCTGTCCCAGGCGCATGAGTCCTAGCTTGGCGATCCCATAGGCAGCGATGTTCGGCTGCGGCCGAACGCCGGATGCCGAACCGACGAAGATCACGCTCGCCAGGTCGCTTTGTTTCAGCAGGTCCAGGGCGCGATGTGCCAGACGAGAGTAGTGGACGATGTTGAGCCGCAAGATCTTGGCGAACATTTCGTCGTCCGTGGCGGCGGCCGTTCCGCCCGCGCCAAAAAAGCTGGCTCCGAAGACTGTGTCGAGTTTGCCCCATCGCTGACCAGCCTTTTCGATCAGCATGTCTATGCTCTCGACATCGTCAAGATCAAATGCCTGCGGCCAGGCAACGGGATCTGCCGCTCCCTCGTTCAATTCATCCGCAACCGCCGCACACATCCCGCTATCACGCGCAGCGATGATGACGCGCCCGCCGTGGTCGATATATTGGCGTGCAAACGACTTGCCTATGCCTTTGGTCCCGCCCGCTACGAGAGCCACTCTTCCAGAGAGGTCGAACATTGCTGGAACCGTCATGACATTTTCACTCTCTGCAAATCCATTGGCGCAAATATCCGCGACTTGGACTTAAAATATGTCGCCGCCACGACGCATCACGACTTCGTTCAATTCGACTTCCGGCGGTTGGTCCAGAATGTATAGAATTGCCCGGGCGACCGCCTTTGTATCCAGCGCGTTGGTCATGGTTCTCAACGCGTGATCGCGCATTTCGGGCACAGTGATGCTGGCGTGAAGATCGGAGTCCATGACGCCGGGATGCACAGTCGATATGCGTATGCGGCCATTGGTTTCCTGCCGCAACCCTTCGCTGATCATCCGCTGGGCGGCTTTGGTGCCGCTGTAGACTGCGCTCGTGGGCGCTGCCTTCATTGAAGCTGTGGAGGCGACTGTGATGATCGTTCCGGAATTGCGGGACAGCATATGAGGCAGCACCGCATTTATGCCGTAGAGCATTCCTTTGATGTTGATGTCGATCATCTTGTCCCAGTCGTCCACCATGCCTTGTTCAATGAGCGAGATCGGCATGATGGCGGCATTGTTGATCAGGACATCGATCCGCCCGAAGCGATCCAGGGCCAGAGCCGCTAAACTGTCCATGTCGCCCCGCCGCGACACGTCGGTTTCCCGCCAAACAGCCGCATCGCCCAGGTCATCCGACAGGCTTGCTAATCGTTCGGGCCGGCGTGAGCCCAGCACCACCATATCTCCGGCTGCCACTAGAGCGCGGGCCGTAGCCGCGCCCAGACCGCCACTCGCGCCGGTGATGATGACCACTCGATCCGTCATTGTGTTTCTGCCTCTTCGGCGTGCGCAAGGGCTTCGAGCATTTGTCCGTCGCAGCTTTCGTCGACGATCCACTTGCACATGCGGCGCATCGGCTCGATGCCGTCTTGTATTTCCGTATTCAGCCCGACCGACCCTGCCGCGCCCAGCGAAACCACACGCTGTGCGCCTTGGAAGGCGAGCCGGTCGCGTAATTCTTCCTTGAGCTGCTCGGGATATATGCCGATCGTCTGGGTATAGGCATTGACCGATCTGACGGGAATGTCGATGTCGTCCACGGGCACCAGATTGGCGACGCGGCAGCCCAGCGTCGCAGAGAAATCGACTGGCTCGCCGTTGAGCGACACGATGACGGCCCCGTCGTTCCCGCTGTTCCCAACGATCCGATATTCATCGTCGAGATAGCTGATTGCATCGATCTCTTCGCGCAGCGTTCGGTCGAAATCCTTATGTGGGGTACTGATCGAGGGCGGCAGATCGCGGATCGCCTCGAAGGTCAGTTCGGCCAATCGCTCGCAGCGTCGCAATCCCGCTTGATCCGTGCCCGAATGGACATAAACGACCCGCGCGTTGACGCAGGCTTCCTGATTGTAGAGACCGATATCCAGGGCCAGTCGGCGCGCGACATGCCGCATCGTATCTTCGTCTACGAACGCATCCTTGCCGATAATCGTCCCGCTGAGTTTCGGATCCAGAGTCACCAAATCTATCCCCGGCTGGAGATATTTGCTGATATGGCTGATGGATGCGAGGCCGCCCCAGGCTATGATCTTTTCCACGCCCCGCGGATCATAGATGACCTTCTCGACCCGATCGTCTCCGCCCTTCCAATAGGCCACGCTGACATGGCGCGTCAGCGGATGATCCGGGGCCATGTCGATCATCGTCCGGGCAATTGCCGCAGCCGTCAGCGGATCGTTCGAGGGCGTTTTGATAACGCAGTCCGATCGCGTGAGAGCGTTGCGGATAATGGTCATCGCGGCCACGACGGGAAGATTGCCCGCAATGACATGCACCGCCCGCGCACCGAACGCCCGTACGCGGGCTTTTCCCTTGTTACCGCTCTGATTGGGCATTTCCACCCATCCTTCCAGATGGGCGATCCCGCAGGCGCGCTCCGCCGCTTCTCGCAGGCGCGAGGCATCGAACATTCGACCCATTGCGTCGAACTGCGCGTGCAGGATGCTGTCGCTCAGGCCCGATGTGCGGCGGGCAAGCTGAAATGCTTCCTCCCAGTAGGAGTTGCGCGCTAACGTCAGCCTTTCGCCGAGATTCACCAAATATTCCACGATGTCCGTGAAACGCAGCTTGTAGAGATCCGCCATAAGCGATGGGGTGCGCAAATTGATCTGATCGCCATAAAGAGCGACGTCCGGGCTCTCGAAGGACACGCCCCCCCGGCGGCCGCCAAATGGAATCCAATTATCCTCTATGACCGTGCCCCGAAGGATGAGGGGAACGCGAAAGCCCGTAACCGTCATCTTACCGCCCCAATCGTTCGAGCAGAAGCAGGGCGTCGTCATGGGCCTGCGGGGCGCCCGCGCATACGACCTTGTCGTCGCCCCCCTCCTTTTCGCTGTAGCGACGAATTTCATATTCGAGGAAATCGCCGGTCCGGCCGCACCCGCACGTCTCCTCCTTTGCCGAGAGCGTGACTTCGTCGCCAGTCACCAGCCCGGACCAATGGCTCGTGATGAGCGTGTCGAAAAAGGCCATGCGTCCGGTCCGGCGCTCTTCGCGGCCCAGCAGTTCGCCGCTTTTGGGGTCGAGCAGATAGGCGATGAGCGTCGGCGGGAAATGATAATGTCCCATCTCACATTCGAGGCAGCGGGAGATGACTTCGCTCATGCTGTAATAATGGAATATATTGTCGAAGCCGAGGAACTGCTTGATGCGATCCAGCCAGCCTTCGGGCCAATGGTTGCCCTTCGTGCCGCCACCCGTGGTCAGCACGCTGCCTTTTCCGAAGATTGCCACGTCGCCGCGCGCGAGGCCGGCCATTGCCCATTCGTACAAAGGCGGCCAGGTCGAACCAATCATCACGTCGCGCCCGGCAAAGCGTTCATGCGCTTCGGCAAAAAAGCGATTCATGTCCGCTTCCCGGTTCCGTTCGTTCGCAAGCATCTCATCCCGCTTGCCGGCGAGCGCTGGGCTTATGGCAATCGTGCCCTGCTCGCCCTTGGCATCGGCAGCGCGAATTCGGCCAGCGAGGGACACCACGTCCGCGCTCAGACGACGCTCGGGATAAAGATACAGCGCTTCTCCGCCTCCAAGGAGGGCGACGTTGCGTTCGCCTCCGCGTTGAGACGCGCTCGCGCCGAATCTGTAGGTGGGAATGATGACCGGGATATGGTTCTGGCGCGTGTCGGGTCCGCTATTTGGGCCACGCCAGTCGCGAACGAAAAGGGCAGCGTTGATCGTTCCGAGCGTATGGTCCGCGACAGTGCGCGGAACAAAGGACAGCTTGCCGCTGGTGCCGGAGGAGTGGAAGACACGAACGTCCGTGTCCCGGTCAAGACGGTCAATCCAATCGTCGATCGTCTCGACGCCGGTCATGTCGACGTTGCTTATATCGACGGCGCTCAGACCGTTCAGCCACTTGGTGAGTTTTGCAAATTCGCCCTTCTCGATCCAGGAAAGGGGATAGGCTTTGAGGGTCGTATGCGCGAAAAGCAGCGGAGCCAGATCGTCCTTCGTCTCCACTGTCTGGATTCCCTGGCCGTCGGCCAGCTTTTCAAGAATCGGTATCTTCGATCGCAATTGTGCGAAACGCACCTTTGCCCATTTGTCCTGATAGGCGTCGATCTCTTCCCGCGACCAGTGCATCATTTCATTATAGTCGCCGTCTACAAGCGCTCGCGGATCCTGCATCATGCGCTCGAAAAGGCTCGTCATGGCATCCTGCGTGACAGACTGTTCAAAACCCGCAGCGCCGGAGGGAGGTGACATTGTCGCCGCCATAATCTTTGTCCTCGTCCTAGGATCGGCAATTTCGGGCTTCGCTTCATTGCAGCCGGCCTTGACGGTCGCTGCCGACATTTTATTTAAGCCGATCGTTTTAATCTATGACAGGCTGAAACGATGCGTGTCAATGGCGAACATAAGTTCGTTCAGTTGCCGGTGCTTGAAGTTGCCGCGCTGCTCGGAAGTTGATCATCCCGTCGCTCAATAAGGCACGAGAGCCTTGAACGCGGCATCGTCATGCTTGGAACAGTAGTTTAACGGCCATGAGATCGACCTTGAGAGAGGTCGTTCTCGGCAGCGACGCGACGATCTCGATCTTCGCCGGAATTTGAGGTGAGGGAAACCCTCTTCGCCTGGAGGGACGACCACGCCCGTTTCGAAATGGGCGGCCCGAACTTCAATCGACGGAAGTGGGCGGCCGATCGAGCCGGCCTTGCTCTGCCGATAACGGGTATGCAAATCTGGCGACCAGGAAATGACGGTCCCGCAAAATTCCGTGGCGCCATAGGCCCAGATAACGTCGATTCCATAGGCTGACTCGAATTCTTGCTGAAGATCCTGCGTCATCGGAGCGCTCCCGCCAAAGAAGTAGCGCAGGGATGCCAGTCGCTCCTTGGGCACCTTGGCGTCCAGGATCATGCGAGCCATTGCCGGAACCCCAGTCACAGAGGCAGGTTGAAGCCGCTCGATCGCGTCGACCCATTCGTCGACACTGAATTTTTCCAATAGGCATGTATATCTGTCGAGGGCCGCGCTTGCTACCAGGCAGCAAATGCCGCCGATCCCGCTATAAGGCCAAACCAGAATATCGGGCTCGGCGCCCGTCAGACTGGATGCAATTGCGCCGTCGATCGCGCGCACCAGCATCCGGGTAGGGAAACGGACCCGCTTTGGCTTTCCGGTGGTTCCGCTCGAAAGAATTTCGATTCCTGGTTCGCCCGTCATCTCGCGGAACGGGCCTGGCCCAGGCCGTTCGAGGCCCGTCACCAGATTAATCGCCGCATCGATCCCGATAGAATCATCATTGTTGAGGGAAATGCCCAAGCTTCCGCATCGACAAGCGGCTTCCATTAGCGGTTCCGTCCAGTCGTCGACGTCCGCGATCACGGCTGCGAAGCGGCTTTCCTCTATTTCCTGGGCGATCGCTTGGGCCGATTGAATGACATAGACCGAGGTCAACCAACGCCCATTCGACACCAGCCCGAGAATACAAGCTGCATGGAGCGGACGGTTGCGGGTTATGAGGGCGATCGAAGCGGACGGCGACACCGAGTTGTCGTCAAGCAATGCATTTATCCGATCCGCTAGCGCAGCATATTCTCCCTTGGAAAAGATTCGTCCCTTATATTCAACGATGGGCTTGGCCGGGTCACGATGCATGATCGCCGAAAGTTCTTGCCCGAATTCCATCCATCTTCTCCGTCAGGCCCCGGCAATTGAGCTCGCCGATGGTGGTCGCCTTCTTAGCACCGGTTGTCGTTTCAGCAAATTTTAATTCGATTGTTTGAATTGCATTTCTCAAAAACGCAGCACATGATGGGCTGATGGTTACGGCCGATGCGGCGTGCCGAATATTCCAACCCGTTTATAAATATATAAAAAATATAAGAATGAGGCCGAAGCGACGGGCGATGCCTCGCTGAAAGAGCCATCCGATGAGGTGGTCGTTGGAAGGAGAGGGGCTATGAATTTACGCAAAGCGACTGAAAACCATGATGGCATTTCAGCTGCGCGCCAACGTTATATCGTGGGCATTCTGCTTCTGATGTACGTGTTTGCGTATATGGACCGGACCATCTTGTCGCTCATGGTCGACCCGATAAAGCACTCCCTTCGGATATCGGACATTCAGTTCAGCCTGGTGCATGGGGTTGCTTTCGGCCTTTTCTATGCTTTGCTGGGACTTCCCATGGGATGGATAGTCGACCGCTTTTCCAAACGATGGGTGCTCTTTTGGGGAATTTTTTCCTGGTCGGCCGCGACTGTCTCATGCGGTCTCGCGCGAAGTTTCCCTGCGCTCGTCCTGTCCCGTTTCGGTGTGGGAGCGGGTGAGGCCACGCTTGTGCCGGTCGCTTACACGACCATCGCGCGCGCGCTGCCCAAGCATCGGACAGCCATGGGAATAGCTATTTTTTCCATGGGATCGGTAACAGGAGCGGCGTTGGCGATCGGCATCGGGGGCTATCTGATCGCGTGGCTGACCCGCATCGGTGGCGTTTCCTTGCCGCTGGTGGGGCATCTCGAACCTTGGCAAGGCGTCTTTCTCGTTGTCGGCGCGCCCGGCATCCTGGTCGCATTATTGGCCTTCACCTTGCCCGATGCGCCGCGAGATCAATCTCACCGCTCCGCTGTCGCATCCGAGGCATTTCTGCCTTTTGTCATAAAGAACAGGGCCTATCTGTTTTTTTCGGTCGGGGGCCTCAGCCTGACTACGGTCATCGCTAACGGCATGAATGCCTGGATGCCCGCTCTGCTCATGCGTCGTTATGGCCTTCCGGTGTCGGAAGTGGGACTCGTGATGTCGATCGTCATCCTCAACGGCATATTCGGCTTCGCAGCCAGCGGCTATCTTGCGGATCGTCTTTTCAAAGCGGGCCACAAGGACGGACATCTGCTTCCGGTCCTCATCTGCACGCCATTCATCATCTTGCTCTCGATCGTCGGCTTCTATTTTTCGACAGACGTTCGACTCACTTTGATTTGCGCGGCGCTGCTTTTGCCGCTTTTGTCGATCGGCAACGCGATAGCTGCCCATGTTCAATTATCGACTCCGCCTGCCCTGCGGGGTCGTCTCGCTGCGCTGACGGTGGCGGCGCAGCATTTTACCGGCCTCACCCTCGGGCCGCTGCTCGTTGCGGCTGTGACAGACCATGTCTTCAGAAATCCGATCGACGTCGGCCGATCCATGGCGGTGGTTGCGACGGGTGTGGGTCTCCTGAGCGGAGTCTTTTATCTGGCGGCCCGCAAATATGCACGGGCCGCGATCCAACGGATGGAAAGGGATGAAATAGGCCACGGCTCATGAAGCGATGGCGATGAGGCAGCCTGCGTCGCGGGGCCGGTCGGGAATGACTTAGCGGATCGCATGAATAAAGCGATCGCGGCAGATCTAAAAGGCAAAAAAAAACTGAAAACAGAAATGTAAGGAGAGGTAAAAATGAACCGCGTCATCTTCATAAGGGCCATCCTGTTTCAGGGCGTTGCGACCGTCGCACTTCTTGGCGCAGCCAGCGGCGCGGCGCTGGCTGCGCCAGTGCAGCCTCCGGTTGCGGATAATCCGCCAATCGCTTCTTCGACTGCCGCAAATTCGGACGGGGCAATCATCGTCACCGCTCGCAGGGTCGGCGAGAATATTCAGAAGGTTCCCGTGACAATCACGGCTTTTTCCGGCGACGCTCTGCGCGACAAGGGCATCGTTCAGGTGACTGATCTCCAAAAGCTCACGCCAGGTGTGGTGCTGAGCTTCGCGGGCTCTGCCTATAATACCAACTACAGCATCCGCGGGCAGTCCCGGTCGACGACAGGCGAGGCGCTTCCATCGGTCGTCACCTATGTGAACGAGGTGCCGCTCATCACCAACGCGAGCAGCGTTCCGACCTTCGATCTCGACAATATCCAAATTCTAAAAGGGCCGCAGGGAACGCTGTTCGGGCGCAACACGACGGGCGGCGCCGTGCTGGTTTACACCAAAAAGCCGACCTATGACTTTAATGGCTACATTGAAGGGACGCTGGGCGACTTTAACTGGCATGGCATCGAAGCTGCCGTCAATGTGCCGCTTGTCGACCAGGTAGCGGCATTCCGTATCGCTGGGAGAATACAGAAGCGGGACGGTTACACCCGGAACATGACCACGGACGAGGGCGACTTCGACGCTGTCGATGAAACCTCGATAAGAGCCTCGTTATTGCTGAATCTTGCACCCAATTTGACCAATCTGACCGTATATGACTACTCCCGCTCCAAATCGGCGGGAACGTCCGCCACCCTGTTTCTTCTAGCCCCTACCGGACCCGCCGCCACCAAATATAATTGCGGCACGTCCACCGCCTGCGATGCTTCTCTCGCTCTGGCCTATGCGCAGAATAATCCGAGGCGCCAACAGATCGAGATAGGACCGGATGGCGTGGGGCAGTATCTGGAATTTTCGAACTCGGGCGTTTCAAACACCACGAGCCTGGAAACCGATTTCGCGACTTTCAAAAATATCTTCGGCTATCGGCGCAGTCACATTGATTTCCGCGCCGATCTGGATGGCAGCGCATTTCCAGGATCCGACGTCGCGACCGTGCTGGGCCGCCAACAGGTGTCCAACGAACTTCAAGCCACGGGCAAATTGTTCAGCGGCAGGCTCAATTGGTTAGTAGGCGGTTTCTACGTACATGACACGCCTCGGGGCAACCTGCTGAGCGGCGCGGGCAGCGTCATCAACCCGATCAACATCAACACGGTCGCTTCGCAGGCTTATTACAGCAATTTGAGCAAGGCCGTCTTCGGTGACCTTACCTATGATCTGTCAGGCCTCATCGAGGGATTGAAGATCGAAGGGGCTTATCGGTACACGTGGGACAAACAGAAACTTTGCTCGACGAACACGTCTTTATTCAATGGACCCTATTTCGATGTCGATGGCTGCTATGCACGCGCCACTGCGCTGAAGCTCGCTACCAAGTCCAAGGCACCGACATGGAATATCGCTCTCAATTGGCAGGCGACAAGCGACATATTCCTCTACGCGAATCTTCGCAGAGGCTATAAGGGCGGCGGCATTAATCAACCTGCTTTTGCTCCAGCGGGGACACCGGGCCTTGTGCGTGATCTCAATGCCTATCAAGGTTTCAGCCCGGAATATCTCACCGATGTCGAACTTGGGTTCAAGACAAACTGGCAGGTTGGAGATTGGCGCGCCATTTTCAACCTCGCAGTATTCCATGACAAATATTCGGATATTCAGATTCCGCAAAGCGTGCCGGTCAATTTTGACGGGGACAATAACGCCGCCACGGATCCCCGGAATAACACCCTCATATTGAACACGGGCAGAGGTATTATCAAGGGGATCGAAGGTGAATTGACAGTCATTCCCTCGTCACGCCTCTCGGTTCACGCCGGCGCAGCTTATACCGACGCCAAGATCACGCGGTTGACGCTGCCGCCGCTTTTCAATGGCCTTAACGCGGCGGGAACGAGCTTCTTCGCCAGCCCAAAATTCACGTTTACGGGCAATGTGCGCTGGCAGTTGCCTATCGATGCCAAGCACGGAGAGCTGGACACCCGCAAAAACTCTGGCGGATTTGGGGCAATCATGATTCATTGGAAGGGTAGCCATCGGAGGCAAGCTGACATGGATCCAAAGTCGCTTTTCAGCCTGAATAATCATCTTGAATTGCTGAGCCGTCATGGCGATCCCCTTGAGGTGCTGGAACGGACGGTAGACTTTGAGTATTTCCGGGGCTGGCTGGTGGACGGACTGGGCTATGGCGATGGCAAAAAGGGCGGGCGTCCTGCGTTCGACCCAGTTGCTATGTTCAAGATACTGATCGTGCAGGCCCAGCATAATCTGTCCGATGCGCGGATGGAGTATATGATCCGGGATCGGCTGAGCTGGATGCGGTTTCTGGGCTTTGCCTTGGGTGATCGCACCCCCGACGAGAATACCATCCGGCACTTCCGCAACCGGATGACGGAGACCGGAACGCTCAAGCGAGTGATGAAGGCCTTCGACTGGCAACTGCACAAGAAAGGGTACATCCCCATGTCGGGGCAGATCGTCGACGCTAGCCTGGTGCCGGCCCCAAAGCAGCGCAACACCGATGACGAGCGGCGGGCCATCAAGGACGGCAAATTGGCGCAGGATATCTGGCCCGATGACCCGGCCAAGGCGGCACAGAAGGACGTAGATGCGCGGTGGACGCTCAAGATCGGCGGCAAGGTGCGCTACCGCGCGGATGGCAAGCCGCTGCCGATGATCGCCTTGCCGGTGTTCGGCTACAAAAGCCATATCAGCATAGATCGCCGCTATGGGTTCATTCGCGCTGCGGCGGTCACCTCGGCCGCTCACGCCGATGGGCGCATGCTGCGCCATGTAATCGGAGAGAACAGCAGCAGCGAGGTCTGGGCCGACACCGCTTATCGATCGAGGGCCAACGAGGCATGGCTGGCTGATCGCATGCTGACCAGCCGTATTCATCGGCGCAAGCCCAAGGGCAAACCGATGCCCAGGGTGACAGCCCGCGCCAATGCCGCGAAATCCGCGATCCGTGCCAGGATCGAGCATGTGTTCGCGCACCAGAAGAACCGGTTCGGGCTGTTTATCCGTACCATCGGCATCAAGCGGGCCGAAGCGAAACTGACCCTGGCCAACCTGGCCTATAACTTCGACCGCCTGATCTTCCACGAACGACGCGCAGCCACAGCATGAGTCCGTCCTGAAACCAGGAAATGGGCATAAAATGCCCCATCCAAGGACCGAAAACCGCCAACCGAAGCACCCCGGGCCTCAATCACGCGGCCATCAACACGCCTGCCGCATTAAATAGCCGGTTTTTGCGGGTGTCCAGCTAGCCATCAGCGCCGACTTTTATCACAGCAGCAGCGTTACTTATGTGACGCTCGTTTCGCCGTCCTATAATGTCACGAATCTGCGATTGAAATGGGACGGCGTGGAAAGAAGCAATCTCGACCTGACACTTTTTATCGATAATCTGTTTGATAAGCGCTACATTGACGCATCAATGTCGACCGCATTAGTTTCGACGGGATATATAACCGCCCATTTTGCACCGCCCCGGATCTTTGGTGCAAGAGCCAGATACAGTTTCTGATATCGTCACATCTACAAGTTATCGAGCAGATGACTGGAGCGCGACAACCGAACTGAAGACGGTGCGCGGATGCGCGCGAACCGCCCACGGTCGTTGACCTTGAAAGCGCCTCAGAACCAGGGACCAAATTCGCGTCAGTCTTTTAGGATAACGGTTGATGTAGATTGTTTTTGCAGGGCGGTGGCCTACATGATTTGTCATGCGGGGGAATTTTCTGGGTCGGGCTGGTTTTTGGTGAGCCAGCGCCGATGCTCTGTCTGGACGCATGCGATGACCTCGGGGCGTGCTTCGGTCGC
>Ga0182744_1002505_pt1 | contig 15056 bp, 16 predicted proteins | sample eDN3rd30CKraftMG_FD_128525 | JGI IMG/M metagenome (GOLD analysis project Ga0182744, IMG submission 128525) | Enriched Miracle-Growth compost microbial communities from Emeryville, California, USA - eDNA 3rd pass 30_C Kraft MG (version 2) (version 2) ...
AAGGCCGGCACGACGACCTCGTCCGGCACGGGCGCCCCGACGACCCCGTCATCGAGGTAGCGCATCTCGCGTCCCTCGACCCGGACCGGCTCGAGGCCCTCGACGGCCTCGACCGCGGGACGGACGACCGACTTCGGCAGCTTCGTCCACCAGGAGAAGTCGTCGATGGTCGCCGGGCCGCGGGCGGCGTAGAACGCGAGCGCCATCCGGGCCAGGAACGCCGACTCGTCCCCGACCGGCTGCCGCGCGCGCTCGACGAGCTGCTCCTTCCCGTCGAACCGCCCGAGGTGCAGCACCCCGGAGATCGCGAGGGTCGAGACGAGGTGGTAGCTGATCCCGAGCCGCTCGGGGAAGCCCGCATCGGCCCACAGCGCAGTGAGCTCGTCGCGCGAGTGCGGGCGCGCCTCGAGCGCCTCGATCGCGACCGACATCGCCCGCTCGAAGTCGGCCTCGGTGATGCCGACATAGGCTCGCCGGCTGCGCAGCGACGTCTGCAGTCGCGGGCCGGTCACCCGCGTGAAGCCCGCGAGATCGTCGGGCGTCACCGCGAAGAGCGTCCCGCGCATCGGCCAGCCGCGCACGATCGCCCCCGAGTCGAAGGCGGCGCGGACGTCATCGATCGTCGTGCCGGGAGCCGAGCGCATCGCGATGGCCTGGAGCACGGCGTTCTGATCCTGACCCTGCATCGCCCCCGCGCGAGCGACGACGGCCGCGGGCGAGAGGCCCGAGCCGCCGAGCAGATGGGACTTCGCGCGCAGTCGTCGCGCCTCGGCGCCCGAGAGCTCGATCACACGTCGACGCTACGCGATCCCCGGGACGGTCAGTCGATGACCCGGACCGGCACGACGGGCTCGCCCTCGAAGGTCACGACACTGCGCCCGTCGACCGGCGCCGCGAGCTGGACGGGGATGAGCACCGTCTGCAGCAGCCCGGTCAGGTCCGAGCAGGCCGCGAGGCTGTCCTGGTCGGTGCCGGCGGGCAGCCCCCAGTAGACGCTCAGCGTGATGAGCGCCTCGGTCTCCTCGGCCGCCGCGGCGCGCGGGATGCAGCCGAGCGGGCCCTTGGCCGAGACGAGGATGTCGGAGATGCCGTACGCCGTGTACTCGTCGCCGGGGTAGGCGCCGATGAGACCGCTCGGCGTGGACTCGGCGAGGAAGGACCAGCGCGGGACGGCGACGAGATAGTCGGGGGCTCCGCCGCGCTCGAGCTCCTGGTAGCCGTCGAGCGCGCCCGGAGCGAGATCGGCGGGCGGCGCGGCGGCGGGCGTCACGACGCGGTCGATGAGCCGCGGCACGGGAACCCCCCACATCGCCTCGACGGCACTGCGCTCCGGCGCGGGCCGCGGCTGCTCCGAGACGGCCGACCAGATCTGCACTCCCGCGAAGGCGGCGAGGCCGAGCAGCCCCACGAGGCAGACGATCCTCGTGATCCCGTGGACGCCGTCGCCCGGCTCCGTGCGATCCGGGTCGCGGGCCGACCAGCCGACGAGTACGCGCCACTGCGTGCGCGGTGAGACGAGACCCCACAGGAGCACCGCTCCGAGGATCCCCGCGGCGCCCACCAGGATCCACGTCGTCACGCAGTCGAGCGTACCGGGGGCGACCCTTCGACTCGCTGCGCTCGCTCAGGGACCGGCTCCCGGGCGGGCGCTACGCGAGCTCGTTACTCTCCAGCAGATCGGTCACGAGCGCCGCGATCGCCGAGCGCTCCGAGCGGGTCAGCGTCATGTGCGCGAAGAGCGGCGAGCCCTTGAGCGTCTCGATGACGCTCGCGACGCCGTCGTGGCGGCCCACCCGCAGATTGTCGCGCTGCGCGACATCGTGCGTGAGCACGACCCTCGAGTTCTGCCCGATCCGGCTCAGCACCGTGAGCAGCACGTTGCGCTCGAGGCTCTGCGCCTCGTCGACGATCACGAACGCGTCGTGGAGCGAGCGCCCGCGGATGTGCGTGAGCGGGAGCACCTCGAGGATGCCGCGGTCGACGACCTCGTCGAGCACGTTCTGCGAGACGACCGAGCCGAGCGTGTCGAAGACCGCCTGCGCCCACGGGTTCATCTTCTCCCCCGCGTCGCCGGGCAGGTAGCCGAGCTCCTGCCCGCCGACCGCGTAGAGCGGACGGAACACCATGATCTTCCGATGCTGCTGCTTCTCGAGCACCGCCTCGAGCCCGGCGCACAGCGCGAGCGCCGACTTGCCGGTGCCCGCACGCCCGCCGAGCGAGACGATGCCGATCTCGGGATCGAGCAGCAGGTCGATCGCGAGCCGCTGCTCGGCGCTGCGACCGTGGAGGCCGAAGACCTCCCGGTCTCCGCGGACGAGGCGGATCGCGTCCTGGCCGGAGACGCGACCGAGCGCGGAGCCGCGGTCGGAGTGAATTACGAGCCCCGTGTTGACGGGCAGCTCGGCGACGAGCGGGCTCGTCAGCGACTCGTCGTCGTAGAGCCGTGCCATCGCGTCGCTGCCGAGCGTGATCTCCGCCTGACCGGTCCAGCCGCTGTCGGGCGCCTGCTCGGCGCGGTACTCCTCAGCCATGAGGCCGATCGAGGCGGCCTTGACCCGCATCGGGAGGTCCTTCGAGACGACCGTGACGTCGAGCCCGTCGCCCGCGAGGTTCATCGCGACCGCGAGGATGCGCGAGTCGTTGTCGCCGAGCTGGAGCCCCGACGGGAGCACCGCCTGGTTCGAGTGGTTGAGCTCGACGCGCAGCGAGCCGCCGTCGCCGACGGCGATCGGGAAGTCGAGCCGCTCGTGCTGCATCCGCAGGTCGTCGAGGTGGCGCAGCGCCTGACGCGCGAAGTAGCCGAGCTCCGGGTCGTGCCGCTTCTTCTCGAGCTCGCTGATCACGACGACGGGGATCACGACGTCGTGCTCGGCGAAGCGGAAGATCGCGCGCGGGTCGCTCAGGAGGACCGAGGTGTCGAGCACGTAGGTGAGCTGTCGCGTCCCGGACCCACCCCCAGCCGCCCTCGTCGTCGCGGACTTGGTCTGGCGGGTCTCGGCCACGCTCGCTCCCGTTCCCGGGCGGTCAGTGCGAGCCGCCCGACAAGCACGACGCTAGGCCCGACCCGGGCGTGTCGCGCGCCGCGACACGCCCCGCAGCGCAGCGTTCACATTGCCCGACGGCAGGACGCGGCGACGCGGCTCAGCGACCGAGTCGGCGATCGCGTTCTGCATACGCGCGGAGCGCGCGCAGGAAGTCGACCTCGCGGAAGTCGGGGCCGAGCGCCTCGACGAAGTAGAACTCCGAGTGCGCCGACTGCCAGAGCATGAAGTCGCTGAGGCGCTGCTCGCCGCTCGTGCGGATCACGAGGTCGGGGTCCGGCTGGCCGCCCGTGTAGAGGTGCTCGCCGATCTTCTCCGGCGTCAGGTCGCCCGCGAGGTCCTCGAGCGTCCCGCCGTCGCGCCCGTGCTCGCGCACGATCGTGCGGATCGCGTCGACGATCTCGCGGCGCCCGCCGTAGCCGACGGCGAGGTTGACGTGCATGCCGGTCTTCGCCGCCGTCCGCTGCTCCGCGGCGGCGAGCTGCTCGACGAGCACGTCGGGCAGCCCCTCGTCGGAGCCGACGTGCTGGATGCGCCAGTCGCGGTAGCGCGAGAACTCCTCGGCGAGGCCGCCGATGATCGCGAGCAGGCCCTCGAGCTCCTCGGCCGGGCGCTTCGCGACGTTGTCGGTCGAGAGCAGGTAGAGCGTGACGTGCTCGATCCCGAGGCCGTCGCACCAGGCGAGGAAGTCGCGGTAGACGTCGGCCCCGGCCCGGTATCCGTGGTCGGTCGAGTTGAGTCCGCGCTGGCGCGCCCAGCGGCGGTTGCCGTCGATGATCATCGCGACGTGGCGCGGGAGGCGGGCGGGATCGAGCCGCTTGCGGAGCCGACGCTGATAGAGGCGGTAGAGGAGCCCACCGCTTCGTCGATTCACGTGCCTACGGTACTCCCAGCCGCCGGGCCTACCCTCTGTGTGTGACGGTCGTCGAGCAGGATTCCATCCCGGCCGCCGCGACCGCGGCCGAGATCAAGCCGAGCTGGCGCGGCTGGATCCACGCGGCGACGATCCCCGTCGCGATCGCGCTCGGCGTCGTGCTCGTCGCGCTCGCGGACGGCTGGTTCGCGAAGCTCATGTCGGCGGTCTTCTTCGCGTCCTCGCTGCTGCTCTTCGGCGGCTCGGCGCTCTACCACCGCTTCGACTGGTCGCCGCGGGTCAAGCTCGCGCTCAAGCGCCTCGACCACGCGAACATCTTCCTGCTCATCGCCGGCACCTACACCCCGATCGCGACGCTCGCGCTGCCCTTCCCGCAGTCGACGATCCTCATCTCGCTCGTGTGGGGCGGGGCACTGCTCGGCATCGCGTTCCGCATCTTCTGGATCCGCGCGCCGCGCTGGCTCTACGTGCCGCTGTACCTGCTGCTCGGCTGGGCCGCGCTCATGTACGTCGGCGACCTCTTCACCTCGGCGCCGGTCTCGATGATCCTCGTCTTCGTCGGCGGCGGCTTCTACACCCTCGGCGCGGTCGTCTACGGGCTCAAGCGCCCGAACCCGTGGCCGCGGCACTTCGGCTTCCACGAGATCTTCCACGCCTGCACGCTGCTCGCGTTCCTGTGCCACTGGACCGCGGTCTTCCTCGTCGCGGCCTGGCCGCCCGCATTCCCCTGACGCCCAGCCGCGCTGTTTGCAGGGAGTTTGCGCCGCTGCACGCCGTTTACACGGCATGCAGCGGGGCAGACCCCGTGCCAGAACGCGATCGGCGCGGCGAGTCAGCCCGCGTAGGGCTTGGCGTCGACGATCTCGACCGAGATCGACTTGCCGTTCGGCGCCGTGTACGACGTCGTGTCGCCCGGCTTGAGGCCGAGGATCGCGCGCCCGAGCGGGCTGCCCTCGCTGTAGACGTCGAGGTCGGAGTCGCCTCCGATCTCCCGCGAGCCGAGCAGGAACACGCTCTCGTCCCCGAGGATCTTCGCGGTCACGACCATGCCCGCCTCGACGACGCCGTCATCCGGCGGCGTGCCGACGACGGCTTCGCGCAGCAGCGCGGTGAGCGAGCGGATCCGGGCCTCGATCTTGCCCTGCTCCTCCTTGGCGGCGTGGTACCCGCCGTTCTCCTTGAGGTCGCCCTCTTCGCGAGCCGCCTCGATGCGCTTCGCGATCTCGACGCGGCCGTCCCCCGAGAGCTGCTCGAGCTCCGCGGACAGACGGTCGTACGCCTCCTGGGTGAGCCAGGTCACGTTCTCGGTCATGCGCATTCCCCTCCCTGGAAAAGGCCCTATCAAGCAGGAAACCCGCCGGAACCGGCGGGCTCGCATATTCGGACCATGCTACGTGAGCCAGCAGCGGTACACCAAACCGGCATCGGCGGGCTCGGTCGTGCGCAGCAGCTCGCTGAGCTGCTGGGTCGGCAGCTCCGTCCCGACGACGTCGACCGTCTTCCAGCCGACGATCGCGTGGACGACGTTCTGCGCGGCGATGGCGCATCGCGCGCTCTCGCCCTCCCCGAGGGTCACGCTCCACTTGACCGCGACGGTGCGATCATCGACGATCTCGTAGCCGCCGCCCTTCCAGAAGGTCTGGACGCTCCACGGCTGCGCCCAGACGAGCCAGCCGGCGGCGATCGCGACGATCACCGCGACGGCGACGACGACCCCGGTGCCGCGGCGCCGCGCCGGCCGACGGCCGTAGCGCGCGTCGAGATCGACTCGGGACTGAGTCTGGGGACTGGTCATGAGGCTTCCAGCGTAGGCTGAGTGACCGTGAACCCGCCCCCGATCAGCGCCGACGAAGTGACCCCTGGATGGGTCGGCTTCGCGATCACCGCGGTCTTCATGGTCGTCGTCATCCTGCTCATCTTCGACATGGTCCGCCGGATCCGCCGGGTGCGCTATCGCGGCGAGGCGCAGGAGCGCATCGCCGCCGAGCTCGAGGCCGAGCAGCGCCCCGACACGGACGACTGAGCGCTCAGGCGGTCACCCGCGGCGCATAGCCGGCCGAACGCAGCCGCTGCAGCACGAGATCCTGGTGCTCGGGACCCCGCGTCTCCATGTGGATCTCGATCTCGACCTCGCCGATGCCGAGCTCGAGGTTCTGCCGCGAGTAGCGCACCTCGACGACGTTCGCGCTCGCGGCCGCGATGAGCTCCGAGATGCGCGCGAGCTGTCCGGGGCGGTCCGGGAGCGGGATGACGACCTTGAGGTAGCGCGCGGACGCGGTGAGGCCGCGGCTGATGACGCGCTCCATGAGGAGCGGATCGATGTTGCCTCCTGACAGCACGATCGCGGTCCGACCGGTGTCGCGGACCTTGCCCGCGAGCACGGCGGCCGGACCGACCGCCCCCGCGGGCTCGACGACGAGCTTCGCGCGCTCGAGGAGCACGACGAGGGCACGGGCGATCTCGTCATCGGTGACCGTGACGACCTCGTCGACGTGCTCGCGGATGACGGAGAACGTCAGCTCGCCGGGCCGCGCGACGGCGATCCCGTCCGCGATCGTCGGATGGATGCTCGCGGTCACGACCTCGCCGGCTTCGAGGGACGGGAGGAAGCCCGCCGCGTTCGCCGCCTGGACGCCGATCACCCGCACGGCGCGGCCCTCGAGCGCGGCCCGCTGCTTGAGCGCCGATGCGACTCCCGCGGCGAGCCCGCCGCCGCCGATCGGCACCAGGACGGTGTCCGGCGCCGAGGCCTCGTCCCAGATCTCGACCCCGAGCGTCGCCTGCCCCGTGACGATGTCGGGGTGGTCGAACGGCGGGATGAAGACCGCGCCGGTCGTCTCGGCGAACGCGACCGCGGCGTCGTTCGTCTCGTCGAAGATGTCGCCGACGAGCTGGACGTCGGCGCCGTAGCCACGGGTCGCGAGCAGCTTGGGGAGCGCGACGCCGACCGGCATGAAGATGGTCGCCCGGATACCGAGCTCGCGGGCGGCGAAGGCGACGCCCTGGGCGTGGTTGCCCGCGGATGCCGCGACGACGCCGCGCGCCTTCTCCTCGGCGCTGAGCCGGGAGAGCCGGTTGTAGGCGCCGCGGATCTTGTAGGAGCCCGTGCGCTGCAGGTTCTCGCACTTGAGGTAGACGGGGCTGCCGAGGATCTCGGCGAGCGAACGCGATGTCTGCATCGGGGTGCGGACGATGACTTCGGCGACGCGGGCGGCGGCGACGTCGATCTCGGCGAGCGTCGGCGCGGCGAAGGCGGTGTCGACCGCCTCCTGAGCTGGTCGCAGGGTCATGCGGCGCCTCCCTCTGCAGTCTCGCCGGGTCTATCTTCCTCCTGCCGGGTGGGTGCTTCCTCCGCCCTGCCCACGAGGCTGCGCACGATCGCGTTCACGACCGCGACGAGCGGCACGGCGAAGAGCGCACCGGGGATCCCTGCGATGAGCGATCCGGCGGCGACGGCGAACACGACGGCGAGCGGGTGGACCCGGACGGCCGTGCCCATGACGAGCGGCTGGAGCACGTGGCCCTCGACCTGCTGCACGAGCAGGACGATCGCGAGCATGATGATCGCGGGGACGGGTCCGAGGTAGACGAGCGCGACGAAGACGGCGAGCGCACCGGAGAAGAGCGCGCCGACGATGGGGATGAAGCTCGCGAGGAAGACGACGACCGCGATCGGGATGACGAGCGGGAAGCCGCCGAAGAAGAGCCCGAGGATCCAGGCGCCGAGCCCGATGCCGACGGCGTCGACCGCCGCGACGAAGATCTGGATCCGGGCGAAGGTCGTCAGCGTCGTCCATCCGGTGCGCGCGGCGACGTCCGTGCGCTCGCGAGCCCGGCGCGGGAAGAGCCGCAGGAACCAGCTCCAGATGCGCGGACCGTCGATGAGCAGGAAGAGGGTCGCGAAGAGGGTCAGGAGCAGGCCCGCGAGCACGTGGCCCGTCGTCGTCCCGAGACTGAGGGCGCCCGACCAGATCGATCCGGTGTCGTGGCTGAACTCAGCCCACCAGTCGAGCAGCGCGGTGCGCAGCTCGGAGATCTCGAGGTTGAACGGCGGTCCCGCGAGCCAGCCGCTGATGTCGTCGACCGCGCGCAGCGTCGCGGCGACGAGGTCGTTCCAGCCGCCGCGGATCTGGAAGACGACGAGCGTGACGAGTCCGCCGACGAGGGCGATCGCGCCGAGCATGCTCGCCGTGATCGCGAGCCACTTCGGCCAGCGGTGGCGCTGCAGGAAGCCGGAGAACGGGACGAGGAGCGCGGCGAGCAGGATCGCGATGAGGAACGGGATGACGACGAGCTTGAACTGGATGACGAGCCAGATGACGACCGCCGCGACGCCGACGATCGCGAGGACCCGCCACGACCACGCCCCGGCCGTGCGCAGCCCTCCCGGCACCCGCGCGTCGTCGCTCACGGCACGACGATACCGTCTCCCGCTGATTGCCCACTTCCCCGGCGTCCCAGGGGTTGTTTGCCCGGAAAGCGGGCAAACACGGACGTCGGGGGTGGGGGTTAGGTTGAGGGGGTGACGGAACGGCTGACGCCCGGGCAGGCGCGCCGCGTGCTCCTCGCGGCGCAGGGCTTCGGCTCCGCCCCGCCCCCGACGGTCGGCCGGGGCCGCCTCGAATCGACCGCCAGGCGGCTCGGCCTCCTCCAGCTCGACTCGGTCAACGTCTTCGAGCGCAGCCACTACCTCCCGCTCCACGCCCGCCTCGGCGGCTACGACAAGGCGCGCCTCGACCGCGTGACCTTCGCCGACCCGGGCCGCTGGACCGAGTGGTGGGCGCACGAGGCGGCGCTCTTCCCCGTCGAGGACCTGCCGCTGTGGGGCTGGCGCAAGGCCGAGTACCGGGCGCGCGACCCGTGGTTCCCGGACTTCGCGGGCGATCACGAGTCGCTCATGCGCGAGCTGCTCGATGTGCTGCGCGCCGAGGGCCCGCTCGCGGCGAGCGACATCGAGCACGAGGAGAACCGCCGTCACGGGCCCTGGTGGGGCTGGTCGGCGGTCAAGCGGGGCCTGGAGATCCTGTTCCGCCGCGGCGACGTCGTCTCTGCCGGGAGGACGCGATTCGAGCGGCGATACGCGCTCCCCGAGCAGGTGCTCCCCGACTCGGTCATCGGCGCCGAGATCCCCCGGGCCGATGCGATCCGCGAGCTCGTGCGGCGCTCCGCGGTCGCGATCGGCATCGGCACGGTCGCCGATCTCGCCGACTACTACCGGCTGCGCTCGGACGACACCCGAGCCGCGGTCGCCGAGCTCGAGGAGTCCGGCGAGCTCGTGCCCGTGCGCGTCGACGGCTGGAAGCAGCCGGCGTGGCTCCACCGCGACGCGAAGCGGCCGCCCCGGATGCGCGCCGCCGCGCTGCTCAGCCCCTTCGACCCGGTCGTCTGGGATCGCGCCCGCGCCGAGCGCCAGTTCGGCTTCCGCTACCGGATCGAGATCTACACCCCGGCGCCGAAGCGCGTCTACGGCTACTACTCGCTCCCGGTCCTCCTCGACGACCGACTCGTCGGCCGCGTCGATCTCAAGTCCGACCGGAAGGCGAAGGTCCTGCGCGTCCAGTCGGCGTGGCGGGAGGAGGGTCCCGACGCGGCGCACGCCGATCCGGACCGGATCGCCGCGCTCGTCCGCGCCGCGGCCGAGTGGCAGGGTCTCGACGAGGTGACGGTCGCCGACTGGGGGACGCTGAGCCGTGATCTACGAGATGCTTGCAAAGCAACTCATTAGGACTAAAATCTCTACTAATGAGTGATATTGCAAGCGTCTATGAGGATGTCGAGCGTCGAATCGGCGCCGCCATCCGGCAGTGGCGCATCGATGCCGGGCTCTCGCAGGACGAGCTCGCCGACCGCGCGAGCCTCTCGCGTTCTGCGATCCAGAAGCTCGAGGGCGGGCACGGCTCCCGACTCGAGACGCTCGTCCGCGTGCTCCGGGCGCTCGGCCGGCTCGACGCACTCGACGCGCTCGCGCCGCGGACCGGGCCGTCGCCCATCGAGCAGCTCACCGCGGAGCGCCGCACCGCGCGCACCGCGACCAGGGTGCCGCGCGTGAGCCGGGGCGGCTGAGCCATGGCCTTCGAGCACACCCGGGTCATCGAGGTTCGCTACGACGGCCGGACCGTCGGCGCGGCCGTGCCCGGCGCCGGCGTCACGGCGTTCCAGTACGACCCCGGATGGCTGCGGACCGGGGTCGAGCTCGCCCCCTTCCTCATGCCCCGCTCGGGCGGACCGCGCGTCTACGAGTTCCGCGGGCTGCGGCCGGAGACGTTCTTCACGCTCCCGCCGACGATCGCCGACTCGCTCCCCGATCGCTTCGGGAACGCGCTCATCGACGCGTGGATGGAACGCCAGGGGGTCACGGCCGCCGAGATCACGCCGCTCGACCGCCTCGCCTACGTCGACGGCCGCGCGATGGGCGCGCTCGAGTTCGAGCCCTCGAACGGCCCGGGTGCGCAGCCCCCGACGATCATCGACCTCGCGGCCCTGACCGTCGCCGCCCGGGAGGCGATCGAGGGCCGGATCGACACAGACGACCGCGAGACGACCGCGGCGCTCCGGACGCTCCTCCAGGTCGGCACCTCCGCGGGCGGCGCGCGCCCGAAGGCCGTGCTCAACCTCGTCGACGCGACCGGCGCCTTCCACTCGGGCGTCTTCCCGCCGCGCGAGGGCGAGTCGGCCTGGCTGCTCAAGTTCGACGGCGCGACCGACGAGCGCACGCTCGCCGAGGCGCAGCAGTACACCCGCGTCGAGTACGCGTACTCGCTCATGGCGCGGGACGCGGGCATCGAGATGACCGAGACGCGGCTGCTGCCCGAGGGCGGGCGGGCGCATTTCATGACGCGCCGCTTCGATCGCCCGGCGCCCGGCGCCCGGGTGCACATGACGACGCTCTGCGGGATGCGCGCGCTCGACAACGACCTCGTCGGGGCCCACGACTACGCGCAGCTCTTCCGGACCGTCGTCGAGCTCGGCCTCGGCGAGGACGCGCTCGTCGAGGCCTACCGGCGGATGGCCTTCAACGTCATGGCGGTCAACCACGACGACCACACCAAGAATCACGCGTTCCTGATGAGCGCGGACGGACGCTGGTCGCTCGCGCCCGCCTACGACGTGACCTATGCGAACCTCCCCGGCCACCCCTACCTCGGCCAGCACTGCCTCGGGGTCGACGGCGAGTTCCGGCTCATCGGCCCGGACCGGATGCTCGCCCTCGCCGACCGGTTCGGCATCCCGTACGCGAAGCGCGAGCTCGGCCGGGTCCGCGAGGCGGTCGAGCGCTGGCCCGAGTTCGCCGGCCTCGCCGGCGTGCCCGCGGCGCAGGTCGAGGCGATCTCGCTCTCGCATCGCACCCTCGGCCGCGGGGTCGCGCCGTGAGATGCGGCTACTGGGAACGGCACGAGTGCCGCTCCTGCGGCCTCATCGAGACGCCCAGGGTGCGCCAGCTGGAGGACAAGGAGCTCCGGGCGCGCGCGGCGGTCGGTGAGAACGCGATCTGGTCGCCCGCGTTCGCGGGGGCCGAGGCCGCCTACCGCAACAAGGCGAAGATGGTCGTCGGCGGCACCTGGGACGCTCCGACGCTCGGCATCCTCGACGCCGAGCAGCGCGGCGTCGACCTGAGCGCCTGCGGGATCCTCAACCCGGCGCTCACGGCCGCGCTCCCGGCGTTCTCCCGGTTCATCGCGCTCGCGCGGCTCGTCCCGTACGCCGTCCGCGAGCGCCGGGGCGAGCTCAAGCACGTCATCGTGACGACCTCGCCCGCCGGCGAGCTCATGGCGCGCTTCGTGCTGCGCTCGACCGAGTCGCTCCCCCGCATCCGCAAGCACCTGCCGACGCTCCTCGGCGAGCTGCCGGGGCTGCGCGTCGTCACCGCGAATCTGCTGCCAGCCCATGCGGCCCTGCTCGAGGGCGACGAGGAGATCGCGCTCACCGCGCAGCAGGAGCTCGTGATGCCCGTCGACGGGCTTGCGCTGCGGATCCCGCCGCGGGCCTTCTTCCAGACGAACACCGTCGTCGCGGCCGCGCTCTACGCGCAGGCGCGCGACTGGGCGGTCGAGGCCCTTCGACTCGCTCCGCTCGCTCAGGGAACGACAGGCGCGCTCGTCCAGGAAGCGACAGGCGCGCTCGCTCAGGGAACGACAGTGCCGCTCCCTGAGCGAGGCGCAGCCGAGTCGAAGGGCCGCCTGCGCGAGATCTGGGATCTGTACTGCGGCGTCGGCGGCTTCGCCTTGTCGCTTGCGGGGCCCGGGCGCCGGGTCATCGGCGTCGAGTCGAGCGCCGACGCGATCGCCGCGGCACGGCGCACCGCTGTCGGCCGACCCGACACGGCGTTCGTCGCCGCCGATGCGACGCAGTGGGCGCGGCAGCAGCCGGTCGCGCCCGACCTCGTCGTCGTCAATCCGCCGCGGCGCGGCCTCGGTCCGGACCTCTCCGACTGGCTCGAGGCCTCGGGCGTCGGCACGGTGATCTACTCGAGCTGCAATCCCGACACCCTCGCGAGCGATCTCGCCCGGATGCCGTCGCTGCGGCCGATCCTGGCCCGGGCCTTCGACATGTTCCCGCAGACCGAGCACCTCGAAGTCATGGTGCTGCTCGGACGCTAGAAGCTGCCGCCGCTCTTGCGCAGTCGCTCGATCCGGTCCTGGATGGGCGGGTGGGTCGAGAACAGCCGGGCCATGAAGCCGGGCTTGCTCGGGTTGGAGATCCACATGTGCGCCATCGAGCTGTTCTGCCGGGTCATCGGCCGGCCGTACGTCTCGAGCTTCTCGAGTGCTCGCGCGAGCCCCTCGGGATAGCGGGTCGTGAGCGCCCCCGTCGCGTCCGCGAGGTACTCGCGCTGGCGCGAGATCGCGGCCTGCACGATCGCCGCGAGCAGCGGCGCGACGATCATCGCGACGAGGCCGAAGATGAGGAGGATCGGCCCGCCGTTGTTCCGCGACCCCCGCCCGCCGAAGATCGCCATCCGGACCAGCAGGTCGGCGATCATGCCGACCGCGACGACGAGTCCGAACACGATCATCGAGACGCGGATGTCGTAGTTGCGCACGTGCCCCAGCTCATGCGCCATGACGCCCTCGAGCTCGCTGTCATCCATGAGGTCGAGCAGGCCCGTCGTCGCGGCGACCGCCGCGTGCTTCGGGTCCCGACCCGTCGCGAACGCGTTGGGGGCCGGGTCGTCGATGATGAAGACGCGCGGCATGGGCGATCCCGTCGTGATCGACAGGTTCTCCACGATGCGCCACAGCCGAGGGTTGTCGGACTTCTGGATCTCTCGCGCACCGGAGATCGCGAGTGCCTCCGCGCTCGCCGCGAAGTACTGGATGAGCGCGTAGAGCGCGGCGACGCCGACCACGACGACCGAGATGACCCAGCTCTGGTAGATCCAGGCCGCGAGCGCCCCGAGTCCTCCGATGATGAGGACGAAGACGAACAGGATGAGGACGGTGTTGACCTTGTTCTTGCGTACCGCTGAATACACGAGCTAGCTCTGGGCTCCGGAGCGGGCTAGAACTGCACGCGCGGCGGCTCGGCGATCGCCGCGGCGTCCTCGACCTCGAAGAACTCGCGCTCGCCGAAGCCGAGCCGGCGGGCGATGAGGTTGTTCGGGAAGACCTGGATCTTCGTGTTCAGCTCGCGGACCCCGCCGTTGTAGAAGCGACGCGACGCCTGGATCTTGTCCTCGGTGTCGACGAGCTCCCCCTGCAGCTGGAGGAAGTTCTGGCTCGCCTGGAGCTGCGGATAGGCCTCCGCGACCGCGAAGAGGCTCTTCAGGGCGTTCTGCAGCATGCCGTCGGCCTGCGCCGCCTGGCCCGGCGTCAGCCCGGGCGCGACCGTCGCGGCGCGCGCCGCCGTCACGTTTTCGAAGACCTGGCGCTCGTGCGTCGCATAGCCCTTGACCGTCTCGATGAGGTTCGGGATGAGGTCGGCACGGCGCTTGAGCTGGACGGTGATGTCGCTCCACGCCTCGTCGACGCGCACGTTGAGCGTGACGAGCGCGTTGTACGTCGCCCAGTAGAAGATCCCGACGATCAGCCCGAGGACGACGACGACGCCGATGAGAATCCAGAGCCAGAGAAGGTCCATGGCGGGAGTCTACGGGTCACGGCCGACAAACGGCCGGGCGCGTGGGCTGATCATCCCGTGAATTCGCCCAGCGGATTCGCGCGAGAGGTTAGGCAAGCCTATGCTTATGCCCATGAGCATGCGCCGGCGAGTCCGCACCAAGGACCTGCTCCTCGTCGCCGGCGACCGCGACGATCTGCACGCGATGCAGCACGCGCTCGCCCTCCTGCCGGACGGCGCCTACGGCCACGTCTTCATCGAGGCCGACCCTGCGGAGGAGATCCTCCCCGTCCTCGCGCCATCGCGCATGACCGTCACCTGGATCGCCCGCAGCGCGGTGCGCGGAGCGGCGCTCGACGCCGCGCTCGCCGGCTGGGCCGCCGAGTGGATGCCCGAGACCGGCATCGAGGAGGGCACGAGCACCGCCTGGATCGGGGCGATCGCGAGCGCCGGCCTGCCGCACCTCTCAGAGCTGCGCGGGCGGATCGACCGGCTCCACATCCTCCACGTGCTGCCGCAGCTCGAGCCCGACGCCTCGCGCCCGTAGCCGCTTGCCGCGGGAGGGGAAGGCCCCCTAAGGCCAGCCTTTGCTTCGTTGCGAACCCCGCGCGAACGAGCGATCGTAGAAGGGCATCGCGCGCCTCGCGCGATCGGCGAAGGAGGCAGGACATGTCCACGAACACGAAGCAGACCACGAGTTCACCGGCCGCCACCCCCGAGCTCGCCGCGGGCGTCGCGCAGTTCCTCGCACCGGTCGTCATCGACCTCCAGGCGCTCGTCGTCGATGGCAAGCAGGCGCACTGGCACGTGCGCGGCGCGAGCTTCCAGGGCGTCCACGAGCTCCTCGACCGACTCGTCGACGAGGCCCAGGAGTACTCGGACGCCGCCGCCGAGCGCATCATCGCCCTGGGGCTGCCCGTCGACGCCCGGATCGCCACCGTCGCGCAGCAGCAGACGCTGCCGGCGCTCTCCGCCGGGTTCCAGGGCTGGGAGACCACGGTCGCGCAGGTCGTCGCACAGCTCGACGCGGCCCTCGTGACGGTGCGCAAGGCCGTCGACGGGCTCGACGAGGTCGACCTCAGCAG
>Ga0182744_1002511_pt1 | contig 15044 bp, 20 predicted proteins | sample eDN3rd30CKraftMG_FD_128525 | JGI IMG/M metagenome (GOLD analysis project Ga0182744, IMG submission 128525) | Enriched Miracle-Growth compost microbial communities from Emeryville, California, USA - eDNA 3rd pass 30_C Kraft MG (version 2) (version 2) ...
CCTGCTCGAACAAGGCCGCGCCGAGATGGGCATGGCCGTCGATATAGAGCGGGTGATGGGTGACGATTCCGCGCAGGGTCAAGAGATACTTGGTCGGAGCGATCCTGCCGCGTTCGCGCTGTTCGAGCATCGCGTCCAGTTCGAGGGATCCGGCGGCGTCGATCTCGCCGTGATCGAAGGCGGCGCCCTCAGGAAACACCTCCAGGCGGATCATGGCTGCCCTGTCGCGCTCAGCCTGGTGAACATCGCCTCGAACAGGGCATTGGCCCGGGCCGCGCCGGTCTCGCTCAGCAAGACGGATTTGGCCCGGTTCACCGGATCGGCGATGTAGCCCTTCCGATGCAAGCGCTGCAGAGCATCCCGGTCGATGGTTTTCCAGGCGCGGTGATGGCTGTCGAGCGTAAGGCAGAGGAGCGCCAGGACGGCATCATCGATCTTTTCGGTGTCTACCTGCATTTGTGCCACCTCCCACTAACCTGATGAGGGTGAGCGCCGAGGTGGATGAGGTCAAGACGCCGGCCGGACCCATAATCGGGCGTCGGATTGCGTCTTCCCCTCGCTGGCCCTTGCCGGAATTGCGCGACCGGATAAGCTCGCCCCATGCCTAATCGCGCAAATGCTGACCCGGAAGTTCAGATCGAGATGTTCCCGCGCGAGCTGCAGCTCCAGCGCATCGATCCGGATCGCAACATGCGGCGCTATTATCGGATGTCGGTGGAGCGGGATCTGTTCGGGGGCGCGAGCCTGATCCGGGAATGGGGTCGGTTAGGTGCGCGCGGCCAGCGACGGATCGAGTCACATGTCGATGAGGGTGGGGCGATCAGCGCCCTGCTGAAACTGGCGCGCAGCAAGCGCCGCAGGGGCTACGGTAGCTGAGCGGGCGCGGTCCCGGGTTCAGAGATTGCTGTCGATCCAGCGCGACAGCAGTTGTCGATCGCGGAAGCATTCATCGGGTACGCTGCGCCGCTTGGCGCGCGCGATGCGCTCGGCAAATGCCACCTGTTTCGAACTGGGGAGGTGATGGCCGATGGTCGGTGCCGATTTGGCCTGAGCTTCGATCCAGGCGCTGAGCGTGCGGCGATCCTGTTGCACCGACCAGGGCAGGAAGGTCTGATTCCTGCTCGCCAGAGCCTGCGCATAGGCAAGCTGGCGCGGCGTGGCGGGCAGGGCGAAACTCATGGCATCCATCTGGAACTCCCTCGAGCAGCATGACCCTCATATAGAACAAACAAGGAACATACGCAAGATACTGGGCCCAGGAACGCCATGGCGAACCGGTCTGCCGGATGGATCTCTGCGCCGGCCGTTCGCTTCATAGAGATTGCGAGCCGCGCTGGGGCGCGCGGCTCAAGCCGGGCAAATGCCGGCACCGGAGATCGACCGGGCAGGGGGCCCGGCTCACCCCGTCGCCGCGGTTTCTTCCAATCCCTGGGGTCCGCCTCGCATCCGCGGGGCGGTCGGATCAATGGGCAAGCGCCGCGCAGGCGCGGCGTCGGGCAGCCGGGCCGTGTCCTCGCGCAAGGCGCTGCGGGCCGCACCACCCCGGATGCCCGACCCATGACCACCCGCCCCGTGGCCACGGGCAGGGCTCTGCCCTTCCCGTTCTGCCCTCCGGAAAACACCGGGGTTTTCCAGAGAACAGACGGAAAGGCCCGGCCCAGAGCGGACGGGGCGCGAAATCCCCAACCGCAAGACACATGACCGGAAACAAAGGGGCGTTTCATGCCTGCAGTTCAACCCGCCTATGGCCCCGATGCCGCCACCACGGCCTGCATCGCCACGCAAAACGATATCTTCCGCCGCAGCCTCGGCTGCGCCGCGATCTGGAATGGCCAGCTTCTGCGTGGTCAGGCGGTCAGCACCCCGGGCTTCCGGGCACTGAGCGAGGTCGAACAGGCCGGGCTCATTCGTGGCGTGATCGGTTTTGGCAGCTTCACCGAAGAAAACGACCCTTGGGGCCTGCATGACTTCGGCATCGTCGCGCTCGGCGCGGCGCGCATCTTCTGGAAGCTCGATCTTTACGATCCCGACTACTGCTTCGGGGTCGATCTGGCCGCCGCCGTCGATCCGGCACAGGTACGCCGGGTGCTCACGCTGTATCTGCCTTCGGAACACTGAACCCGGCATCGGCTCGCCTGTCTCTCTCAGGCAGAGCCGATCTCGCGCCGCGCGAGTTCCCAAAGCCAAGCGCGGCAAGCTCGCAGCCGCAAATCGGAAAGGGGGTGAGAACCATCCCGCAAGAGATACTGGACCTGCGCCGGGCCGAGGCCTGGGCGCTGATCAGGAAGGGCGGCCTCTCCGCCAAGATTGCCCGCCGCTTCCTGGCCCAACACGCGGTCTTCTGACCGCGACCGGTGTCGCCCCGACGGGGGCGGCACACCCAAAACGTAAGCGAGATCGCCGAGGCGACCTGTCACCGCATTTTCTTATGAAGGACAGAGATTCATGACCGATCGACGCCATTTCAAGCCGCGACCGCAACCGCGACGGCTGCCGTTATGCGTATCGGTGCGGGCGTCGAGATCGCCCAAGTCGCTGTCGAAAGTTTCGACGTCGCATGCGTCAATGATGGCGAGGCCCTCGGTCATGCCTCATTCTCATTTCTTGCTACGATTCGCGCGCATGACGGGCCGATAACCTCCCAAACTCTTTCGATGACCGATTCCAGAGAAACGGTATCCAGTTCGAGCGACGCGGCGTAAGCGCGCCATTGTCGTTGTTTTCCTTGGTCGTCAAACATCTCGTGGGAGAGGCCTGGCGGGCGTTCCTGCGGGATGGGAGTCCGCCGGCGCTCGAACGTTGCGCGGATTGCCGCATCCAGATCGTCCGCGGAAATGTCTATCGCGCGCGGGATCGCCCACAGGTCGTAATAGTCCTTCATGCGTCCGTTGATGATGCCAAGCGCCACCATCGCCTGAAACTTCTCGGCGATCACTGTGGCAGGCGGATAAGAGCGAACCCGCGGAGCGGGAAGATCAAGCAGTGTCGGATAGTCGAGCCGCTGCGTTGCATCGGCCATAGCGTCTCCGAAACCGATGTCAATTGTGACGGGAATGCGCGTCCTTTCGAGATAGGCGGCGGTTCTGAGGCGAACGCCTCCGTATTCCATCTCCTCTCGAATAACCGTCGCAGCGAGCGCGCCGATATCGAAGGCCAGGCCATCGTCGCTCTCGATCGCCATGATCTCCCCGAAGTCGGCGATCAGGCGGTCAGGATCGGCGTCGCCATGGCCGAGAAAATCCGCATCCCGCGTCACCCGATTGTCGTCAGTCACCCAGACCGTGACGAGCATGCCGCCTTTCAGGACGAAGCGATCCCGATGTGCTGAGATCGACAGGCGATAGAGCAGCCGTTCGAGCGCGAACCGCACCAGCAGAACGTCGAATGCGCGACCTTCTTTGCGGGCAATGTTGAGCAGTCGGTCCTTGACCGATTTCGCCATGTTTGCTGGTGCTTTAGCCATTGGAGGTGAGCGCCTCGATATAGGGTTGCATTACTTTCCAGGCGCCGCCGGCTTTCGCGGCTTCGGCAATTGCGCTCGGAGTTGCCTTGCGTTGCCGGAGAGCTGCGCGCAGACCCTCTACGGCGACTGAGCGGTCGACCAGTTTGGGGTTTCTGAACATGTCGGCCAGGGTTTTCTGGATAGAATAGACCGGGACATCGATGCCGGCGATCGCATGATGCTCGATGCCCTGGCGCAGATAGGACTCCGTGAATCTTACCACACGCAGCGGCGGATAAGACGGAACGGGTGCCCAATCGCTCGTCCCAATCGCCATCCAAACGCGTCGTGGCATCTGGTCGGTCAGTCCATGGAAGGCCAGAGCCGATACCAGAGCGACCACACCTTTTGGGACGCGCATGGCGGCTTCAGCCAGGATCTGGTTCTCTTCGACTTCCGCGTCACGCTTCTGATAAACTCCGCGCGAGATACGCTCGACTTCACCGCTCTCGACCGCGCGCGCGATGGTTTGCGCGCTGATGCCGGCCTCACGGAGTTCATACGCATGCATCATGCTACGCGCGTTGAGCAGGCTTCTCAGCTTCATCTTTTGTGAGCTTTGCGCCGGCGGCATGTTACAAATCCTCTAACCGATCTCGATGTTATCAGAGGTTTTGTCACTCGTCATCACTACGCAGTCAGCCATAGGCGGCTCGCGCAGCTATACCGCACCGTCCAAGTAAAGACGAGCGACCGGTGCTGAATCATCGCCCGCAATATCCTGATGATCTCGGCCGTGGTGAACGCCGCCTATTACACCTGGGTGACGTTTGCTGCCTCGAACCCCATCAGTCAGGGAATGGATGCTTCGGACGCTTATCGCGCGACGCTGCTGGCGCAGGTCGTCTGCCTTTTCGTCTGGGGCATCCTGGCTGGCATGTATCCGCTCTGGTATCGGAACGGGTGCCCACCCATGCCCGCGCTACCTCGGTCGGTTGGATCACCTCGACCGCTGCGGCGATCTTTGGCGGCACCGCGCCCTATCCTTATGCCTGGCTGAACGCTCATGACGCGGGCTGGGTCTATAATGCCTATCTGGTGGTGGTTGGCCTGATCTCGGCCCCCGGGGGCTATCTGATCAACGAAACCGCCGGCAAACTGATCGAGGAAATCGGCGTGACCGAAGGCGCCCACGCCCCTGCACGCCATGCCAGCCGCGTCGCGCTGACCTCTTGCGGCCCGAAGCTGCCGGGGCGAGGCCAGGGTCCTGCCCGGCCCCGCTCCGGCCCGCGCTCACGCCGCCCGGGCGCCGCTGCGCGGAGGGTGGCCAATCCAGGCCTTGGCAAAGCCAGAATGCTGCAACGCAGAAATTGCATAGCGGCTTTGCCGGTTCTCACCCTGCTCCCGGATCCCTGCCCAATCTATATCCGCCTTGTCCGAAACATGCCCGATGAATGGGCAAGATGAAAACACAGGTGCTGAACATGTCCGTCGTTGAACTGAGCCGTCACAAAGCTGCCTCCGGTCTGGGTCTGGTCTTCGAGCGCGTGGCCGGGATGGTCACCACCTGGAATGATGCCCGCATCACCCGCCGGGAGTTGAGCCAGCTGACTGATCGCGAGCTGGCCGATATCGGCGTGAACCGCAGTGATATCGAGCGCATCGCCCGCGCGGCCTGAGCGCTGTTACGCCGAGACCGAAGCGTTGAGATTTGGAAGCCCCGCTGCCCGGCGGGGTTTTTGTTACGCAGATCGTCGAGCTTGCGAGGCGCATGAAGTGTCGATCTTGCTGCAGCTTGCCTCATCGTGCTTGTCATCTGCGCTGTTCCGAGTTTCGGCAAATGCCGTCAGCCGGATCGCTGGAGTAAGGGGGCACACCACTGTTTCTCCTGGTCCACGGTCTGCCTCGCATCCGCACTGCGATGGGATCGGTGGGCACGCGCCCCGAGCGGGACAAGTTCATCGCAAGGTTCAGGGTGCAGCAGGTGAGCTCCGACGCAGAGCAGTGGAAAGCGGCACAGACTGCCGGTCCTGGCGATGCAGAATACAACGGCGATGGAATGTCAGCTGAAGACGAAGCCGAAAGGACAATCGGGCGTCACCTTATGGCGGCGCCCGTTTGATCATTGGGAAACCGGATACGTGCTAAAACCGTAACAGAGCACTCGTCATCACAGGGATTTTTCTAGCGACGGGTCGTGTGCATGGAAAGTTGACCTTTCGGACAATTCGGTGCCACAGATCCACTTTGCTCTGTTTTCTCCCACGCAGTTTCCCATTCTTTTCATGACAGTTCAAGAAATATGCTCACGCGTATTCACGTGAAGATTGCGTCACCGGCGGTTTCTGCCTTAACTGAGTTTTCTTCGGACTTTCGTTCCGATTGAATTGCAAACCAACAGATAAGGAAGTGCCACCGCATGGATATCGATCTCGACGCCCTGACCCTCAAGGATTTGAAAGCACTGAAGGCCAAGGTCGATCGCGCTGTCGATAGCTTCGAAGCCCGGCAGAAGCAGAAGGCGCTGGATGCGCTGAAGACAGCCGCGCAGGAGCATGGCTTCAATCTGAAAGACCTGCTCGATGACGAGAGCCTGAAGAAAACTCCGGCCGCGCCGAAATACGCTCATCCCGAAGATCCCGGTCAGACCTGGACCGGTCGGGGCCGCAAGCCGCGCTGGGTGCTGGAGGCGCTCGATGCCGGCAAGACACTGCAAGATCTCGCGATCTGAGCTCATTTGCTCTGCGTCCACCGAAACGACCGCATTCATAAGCGGTCGTTTTTTCGTTCTGGTCGTGCATGGAGCTGGCTCGGAGCCCGGGACTTGGCGGATCAGGAGGGGCGAATGTTTGTCCCCGTCGCGAATTTGTGCAAGCTGAAGAGCAGGATTTACGTCAGACGGAGACGGATATGGCGAGCCGTACGGTAAAATGGTTCAACAGCGAGAAGGGCTATGGCTTTATCCAGCCTGATGCCGGTGGCGCGGATGTGTTTGTGCATATCTCGGCGGTCGAGCGGGCGGGGCTGCGCGGCCTGAGCGCGGGGCAGAAGATCTCCTATGAGCTGCAGACCGGTCGCAATGGCAAGGACAATTCCATCAATCTCGTCACCTAGCAGATCGTGCCTCTGAGGCTGCATATCTTCAGAGCCGATGTTCTCAAGCGAAAGGCCGCCCGCAAGGGCGGCCTTTCCTCTATCGAAGGCTGGAGAGACGGTTCCAGCTGAGCCACAGCAGGCCTTTCCCGCGCAATTTCTCTGACCCCGGACAATTGGATGATAACAACCCGCAATGGGACAGATGCCATCACCGGCGATGGATCGGGCATAAGCACTGCCTTTCCGCACCATCTCACTCTCTTGCGATCAAGCGTCCGCGGCGTTCTTCAAGATAAATACGGATCATTTCAGGCCGTGACGGTTTCGGAACCAGTTTCGCGCGCGCGGCGTCCAGCCAGTCGAAGAGGTCGGGTTGAAGCCGTACCAGAACTGGCGTTCCTACCCCGGTCGGATGAGGGCTGCGTTTCTCTTTCCTGGATTTCATAGGCTTATCTTGATCGCTCATGGAATGCGGATAGCAGAGCCGTTGGGCTTGAGGAAGTCGTAGTGTCGCGATGGCGCGCTGGTGGCTCGTGGAGATCGAGACAGGCGCGAGCGACTGCTTCAGGATCCGTAGCGCCGCCATATGCTGGTCCCTGCCTTGGCCCCGCGCATCGCCTGTCGACACCTCACGCCACCGGGAGGTGAGACCTGACCCTGCCCACTGCAATTGTCCAATAGCAGCCCGCGCAGGGCGCGGGCCAATCCGGATAAATGCCGGCACCGGGGATCGACCGGGCAGGGGGGCCCGGCTCACCCCGGCGCCGCGGTTTCTTCCTTATCCCTTGGGGTCCGCCTCGCATCCGCGCGGCGGTCGGATCAATGGACAAGCGCCGCGCAGGCGCGGCGTCGGGCGCTCCGGCCCGTGTCCTCGCGCAAGGCGCTGCGGGCCGCACCAGCCCGGGCGCCGACCCATGACCGCCCGCCTCACGGCCACAGGCAGGGCTATGCCCTTCCCGTTCTGCCCTCCGGAAAACACCGGGGTTTTCCAGAGAGCAGACGGAAAGGCCCGGCCCAGAGCGGACAGGGTGGCGCAAGCCCCGACCGCAGCACGCAAGGACGGAAAGGGCCGAGAAATGGCATTCGATCTCTACCAGCAGGTGACCGACAGCATTATCGCCAGCATCGAAGCCGGCACCCCGGCATGGAGGCAGCCATGGGCGGGCGCGGGAAGCGCGGCGCAAATGCCGCGGCGCGCCAATGGCGAAGCCTATCGTGGTATCAATGTGCTGATGCTGTGGCTTGCTGCCGCGGCGCAGGGCTATGGCAGCGCCTATTGGTTCACTTACAAACAGGCCGAAGCTGCAGGCGGACAGGTGCGCAAGGGCGAGAAAAGCGCCAGCGTGGTCAAATATGGCACCATCGAGCGCGAGAGTGAGGAGACCGGCGAAGAGAAGCGCGTGCCCTATCTCAAAAGCTATCGCGTCTTCAATGTCGATCAGATCGACGGCTTGCCGGAGCGTTTTCATGCACCCGCCCTTGAGCCGGTCCGCGATCCCGGTGCCGAAGCCGATGCGAGGCTGGAGGCCTTCTTCGCGGCAACCGGGCTCGATATCCGCACCAGCCCCGAGCCTCAGGCCTTTTACGATCCGCAGGGTGATTTCATCCACATGCCGCCGATCGCGCGTTTCGAGGACACGGAAAAATTCTATGGCGTCCTTGCGCATGAGGCTACCCATGCGACCGGTCATGCCTCGCGCGTCGACCGGTTCGGCCGCTTCAATGACCGCAAGGCCTATGCTTTCGAGGAACTGATCGCCGAGATCGGCAATTGCATGCTCTGTAGCCAGCTTGGCGTCGCACCGGATTTTGGCCAGTCGGCTGCCTATATCGAGGGCTGGCTCCGGGCATTGAAAGATGACAAGCGAATGATCTTCAAGGCCGCGACCGAGGCGCAGAAAGCGTCGGATTATCTCCTCGCTGCTGCTGGAAGAGAGCAGGTGGGGAGTCAGGAGGAGGCCGCCTAGCGGCGCGCTATCTCTCGATAATCGACCCGTCGCGATCTGCGGCGGGTCCTTGCGGGGAAAGCGGAAAATCCGGCCGGGCCGGATTTGCACCTGTGAGACCCGGGCCGGTCCCGAAACGCTCCCGTCGCGGTCAGTACCCGGCGCGGGCGAGATAGGTGTCGAGGCCCCGCGCAAATTCGTCCCGGACCCAGCGGCTGATCATCACCGAAAGATTGTTGAATCCTTCGGGATCGAGCTCGAGGCGCAACTGTTCATGGAGCCCGGCATCGATCGACCAGGTCGTGTTCACCACCAGCCCGTTGCGCGGCATGCGCGCATGGCTGATCTCCTCCTGCCGAACATCCTGCAGCTTCGCCAGCAAGGCCGGCCGGATCTCCTTCAGTGCTGCGAGAGCAATCCGCTGGGGCGTGGTCCTGGCGCGCTCGGCCCAGGGCGCGGCGCGGGCCACCAATTCCGGCGCAACACCGAAATAGATCTTCAGCGCCACCAGCTTGCCGGGCTCCGACATCGTTGGGCCCGGAGGTGACGGCGCGCGCGCCGCCTCTTTGTCGGTGCCTGCGGGCACGCGCTTCTGCCTGGCATTGGCCGGCAGGGTCTGTTCCGGTGCCGCCGCGACGGAGGGACTTGCTGCGGACTGGGCGACCGGTGTCTTGTCGCTGTCCCCGGTTGCCACGGGATCGGGTGTCTCCGCCCCGGACCCGGCGGCCTCCACTGCCCGCTCCCGGATCCGGAAACTGCTCTGATGCTTGCTGTCGATGCCCCGAAGTTGGGCGATATAGCTCAGATCGCGGCTCTTGATCGGCGGCAACTTCTTGCGCTCAGCCATGATCGGCCTCACCGCGGATCGCCTGATCGATTTCGGTCAGCACCATGTCCATTTCCGCCACCGCGTTGCTCAGATGGCGCGCCACCCCGGGATTGCTCAGGCTGTCGCGGATCGGCCCGAGCAACCCTTCGAGATCGAGGCGCAGATAGGCGGCACGCTGCATCACCGGCTCGGGCAAAGTCGGCATCTGGGTGACCATTTCGACGATCGCCGCCTCCTCCGCCTCCGAGCGCCGATACGGCACCGCATTGATCACCACGCTGATCGGTGGCACGGCATCGGGATCTGGCACGCGCTCCTTCAGACGGGCATGCCAGAGCAGGGTCTGCCGGGTTTCGCTGACATCGGAGCGCGAAAGCTTCGTTGGGACCGCGACCAGATGCGACTTCAGCACCATCTCGTCCTGGGCCGCAGCACCGCCGCCAAAGCTGTCGATCAGGATCAGGTGCTCCTGATCGGGCAGGGTGTAGATCTGGTCGATGGCCTCGGCCACCTCGCCGGCATCCATGCTCGGGATGACGGAGACGAGTGGATCCCAGTTGCCGCGCTCCTGACCGCTGCGCATCCACAGGTAGCTGCTCTGGCTTTGATCGGTGTCGAAGATGGTGACGGTTTCGCCGCGCTCGGCGGCGGCGCTGGCCAGCCCTTTCACCAGGGTGGATTTGCCGCAGCCGCCCTTGCGGTTCATGACCATGACGACGCGGATGCCATTGCTGCTCATCTCAAAGCCTCAATCAAATCGGATCGGAAACAATATCGAAAACCTGAATGGGGAGAGCCTAACACCAGGTTCGGTTCCACAAAACCAAAAACCAAGAATACAAAGCCAGAGAACGAAAACTTGTTTCCAGGGATCAGAAGCTACAGACCGCGAAACAGAAACCGTGAAGCAGGTGCCAATCCCCAGGCCACTGCTAACAGCTACCGGATACGCAAGATCAGCGACCGCAAAGCAGGGCTTGGCTGCCAGGTGCCAGAGGCACCGCCTTCCTCCCGTCGCATTCCCGCCACCGAGGCATTCCGCCGACTTGGCCACCCTGGGCGGCAGCTTTGGACGCCCCGCGCCCGAAACGGCCGGGCCTCTGGCCCGAAGCCTGATGCGTTGAGAGCAAACGGACCCTTTGCGCCGCATCGCCGCGCTCCCCAGCCCCTGACCTCCGCACGCGTCGGTTGCGTTGATATGAGGGAGCACAGCTGGCAGCAAAGGGGTATGGCAGGAAATGCAGAATGTTTACAAACACGCTCGCCTCGTCACCGCCCGGTTTTTCTTGCTGGATTGGATTGATGGCGCGCCAAACGCTCACCAGGGACCAGAAGACGGAAGCCCTGCGCAAGCTCCGTGCCGGCGCAGAGGTGACGCCGGCCTCAGAGCCGCATGGCCCGGCCTCGCATGCGGCGCGGAAGAGGGCCCGAACCCAGCGCATCCGCGAGTCGGGGGCAATGACCACCCATGGCAAGGCGGTGGCGGTGCGGCTGTCACCGGAAGAACTGGCGGCATTGGACCGGCTGATGGGTGAGATCGGCGCCAGATCGCGATCGGATGCATTGCGCTCCGCGCTGCGCGCCAGCGCCGGACTGCTGGAATTTCATCCGGATCAGGCGGCGCAACTGAGTGAGATCAGGTCGGAACTGCACAAGATCGGCGTCAATGTGAACCAGATCGCGCTCGCGGCGAACCGCGGCCGGATCGATCTGGCGCGGGCGGAATGGCAGGGGCTGAACGAGTTGCGCCTCGCCCTGCCGAAGCTCCGCACCTGGCTTCATGCCGTGGTCGATGAGCAGCGTCGTCGCGGGGTGCGGCTCTTCCGCGCCTTCACCGAGGCCGGGGATGGCTGAGGCCGGCGCTGCCATCTGGGAGGAGATCCGGCTGCGCTATCTGCGCGGTGGCGGAAGTACGCGTCAGCGCCGGTTCACAGCGCGGGCCAACAATCTCTGGCGGGTATCGCAAGGCTCGAATGCCGCCGTCTTCAAGAAGATCCACAATGGCGGCACCCATAACCGCAAGCAACTCGGCAATCAGCTCGACTACCTGTTCTCGAAAGCCGAGGCGGTGTTCGGCAATATGGTCGAGCACGACCCGGACCGGCGCACATTGACGCGCGAGGAACGCAAGAGCCTGTCGAGCGATTGGGAGGACAGCTGGCGCGGTGATCCGAAAAATGGCCATACCACGCATCTCCTGCTGTCCTTCCCGGCCGATGTGGCGCCAGAGCGCGCGAAGCTGGTGGCCGAGATCTGGGCCGCCGAGATGTTCCAGAGTGGCATCCATGCCGATGACGAATGGGCCTATGTCGCGGCGCTGCATACCGATCGCAGCCATCCGCATGTCCATATCGTCGTCAACAATCGCGGCATCGTCCATGACAGCTGGTTCTACATGGCCAGGGGCCATGCCTTCGAGCTGATCGCGATGAAGGAGCGCATGGTCGAAATTGCCGCCGAGCAGGGGCTCTATCTCGACAGCTCATCGCGGATCGAGCGCGGCAAGCTGACCTATGGCCCGTCGCGGGCGGAACTCGAGAACGCGCTGCGCGAAGGTCGTGACGTTTACGAGAAGCCGCTGCAAGGCGAGGCGATGCGCGACGCGCTGGCGCAGATCCGCCAGAATGTGATGACCCTGGATATCTATTCTTCGCTGGCCCGGCAGTTATCCGACGATGAGCTCGCCGCCAGTATTTTCCGGATGGCCAGAACGCTCGAGCGGGGCGGCATCATTTCGACACCCAAGGAGGATTTCATGCAGGCAGAGGCGGTCAGGACGCGTGGCGATCTCGCGCAATATTATGATAAATGGCTGGATCGGGCCGAGAGCGCCATCAAGGAAAGGCCCGTGCAGGAGCAGCGTGAGTTGCGCCGCGAGTTCTATGAGATTGCCTCCGACGTCTCGAAGACGCTCGGGGACCTTCGTGGCGCTGAACTCATGCAGCAGCCTGCCCGCGATCCGGTGCATGCCAGCCAGATCGGTGCCGAAGCTGTCGCCCGTGCGGGCCTCACCCGCGATCTGGGCCGGGACGGCGTTGCCGAGATCCGGGACCGCATTGCCGAGGTGGCCCGGCAGGCCGGACTGGATCCGGCGAAGGTCACTGAACGCATGACACAGGGTGCGGCCAATGCCTGGCAAGAGCGCGACTGGACCCGGCAGGATGTTCTCACCGTCGCCCGCAGCAAGAAACTGGACCTGGAAACCGAGAGCGGACGCCAGAAGACAGCCGGGATCGTCGATGCATTTTACGAGAAGACGGCGCAGCTGCTGGATCGCGGTCTTGAGCAGCAGACCGGAACTGATCGCCTGACCCGGGCCCTGACGGCGATGGCCGAAAGCATGCGCCAGTCGCAGAGCGTCGAGTTCCGCAATGACGAGCATGCCGGACGCTTCGCCAGGGATCTGAAGGAACGCTATGGCGAGAACCTGATGGAGCGTCTCGCAAAGGGCGATGACCGCGCCCTCGCCATCGATATTCGGGACGCAAATGAACGGCGCGCCGCGGCCCGTGCCATCGTCTCTGCCGCCGAGCGGCACGAAAGCATGGGCATGTCCCTCACGCAAGTTCGCGAAGCCAGGGCGCGGCTGCAGGATCATGAGATGAAGGCACCGGAACATAGCCGTGAGACCGGGCGCGATCGGGAACGGGAGAGATGAATGGGAAAGTCTCGCATCGCGGGGCGTTCCTGTTTCACGGCTCAGCTTGATCGCTCCTCGTCGCCCATCCTTGAAAACCGAGGGTATATCGGCTATATGTCAGGATATATAGCAGGAGGTTCGCCATGAGCAATGCGGCACAAAGAAGAGCCGTCGAGAACTATCGTAGCCGGCTGACCCAGCGCGGCTTCAAGCGCTTCGAGGTTCTGGCCCTTGAATCCGACCGCGAGTTGATCCGCTCGCTCGCGCGCCAACTGGCCGGGGAGGGTCCTGAAGCGGAGCAGGCCCGCCAGGCTGTGAAAGCCCTGGTTTCGGGTGATCCCCCGAAGGAAGGCGGCATTCTCTCCGCGCTGCGCCGGTCACCTTTGGTCGGTGCTGATCTCGATCTGTCGCGCGTTCGCGAGGAAGGGCGCCGGGTCGATCTGTGACGCGCTATCTTCTCGATACAAACATCATCAGCAATATCATCAAGCCGCAGCCCTCGGAATCGCTGCTCATCTGGTGGGCCGGGCAAAAGGACGAGGACCTCTTTGTTGCATCTCTGACTGTCGCGGAAATCTGGCGTGGCATACTGGAAAAGCCGCGGGGGAAGAAGCGCGACGCGCTTGAAGGGTGGTTTCTGGGACCGGAAGGGCCGCAACGACTGTTTGCCGGCCGGATTATGCCCTTCGACGACAAGGCGACGCTGATCTGGGCGCGATTGATGGCCGATGGAAAGGCGGGTGGTCGACCCCGGAGTGCGCTGGACATGATCATTGCCGCAGTCGCCGGCGCCAACGACTGCGTGGTGGTCACGGATAACGAGAAGGATTTTGCCGGCCTGGAGATCATCAACCCGGTCAGGGGCGACCTCTGATGATGACGGCGGTCAATAGAACATAGCGATCTTTCTAAAAGCGATCGATCAGCTTGTTCTCGAACGCGGTCATTTTCACCGCCAGTTCCCTTTCATCCGGCGTCAAGGTCGCAAGGATTTCGGCGTCAGTGGAACGCTTGCCTCAGCCTCCCGGAAAACTCGAGCGGTGGGCAGCTCTGCGCTCGCGATATTTCCGATCCGATCCTCAGGTTCCTTCGGCCTTGCTGCGTCATCGTCGACTTTTGCAGGTTTCGCGATTTTTGAATCAGTCATCGCATCAAGCGTTCCGGGAGTTGTCGCAATTGCTCCGCCTCTCGGACGGATAGGGCAGGGGCTCCTCCGGGCGCCCATGATCTCGCGGAATTACAGATCCTCGTAACTGAAACATGAACAGCGGAATATAGGGAGAAAATGCCATGACCAGCACGATCGTTCTGCACCGCGTCATCGCGGCGAAGCCCGAAAAGCTCTATCGCGCCTTCCTCGAACCGGATGCTATTGCGAGCTGGCTTCCACCATATGGGTTTGTCTGCACCGTCCATGAACTGGATGCGCAGGTCGGTGGTCTTCACCGGATGTCGTTCCGGAATTTCACCACCGGTCACAGCCACTTCTTCGGTGGCACCTATCTCGAACTCGTCCCGGCGAAGCGTCTTGTCTACACTGACAGGTTCGACGATCCCAACATGCCGGGTGAGATGAAGGTGACGGTGGACCTGAAGGCTGTGTCAGTCGGCACGGAGGTGAACATCGAGCAGCAGGGCGTGCCGGATTTCATTCCCCCTGAGGCCTGCTACCTCGGCTGGCAGGACTCGCTGCAAAAGCTCGCCTATCTGGTTCAGCCTGAGATCAATCAGTGACGCGTACGGCTTCCCATGTTGAATCCAGCCAAATCCAACGGCGACCTTCCTACGCCTGAAGCCTGACCATATTGTTCCGGCCGGGCCGTGCCAAGCGTCTCCCGTGCGATTGGTCGATGACGCGGATCAATCTGCATAGGCTTTGTTCCCGCAAACCGGCCGTGCAAGGGAGCCGGCCCACTTTGGCACTGCGGGTTCTTCACATTCTTAGGGTCCGCCTCTGGTCCGCGGGGCAGTCCGGCTTCAATAGGTGGCCATCGGAAGGAAATTGTGAAATCCTTGAACTCTAGGCCCCGTTCGCACCGAACCGGGGCCTTCGGCACCCAATCGCACCACAATGAGAAAGGGACGCATGTC
>Ga0182744_1002517_pt1 | contig 15022 bp, 14 predicted proteins | sample eDN3rd30CKraftMG_FD_128525 | JGI IMG/M metagenome (GOLD analysis project Ga0182744, IMG submission 128525) | Enriched Miracle-Growth compost microbial communities from Emeryville, California, USA - eDNA 3rd pass 30_C Kraft MG (version 2) (version 2) ...
GGAGCAGGGTCGGTCAAGTCATCGGCAGGTACATATACCGCTTGTACCGAAGTAATGGAACCCCGTTTAGTAGAAGTAATGCGTTCTTGCATTAAACCCATTTCGGTAGCTAATGTCGGTTGGTATCCCACAGCAGAAGGCATCCGTCCTAAGAGTGCAGATACTTCTGAGCCTGCTTGTGTAAAGCGGAAGATGTTATCAATAAAGAAAAGGATATCTTTACCGGCACCTTCACCATCTCCATCGCGAAAATATTCAGCAATGGTTAATCCTGATAAGGCTACACGTGCACGGGCACCGGGAGGCTCATTCATTTGTCCGAATACGAAGGTCGCCTTAGATTCTTTCAATGCAGCGGTATCCACTTGTTGCAGATTCCATTCGCCTTTCTCCATGCTATGTAAAAATTCGTCACCATATTTAATGATGCCTGATTCAATCATTTCACGGAGTAAGTCGTTACCTTCGCGGGTACGTTCTCCTACACCGGCGAAAACGGAAAGTCCCGAATAAGCTTTGGCAATATTGTTAATGAGCTCTTGGATCAATACGGTTTTACCTACACCCGCACCACCGAATAAACCAATTTTTCCTCCTTTGGCATAGGGTTCCAATAAGTCGATGACTTTGATACCGGTATAAAGCACTTCCGTTTCGGTAGAGAGGTCTTCGAATTTAGGAGGTAAATTGTGGATCGGGCGGCCATTCGTTTTATCCAGTTCTTGGATACCATCAATGGCGTCTCCAACAACATTAAATACCCGTCCTTTGATATCATCGCCAATAGGCATTTTTATGGGAGAGCCTGTGTCTTTTACGGGCATGCCGCGAACCAGTCCGTCTGTTGAATCCATGGCCACAGCACGAACACGTTCCTCTCCTAAATGTTGCTGAACCTCTAAAACAATACGCTGGCCGTTTGCTTTTTCGATTTCCAATGCGTCGAAAATTTTCGGTAATTTAGCATCGCCAGCGAAGCTGACGTCTACTACGGGTCCGATTATTTGCGCTATTTTTCCGGTGTTGGACATATAAGAAACTATATTTTTTTAATAATGTACAGATTTATTGCCATTTAAGGGCTTTCATTCGGACTGCAAAAATACACTTTCTCGTGGAATATCAAATACTTAAATGAAAAGATTTTTTAGAGCCTGTTTAAAATTCATCTAATCATTTTTTTATGCTTCTTTTTGGCTGTGACTTCGTTAAATTTTACCAAGATAGCTTCCGGCTATCCCGGCAAAATTTGCCTTGTCTCGCTCAAAAATAATCTATAAAAATTTTACAATACAAATTTAAACAGGCTCTTGATGGTCGTATTTGCATGCGATTAGCTGTATGATCGAGGCATCTGGACCATTTTTTGGCACGTTAATGGTAACATGATTTCCAGATGGAATCGTAAAGGAAAGAAGGCTATGATGGCCGCTAAAATAAAGAGCATGGTAAAAAAGAAATTATTGGTTACTGGAAGCAACGGACTGCTTGGACAAAAGATCACGGCGGCCATACAGGCAGATGCAGATGAACGATTTGTATACATCGCATCTTCCCGTGGAGCTGATCGATACCCACACCCCAAAGGATACGATTATGTCGACTTAGATATAACCGATGCTGCACAAGTAAAGCATATACTAAAGACGTACAAACCCGATGTGATTATTAATACCGCGGCAATGGCCAATGTAGATGCTTGCGAACGTGAACCGCAGAAAAGTAAACAAGTGAATGTTTTGGCTGTAGCCCATTTGTTGGAGCAGTGCGAAGCAGCGGGTATCCATTTTATCCACCTTTCTACCGATTTTGTTTTTGATGGTGAAGATGGCCCTTATGAGGAAAATGACTTGCCTAATCCGTTAAATACATATGGTCAGCACAAAGCAGAAGCTGAACGGCTTATACAGGCTGCCAATTGTCCATGGACTATTGTACGAACCATTCTAGTTTATGGTATCGTAGCCGATCTGAGTCGGAGTAACATCGTGTTATGGGCAAAAAATGCCTTAGAGAAAGGTGAAAAAATAACCGTAGTAAATGATCAATGGCGTATGCCGACATTGGCAGAAGATCTGGCAAAGGCCTGTTTGACGATTGCTGATCGGGATGCACAAGGAATTTACCATATTTCGGGGAAGGATTTGTTCAGTATCTGTGAGCTAGTCGATGCCGTTGCCGAACACTACCACTTAGATGCCTCGTTCGTTTGTAAAGAGAATTCTGCCGTGTTAAAACAAGATGCAGTTCGGCCAAAACGTACAGGGTTTATATTAGATAAAGCTTATGAGCAACTCGATTACATTCCACACAGTTTTGGAGAGGGATTGAAATTGATGGATGAGCAATTGAAAGTAAAAATTAAAAAGTAAAAAATCTAAAATGAAAAGCTGAAAGCTCCTGAGTTATCAGTTTTAAAGACACGTTTTATGTGTATAACGGTAAGTGAGTATGTATAATTTATAATTTACGACTTCATACTTACAACGTACAACTAAAAAAACAGTATCTTTAGCCAGAAACATTTATTTCTGATATATATGGAACCAGCTTTATCTCCTATTCTGATGATTGTGGGCGCAGTGATCGCCCTTTTTCTCATTTTATACATTTTACCGGTAAACCTATGGTTTACCGCACAGCTCTCAGGTGTAAAAGTAAATCTTTTAAATTTGGTACTGATGCGCTTGCGTAAAGTATCGCCATCGCTGGTCGTCAATGCGATGATTACTTCTACCAAGGCTGGGCTCAATATTACATCCAATGATATTGAAACCCATTATTTAGCTGGTGGTAATGTTAATAACGTTATTAAAGCGCTTATATCCGCAGATAAAGCGAATATTCCATTAGACTTTAAGTTGGCTACCGCTATTGATCTTGCCGGAAGGGATGTATTTGATGCGGTACAGATTTCCGTGAATCCACGTGTTATTAACACACCTCCTGTTGCCGCGGTGGCTAAAGATGGTATTCAATTGATTGCAAAAGCACGTGTAACGGTGCGTGCTAATATCAATCAGTTAGTAGGTGGAGCTGGCGAGGAAACGATATTGGCCCGTGTAGGTGAAGGCATTGTGACTACCATTGGTTCTGCCAATAATCACAAAGAAGTATTGGAAAATCCGGATAAAATATCAAAAACCGTATTGGAAAAGGGATTAGATAGCGGTACGGCCTTTGAAATATTATCGATTGATATTGCCGATATTGATATTGGCGAAAACGTAGGGGCAAAATTACAGACCGATCAAGCCGAGGCCGACCTAAAGGTGGCCAATGCACGGGCAGAAGAGCGTCGGGCTATGGCGGTTGCCTCTGAACAGGAAATGCGTGCGAAGGCACAGGAAGCACGGGCAAAAGTGATCGAAGCTGAATCTCAAATTCCATTGGCCATGGCGGAGGCTTTCCGTAGTGGTAACCTGGGGATTATGGATTATTATAAAATGCAGAATATACAGGCTGATACGGATATGCGGGAATCTATTGCGAAGCCGGGAGCTGAGAATAAAGGAAAGAATAAATAAGAAGTGGGCTTGCGCTTTTTTTTGTAACTTTGTACACAATGAGTACTTCAAGTCAACCTGTTACGGATGCCGATATTTTGTATGAAGATAATCATCTCATTGCCGTTAACAAACGTGCAGGAGACATTGTGCAGGTAGATCAGACCGGTGATGAACCTTTAGACGAAAAGGTGAAAAAATACCTGACAAAAAAATACCATAAACCGAATGGTGCCTTTTTAGGAGTGGTGCATCGTTTAGACCGGCCGGTAAGTGGTGTGATTTTATTTGCTAAAACCAGCAAAGCATTGGATCGGGTCAATCAATTGTTCAAAAATAGAGAAATGCATAAAACCTATTGGGCTGTTGTGCGCAATAAACCCCAACAAGCCGCAGGTACGCTGATCCATTGGTTAGTTAAAAATACGCAAAAGAATGTAACCAAGGCCTATGATCACGAAGTCGAGGGAGGCTTACGTGCAGAGCTTCATTATAAGCTTTTAGGCGAACTGAATGGCTATTATCTGCTGGAAATTGACCCTATAACTGGCAGACCTCATCAGATTCGGGTACAGCTTTCTACCATGGGTTGCTCCATTGTGGGGGATAATAAATATGGCTATCCTCGCGGAAGCCTCAAAAGAAGCATTTGTTTACATGCACGTCGATTGGTTTTTGAGCACCCTGTGAAGAAGGAACCCGTGCAGATTTTTGCGCAATTACCCAAAGATGGCTTTTGGGAACGCTTTGAGGGATTTAGTGGTTGATAGTTGCCAGTTGTCCGTTGTGAGTTGTGAGTTGTGAGTTGTTGAATGGTGATAGTAGTTGAGTGATGAATTATGAACTAGGAGTGCTGGATGAGTTGTAAACTATATAGGTACTCATAACTTAAAACTTATTACTTAAAACTTTTTCTAATTTTTACCATCCCTACGGGAGGCAGGCTTTTTACTTTTTACTTTTGAATTTTTAATTTAGTAATCATGGAAAGAATTTGGATATACCAGGCCTCTAGGCCGTTTAGTGAGCGCGAGGAAGAAATGGTATGCGCTAAATTAGAACAGTTTACAGAACAATGGAAAGCCCATGGGGCACCTTTAGCTGCCACGGTTGAAATAAGATATCATTTATTTGTGATACTTGCTGTCGATTTATCGCAGGTGATGCCCAGTGGATGCTCTATTGATGCTTCAGTGCGTCTTTTGAAAGAATTGGAACAAGAATTAGGCGTCTCTTTATTTGATCGGATGCAAATAGCGTACCGTCAAAATGGTGAAATCAACGTGGTACCTCGTGCTACATTCGAAACATTGATTGCGCAAGGGGCCGTTCAAGATGATACCATTGTGTTTAATAATTTGGTTGACAACCGACCAGATTTAAACGAAAAATGGGAAGTCCCCTTTAAGCAAAGCTGGCATGCCAAAGTGTTCAGTTAGTTTGGTAGCGTGCTGTGGTTTAGATAACGCATGATCAAACTTGCCTTGCGGTTAATGTAGGGTGTTGGTTTAGCGGGCGACCAACGTCTGGGGTTTGGTAGAACGGCGATAATGAGTGCTGCTTGCCTTTTAGTAAGCGCTGTTGGCGGCTTACTGAAATAAGTTTGTGTAGCCGCATATGCACCATAGAGACCATCGCCGGTTTCGATCACATTGAGATAGACTTCCAGAATTCTTTTCTTTCCCCATAACATTTCAATGAGCAGAGTGAAATAGGTTTCAAAACCCTTCCGAATCCATGATCGTCCTGGCCAGAGAAATACGTTCTTTGCTGTTTGCTGACTAATGGTGCTGCCCCCACGAATAGATTTGCCTGCTTGATTTTTTTCATAGGCTGTTCGAATGGCCTGTATGTCAAAGCCGGCATGACGCATGAAATGAGCATCTTCGCCTGCTATGGCCGCTTTCTTTAAGTTGTCGGATAGATCGTCATAATTTATCCATTTCTTCTCTAATTTCCAGTCTTTACCTTCCAACTTCCGTTCCAGACCCCGTTGTAGCATCAGCCAAGTAATGGGGGGATTCATGAATCGGAGTAATAAAACCCATCCCATGGTGATGATCATGAAATAAAATAATAGGTGTGCAAAGAAAACTCCGAATCGCCGCTGTTTTAACAGTGCCCATAAGCGATCTCGTTTTACGAAAATAGTTTGGCTGTTCGCATGCTTAATCGTTTGTTTTCTATACGATTGATTCTTTTTAGAACCACGTTTAATGGTCATGACGAAAATTTAAAAGGTTGTGTTCAGGTTGCAAACCTAAATAAAAAGCGCATCGATATCCTTATCTTAGGCAACAAAATTTTCTTTTAGCAAAAATTTACGCTTATAGGCTAGCGGTGTAACGCCTGTTATTTTTTTAAAATGCCGATAAAAATTAGATACGTTATTAAATCCACATTCAAAGCAAATGACCTCTGTAGGAAGTTTATCTTCTACTAATTGCCTACAAGCATGACTGACCCTGATCTCTAATAAGAAATCATAATACGTTTTATTAGTCATCAATTTAAAATAACGGCAAAAAGACGTGACGCTTAAATTGGCAATCGATGCAATCTCTTCGAGCGATATTTCCTGTTTATACTTACTTAAGGTATACGTGCATACTTTGTTGAGACGTGCGGTGTCTACCTCGTTCGATTTATAAAAATAATAAGCTGAAGCTAGGGTGGTGTACTCTTCTGTTTCGGCCAGTATTTTAAGGATAGCGAGTAACGTGATCAGCCTATCCAAACCTGTAGCATGTGTTGCCTTGTGCATCAATTCGATTAATCTTACTCTGGCTATTCCTGTAATTTTTACACCTTTTTGTGCGTTTTCAAATAATTTAGGAAGTTGATAAGTTTCCGGAAGACTAAGGAAATCGCGGCCTAAACAGTCTGGTCGGAAATGAATAACAATCGCTTCCACCCGTCGATTAGGGTGGTTTTGATCGTATTCCTCATTACATTGCCACATATGTGGTAGGTTACTACCTAAAAGCAGTACTTCACCTGCAGAGAAATTACTAATATTATCGCCTATAAATCGCACACCTTTACCCCTGATAACGTAATGTAACTCTAATTCAGGGTGATAATGCCATACTGATCCAAAGTTGGCTTGTATATCATGGCGAATGCTGAATGACGCCTGAATTTGTGTAGGAACTTTATGGAATAACGGCTTCATAATTTATACCATTTATTTTTTAAAATCTCAAAAGAGATTTAAAATTTTATAATTCGTTGCGGTTATTTATGGTAGCACTTGTTAAAACTAAATTATACAAAATAATAGCGTACTCCAAACAATTGATAATATCGTACAAGAATAGGCTAATAAACTTTAAAAAATCAGTGTATAATCCTTACACCTTTGCGTTATCAATTATAATATGCCGACTATTTTCGGCATCAGCATAACTAACATAAGCTAGTAAATAAATTTCACGTATTTTTAAATCTGATATAGTAGCACAATCCATTTAAAGCCAATATATGAAGCATCTTCCCCTTGTTGATTTATGCGTTATTTTTTTATACCTGCTGACCATGGTTTTCGTGGGTGCCTGGTTCTCACGTAAAAATAAAAGTGCTGATCAATTTACCAAAGCATCTGGTTCCATTCCCGGATGGGCGATCGGCTTATCTATTTATGCTACTTTTCTAAGTAGTAATACTTTTTTGGGTGTACCGGGGAAAGCTTATGGAAGCAATTGGAACGCTTTTGTTTTTAGTATTTCCATGCCTTTGGCTGCATGGGTAGCGGTGAAATATTTTGTTCCATTTTACCGGGCTACCGGAGAGGTTTCTGCCTATACGAACTTAGAAAAGCGTTTTGGTCCGTGGGCAAGGAGTTATGCTGTCATTTGTTTTTTATTGACTCAACTTGCACGTATGGGGTCTGTTTTTTTTGGGATAGCCTTGAGCCTACAAGCACTTACCGGATACTCCATGGAATTGATTATGATCGTAACCGGTGCTTGTATTATTATTTATACGGTGATGGGAGGGATAGAGGCCGTCATTTGGACGGAAGTTGTGCAAGGGGTAATTAAGACCCTTGGAGCAGTGCTCATTATTTACTTAGTAATGGTGAATATGCCCGGAGGTGTTACGAAGATTATTGAGGTAGGGAAAATCGATCATAAATTTAGTTTGGGCAGCTTTAAGCTCGATTTTACACAGGCAAGTTTTTGGGTAATTCTACTATATGGATTTTTTATAAACCTAAATAATTTTGGGATGGATCAAAATTATGTACAGCGTTATCATACGGCAACCTCCGAAAAAGAAGCAGGTAAGTCAGTTTGGTTATGCGTTTGGATCTATCTGCCTGCATCGCTTTTATTTTTTGCTATAGGGACTTGTCTGTATGCTTATTATCAGGCAAACCCGGCTTTAATTGAATCGGTTAAATTACAGGCCGCGGCAGAGCGCCTTTCTTCCAGCGCATCAGCTACCGAAATAGCGAAACTGGCAGCGACACTTCAACCGGCAGATTATGGAGATAAAGTAATGCCTTATTTCATGGTAACGAAAATTCCTGTTGGTTTAGTAGGTCTGATCGTATCGGCCATTTTATCTGCGGCAATGAGCACCATTAGTTCGGGTATGAATGCCTCAGCTACCGTGTTTTCTGAAGATATTTATAAGCGATACATCAATCCCAATTTGAATGGAAAAGGCCAACTGCGCCTGTTATACCTCGCCACTGCTCTTTTCGGTTTGCTGGGCATGTGTACTGGGGTGGCTATGATCGGTGTAAAAAGTGTACTGGATATTTGGTGGCAGTTATCCGGTATTTTTGCTGGTGGTATGTTGGGACTGTTTTTGTTGGGTATGATGAGTAAAAAAGTAGGTAATCAGGACGCTATCATCGCAGTGATTGTTGGGGTATTAGTTATTCTGTGGATGACTTTTTCTTACCTGCTACCAGACGATTATGCTTTTTTACGTTATCCACTTCATGTCAATATGATTATTGTTGTGGGGACTTTGGTTATCTCTTTGACGGGAACGTTATTGTCCAGAAGGAAACAGAGCTGAGTGGCTATTCCCGGAATTCCGTCTTACGATGATTTATCGTTACGTAACATTGCGTCAAAGGAGAACGTCTTTGTGTTGAAGACCTTTTCCTTTATGCTCATACCAAATGGTAATACGGAAAAACCATCTTGCTTTAGGATAGAACCAGTATTCTATAAGGTTTTGGCAAATGCTTCTACTCGACAGACAAACGGTTTTGGAGCAAAAGCGTTCAGTTTTAAGTCAACTCTGTTTTCTTTTTAATAAAATATGATTTCTTTTTGGTTAATAATAAACGAAGGTTTACTATCGGTAACTTTCTTTAAGGCCGTACAGGTCATCTTTTGGCCATTTATACTTGTCCTAGTGGCATTTCCGGATGTAAATGTGTCAAAAACCTTTGGGTTTTCAGTAATGCAGTTTAACTTTCTAGCGATGTAAATTACTTTTAAGTCAGTTTCATTCAGATTTTAAATCATGCAATGTTGATTTACGGCAAAATAATATTGTTTTATAGGTGTTCTTTTTATCGTATAACGAATGTTACGTAACATTTGCCTAAAGGAGTAACTTTATCCGGTATTCATGTGTTCTTCCGTGTCAGGGCCAGCATCCAGCCTGGCAAAAGCCGTTGGACTCCAACCATTCCCTTAACGGTATGCTGGGCCTGAGCCTCAATTCGCTAATATCCTATAATACCACGCCAATTTGGTATAGTGTAGCTGCATGTTAGGGGTATATCTTTGTGTTTACCAATATATAAAAGGATTTACCCTATCATCAATGAGCAAAACATCAAAAGGTTTTATACCCGTAATGCTGACTCCGTTCAAGGAAAACGGAGCAGTGGATTATGACGGACTGACCGTGTTAACGGAATTTTATATAAAGGCAGGTGCTTCCGGTTTGTTTGCCAATTGCCAATCGAGCGAAATGTTTCATCTAACGAGCGACGAGCGGTTGGCTGTGACTGCCCATGTAGTTCGTGTGGCCAACGGCGCGGTACCTGTAGTAGCTACCGGAACTTTTGGCGGCCCCATTCAGGAACAGGGAGATTTTGTAAAACGGATGTATGATACCGGCATAGAAGCGGTCATTGTAATTACCAATATGCTGGCTGGCGAAAAAGAAACAGCAGAGGTCTTTGATGAACGTTTTGGCCAGTTACTAAACACCACTGAAGCCATTCCTTTAGGGTTTTACGAGTGTCCCGAACCGTTTAAGCAGGTGCTGAGCGCACAACAATTGAAACGCTTCGTAGATACCGATCGCGTCATTTATCACAAAGACACCTGTCTGGATATTGAACAGGTGAAAGCAAAATTGACATTAACCCAAAATGCATCGGATTTCGGTTTGTATGATGCTTACATGGTACATGCGGTGGAATCGTTAAAGGCCGGGTCTGCCGGGCTTTCCTGCATACAGGGTAATTATTATCCTGAGTTAGTGGTTTGGCTCTGTGAAAATTACAACAATCCGGCTCTTGCGGAACAGGTGGCTGACGTGCAGCAATTTTTTATAGACCAGATGGATGTTATGCATACGAACTACCCCCTAGTGGCTAAGTATTTTCTCCATAAGAGAGGGTTGCCCATACTGAGTTTCACCAGAAAAACGGCAGAACCATTGACAAGGGAACTGAAAGCCGATATGGAAAAGTTGAAAATGGCGTATGAACAATTGTTTAGAACAATTGGCTTAAATCCAATAGAATGAGCAAAAACGTGGTAAAAATGCAAAGGCTTATCACGCATTATTCCCTATCCCGCAGGTTGTGATGGATGCTGATCCGTTAATGGTTCAAAATGAAGGATATTAACCTAAATTAGTGGAACTATAATTTTAACACCTAATCATGCATACAATAATATGATAAAGCGATTTTTGATAATAGGACTCATGGCCAGACTTGTTTATTTACCTATATATGCACAGACGCCCAGGAAGGAGCATACGAATGAAAGCATGCCGCAATTAGCTCAAGCTGGTCAAGGAGCTTACCTTAAAGGGGAATTAATTTACCCTTTAGATCATAAGCCCACCCCGCAATGCCATGCATCTACGATTATTGAAACGCCTTCAGGTATGATTGCGGCTTTCTTTGCTGGAACACGAGAGGGAGATCCAGACGTAGGTATACGGATTGCGCACTGGAGCAATGGAAAATGGAGCTGGCCAGTTGAAGTAGCTAATGGTTATATCAATGACTCATTACGCTATCCTTGTTGGAACCCGGTATTATTTCAGCCCAAAGGAGGCCCCCTCATGTTATTTTATAAGGTTGGGCCTAGCCCACAAAAGTGGTGGGGGATGGTGATGACATCTACTGATGATGGGCGCTCATGGTCTGTACCTAGAAAATTAGGAGATGATCCTAAAATCGGCCACTTGTTAGGCCCAGTTAAGAATAAGCCCGTTCAACTAAGTGATGGTACGATCATGAATCCCACGAGCATGGAGAGCCCTGGTACCGCAAACGGAATTAAATGGCAGGTGTATTTTGAAATGAGTAAGGATTTAGGCAAAACTTGGCGAGTGGTTGGCCCGATTAATGATGGGAAGGAATTTGATGCTATCCAGCCAAGTATACTGACCTATCCGGCTGGGAGATTGCAAGTTGTTTGTCGTACTGCTCAGGATGTGCTGGTGCAAAGCTGGTCAACCGACAGCGGAAAAACGTGGAGTGAGTTAACCGCTTTACCCTTACCTAATCCAAACTCGGGCACAGATGCGGTTACTCTGCAAGATGGAAGGCAACTATTGGTGTATAACCATACCACGAAAAAAGGAGTAGAACCAAAAGGCAGAAATATGCTTAATGTAGCCGTCTCTTCTGATGGTAAAGATTGGAAGCTTGTTCTTACCTTAGAAAATGAGCCGGTAGAAGATGGATATGCATATCCTGCGGTTATTCAATCTAAAGATGGTTTGGTACATATTACCTATACTTTTAATCGGCGATCTATTAAACATGTCGTGTTGGATCCAAATAAACTAAATGAGTAAAGTATGAATCGAATAATAAACTACATGCTATGGGCTGTATTGGTTTGTCAAGCAGTTTTCTCCAAAGCACAAAGCAATCATTTTGATGAAGTCCCTGGCGTTGTCATTGCGCACCAACCCGCCTCCTCTGGACAGTATATTGGCTCGCCGAGTATCGCGATACTACCGAATGGTGATTACGTGGCGTCACATGATTTTTTTGGCCCGGCTAGCTCGGAATTTGTTCAAGCGATAACCACCGTATATCGATCGTCTGATCAGGGAAGGCGTTGGAAGAAAGTCAGCGAAATTCGTGGAGCCTTTTGGTCAAGTTTGTTTGTGCACCATGGTGCACTTTACCTGTTGGGTCCCGATAGACATCATGGCACGGTCTTGATTCGTAAATCAACGGATGGCGGAGAAACATGGACGCAACCTACGGGTACGGAGAATGGATTGTTGTTAAAGGGCATGTTCCATTGTGCACCGATGCCAGTGATCGAACACAACGGCCGTATTTGGCGTGCTATGGAAACCGCTCACGGCCCCATATTGGAATGGGGGAAACGTTACGGTGCGATGATGATGTCAGCTCCAGTAGATGCAGACTTGCTGAACGCAAAGAGTTGGACAACGAGCAACTTCTTAACGTATGATTCTACCTATTTAGACGGTCACTTTACCGGATGGCTAGAAGGAAATGCTGTAGTTGCACCGGATGGAGGAATTGTTGATGTTTTGCGGGTAGATGATAAGACTACACTGAACGAGAAAGCGGCCATTGTCCATATTAGTCCAAATGGAAAAACGGCGCGTTTTGATCCGCAAATTGGATTTATCTCTTTTCCGGGAGGTAGTAAGAAATTTGCCATCCGTTTTGATACAAAGTCGAATCGATATTGGACATTAAGCAATTATATTCCTGAAGAGGCGAAAAGAGCAAATAAGGATAAAAATCCAGCCAGTATTCGAAACACCTTGGCGCTGATGAGTTCCGCTGATTTAAAACACTGGCAAGTGCATGAGATCATTTTACAACATCCAGATGTGTCAAAACATGGTTTTCAATACGTTGACTGGCTCTTCGAAGGAAAAGATATGATTGTGGCTTGTAGAACAGCTTATGACGATGACGAAGGTGGTGCACACAATAACCATGATGCTAATTTTTTAACCTTCCATCGTATTAAAAATTTCAGAACGAAAGCAAGCAAGACGATTCAATAACAGCAAGAAATGAACAGGAGATATCATACCGTATTCATGTGTTGCATGTACGTCATGCTAGGTATGGCCTGTCAGGATAATCCCATGATGAAATTTACAGAAAAACAACTTACCTTCTCTGATAACGGACATACCATTCATAATACACAAGTTTTTTCAAAAGATGGGCAATGGATTGTTTACGACACACGCAATGACGATACACAGATTGGTCGTACCGGTAGCATTGAGCTAGTTCATACACGAACAGGAGCATGTCGGGTTTTGTATCGAACAGATCATCCAAGTGAATATGGGCCGGGTGTTGGTGCTGCAACCTTTTCTCCTGTTGCTGATACGGTCATTTTTATTCATGGTATCCGAAATGCAAATAGCGCTAAACCTTATAGTGCCACTCGTCGGACAGGAGTAGCTGTGGCCATCAATCATCCTTTAAAGCCAATCTTTATGGATGCCCGGGATATTGTACCGCCTTTTACTAAAGGTGCGTTGCGTGGTGGAACCCATGCGCACTCCTGGAGCGGAGATGGACAATGGATTAGTTTTACCTATAATGATTATGTCATGGAGCAACTGTCCAAAACAGATAGCTCGGTGCGAGACTTGCGTACCGTAGGGGTCATGGTTCCAGGTGTGGTGCAAGTAGAAGCGGATACAGCAGGCGAAAATAATAGTGGACAGTGGTTCTCTGCTGTTGTCGCAAAGGTCGTTGATCATCCCAAACCGGGAACAGATGAGATTGATAAGGCATATGATGAAGGGTGGATAGGCCGAGAGGGGTACTTTCGGGAAGAGGACAGTAGGCAGCAGCGAGCAATTGCTTTTCAAGGTGATACACGTAATGAACGAAATGAAGTTATTACGGAGGTTTTTGTGTTGGATCTTCCAGATGATATATACGAGCCTGCATCGGTTGATGAACCTTTGGAGGGTTCGCTTCACAAAAGGCCAGGTGTGCCAAAAGGCGTTATACAAAGGCGATTAACCCATAGCGAAAAAGGAATCGTCGGCCCACGTCATTGGTTGCGTAGCACATCCGATGGAAATTTGATTGCCTTTTTAAGTACAGATGAAAAAGGGGTGGTACAACTATTTGGGGTATCTCCTAATGGGGGAAAGGTTAAGCAATTGACGCATCATCCTTTTGCTGTTCAAGGCCCATTTAATTTTAGTCCGGATGGAAAATATATCGCCTATCCGGCGGATAATAGTGTTTTTATCACGTCGCTCGCAACGGGTGAAAGCCAACGGATTACCTCCAGATTTAGCGACAAGGAAAAGCCTATTGGGGCACCCAGCTGGTCGGCCAATGGCCACATGATTGCCTATAATCGTTATGTAACAAAAGGAGAAGAAGCCTTTTTGCAAGTGTTTTTGTTGACTAAGCGGTAGCTTTGCCTGTAAATAAACAAGGCCTCCCAGTACTGGAAGGCCTTGTTTATATTTTTAAAAAAATTATTCAGCTACTACCACAAATGGAACTTGCACTTTCACTTCTTTATGTAAGTTTAAGTTAGCAGTATATTCGCCTAGTTCTTTTGGCTCTACATCAAAAGTGATACGGCGACGATCTACTTCGAAGCCTTCTTTTTTCAATGCATCTGCAATTTGAATGGTATTTACCGAACCGAAGATTTTACCGGTTTCACCTGCTTTAGCGCCAATGGTTAATTTAACCGACTCTAATTTGGCTGCCAGATCGGTAGCATCTTTCTTGATTTTTTCTTGTTTGAATTGTGCTTGTTTGATATTTTCTGCAAGCACTTTCTTGGCCGAAGGTGTAGCTAAGGTAGCTAAGCCTTGTGGGATAAGGTAGTTACGACCATAACCGTTCTTTACGGTTACGATATCATCTTTCTCGCCAAGTTTCTTAATATCTTGTTTTAAAATAATTTCCATGTCGTTCTTACCTCCAGATTATTTTAATGAATCAGTTACGTAAGGTAATAAACCAATGTGGCGTGCTCGTTTTACCGCTTGTGCTACTTTGCGTTGGAATTTCAAAGAAGTTCCTGTTAAGCGGCGAGGTAAAATTTTGCCTTGGTCATTCACAAACTTCAACAAGAAGTTCGCATCCTTGTAATCAATATATTTGATGCCGTTCTTTTTGAAGCGGCAATATTTTTTACGGTTATCCTCTACTTTAGGGGCAGTAACGTATTGAATTTGCTCTTTTGCCATTATTTTGCTACCTCTTCCGTTTTAGTTTCTGGTTTCTTGTTGAAAGCACCACTGCGTTTTTTCTCATTGTAAGCAATGGCGTGCTTATCTAAGGAAATGGTTAGGAA
>Ga0182744_1002519_pt1 | contig 15018 bp, 14 predicted proteins | sample eDN3rd30CKraftMG_FD_128525 | JGI IMG/M metagenome (GOLD analysis project Ga0182744, IMG submission 128525) | Enriched Miracle-Growth compost microbial communities from Emeryville, California, USA - eDNA 3rd pass 30_C Kraft MG (version 2) (version 2) ...
GGAGTACGGCTTCGACATCCGCAAGGACCATCCCGCGATTTCCGCGTGGCTCGACCGCATCGAGGCGCTGCCAGGCTGGAAGCACCCGTACGACCTGATGCCGGGATATCCGTTGAAACTGTGAGCGCCTCTTCCCGGAAGAACGAGCGGCGCTCGATCCGGCGGAAACAGGGCCATCCGCCAGCGACGCGCGGGGAAGAACTCAGTTCAGGCGCGTGGGCCGCTCGGTCCGGTCGTCGGCCGAGGCAGGCGGCGTATAGCGCACATCGCCTTCGGCCTGCGGCGCGGCGGCGGCCGCCCGGACATCGGCACGCAGATGCCGCTGGTAGGACAGCCAGCCGAGCGGCAGGGTCACCAGGAAAGCGACCGAGGCCAGCGTCAGCATTTCCCATGGATAGCTTACGAGCAGCGCGAACAGAGCCACCGCCAGCACGAACGCGGGCAGCACCATCTCGGAGGGAACGCGCGTGCCCATCTTCTTTCCGGAGAACACCGGAAGGCGCGACACCATCAGCCCGCCGATCACCAGGGTGTAGATGAAGGTCAGCACCGGCGGCACGCTGATCGGCTGGAAGCTCAGGAACTGCAGGTAGATCGGCAGCAGCGCGCAGATCGCGCCGGCGGGCGCCGGCATCCCGACGAAGAAGTTCGCCGCCCAGGCCGGGCGGTTCGGATCGTCGAGCATGACATTGAAGCGCGCGAGCCGCAGGCCGGCGCAGATCGCGAACACCATGGCCGCGATCCAGCCGGCCGACTTGAGCTCGTGCAGTTCCCAGAAATACAGGATCAATCCCGGCGTTACGCCGAAATTCACGAAATCCGCAAGGCTGTCGAGCTCGGCGCCGAACCGCGACGTCCCCTTCATCATGCGTGCGATGCGGCCGTCGATCCCATCGAGCAGCGCCGCGGCAACCACACCCGCCAGCGCCCATTCGAAGCGGCCTTCGGCGGCAAGCCGGATCGCGGTGAGGCCGGCGCACAGCGCCAGCAGCGTGATCAGGTTCGGCAGCAGCGTGCGCACCGGGATCAAGCGGAAGCGGCGCGGCCTGAACGGGTTCTCGGGATCGAATAAACGGGGCAATGGTTCGCGCATGGCAGGACTATAGCGGCACGATTCCGGCAGCGCCATGGCGTACCGATGGCCTCCCCGCTGCGGTCCGCCGCAGCGTTAACCCGCCCGATAAACCCGCGCCGGATCGTTGCTTCTCAGGTCGGCGATGACGGTCTCGCCGGCAAGCGCGGTCTGGCCTTCCGAAACCAGCGGGCGCACGCCGTCGGGCAGATAGACGTCGACGCGCGAGCCGAAACGGATCATGCCGATCCGCTCGCCGGCCGCGACCGACTGGCCTTCGGTGGTGAACTTCACGATCCGCCGCGCGATGAGGCCGGCGATCTGCACGACGCCGACGCGGACGCCCCCGGGCGTCACCAGCACGAAGCCGTTGCGCTCGTTGTCCTCGCTCGCCTTGTCGAGATCCGCATTCAGGAACACGCCCGGCTTGTAGCGGATGCGCTCGATGCGGCCGGAAAACGGGCTGCGATTGATATGGACGTCGAAGACGCTCATGAATACCGACACGCGCGTCAGCGGCCGCTCGCCCAGCTCGAGTTCCGGCGGCGGCGGCACCGTCGCGATCTGGCTGATGCGCCCATCGGCCGGCGAAACCACCAGCCCCTCGCGCGCTGGCGTCACGCGCGGCGGATCGCGGAAGAAATAGACGCACCACACCGTCAGCACGCAGCCGATCCAGCCAAGCGGCGACCACAGCCAGAACAGGATCAGGCTGGCGAGCGCAAAACCGCCGATGAACGGGTAACCCTCCGGGTGAATCGGGACGATCTGCGAGCGGATCGAATTGGCGATCGACATGGCTTATTCCGCGGCCCCCGCGGCCACGGCCGCATCTCGTTCGCGTAGATCGGTCACCGCATCCTCCTGCTCCGGCTCCTCCTCGACGACCGGAGGATTCCGGTTCGGCGTTTCGTTGGTTTCGTCGATACGTTCCAGCGCCTCCCGCGCCTGCTCGGCCTCGCGCTGACGGTTCCACATGCTGGCGTAAAGCCCGTTCATTGCAAGCAGCGCATGGTGCGTCCCGCGCTCCGCGATCTTGCCATGCTCCATCACGATAATCTCGTCGGCACCGACGATCGTCGAGAGCCGGTGCGCGATCACAAGCGTGGTGCGATCCTTTGACACACGGTCGAGCGCGTCCTGGATATCCCGCTCCGTATGGCTGTCGAGCGCCGAGGTCGCCTCGTCGAGCAGCAGGATGCGCGGCGCCTTGAGAATGGTGCGCGCGATGGCGATGCGCTGCTTCTCGCCGCCGGAGAGCTTCAGGCCGCGCTCGCCAACCTCGGTCTCATAGCCCTTCGGGGTCGCCCGGATGAAGGTATCGATGCGCGCCATCTCGGCGGCCTTCTCGACCTCGGCATCGTTGGCGTCCCAGCGGCCATAACGGATGTTGTAGCGCACGGTGTCGTTGAACAGCACCGTGTCCTGCGGGACCATGCCGATGCTGGCGCGCAGCGAGCGCTGCTGCACGTCGCGGATGTCCTGGCCGTCGATCAGGATGCGGCCGCCCGAGACGTCATAGAAGCGGTAGAGCAGCCGCGAGATCGTGGACTTGCCCGCGCCCGACGGTCCGACGATGGCGACGGTCCTGCCGGCGGGGACCTCGAAGGAAACATCGCGCAGGATCGGCCGCGACGGCTCATAGGCAAACGAGACGTTCTCGAACTTCACCGTGCCCCGCGTCACCACGAGCGGCTTCGCGCCCGGCTTGTCCCTGACCTCCGGATCGCGGTGGAGGATCGCGAACATCGACTCGATGTCGATCACCGCCTGCTTGATCTCGCGATAGAGCATGCCGAGCAGATTGAGCGGCTGATAGAGCTGGATCATGATCGCGTTGATCATCACGAAGTCGCCGACGCTCTGCGTGCCGCCGCGGATGCCGAACACGCACATCGCCATCACCGCGGTAAGGCCGGCGGTGAAGATCACCGCCTGCCCCGAGTTGAGCACCGCGAGCGAGGTATAGGATTTGACGCTCGCCTCCTCGTAGCGCTCGACCGAGCGGTCGTAGCGCACGCTTTCGCGCGCTTCCGAGCTGAAGTATTTTACCGTTTCGAAGTTCAGCAGCGAGTCGATCGCCTTGGTGTTGGCGTCGGTGTCGCTATCGTTCATGCGCCGGCGGATGCCGATGCGCCACTCCGTCGCGTAATACGTATAGACCGCATAGATCGCGATGGTGAAAACGATCACCGCGACATAACGCCAGTCGAACTGATAGAACAGCACGACGGCGACCATGGCGACCTCGACGACCGTCGGGATCAATTGCAGGATCACCATGCGCGAAATCGTTTCGATTCCAAGCCGGCCGCGATCCAGCACGCGCGCGAGGCCGCCGGTCTTGCGCTCGAGGTGAAAGCGCAGCGACAACTGGTGCATGTGCTCGAAGGTGATAACGGCGATGCGGCGCACGGCGTGCATCGCCACTTTCGCGAAGATACCGTCGCGCGCCTGCGTGATGAGCGCCATCAGCACTCGCGTGAACCCGTAGGCAACCGTCATCGCGAGCGGCGCGGCGAGACCCCATGCAAGCCACGAGACGTCGCCGTTCCGTCCGCCATCGGCCAGGGCATCGGTGGCCCACTTGAAAGTGAACGGCACCGCCATGGTCGCGGCCTTGGCGAGGAACAGCAGCACCGTTGCGATCACCACGCGCGCCTTGAGGTCGGCGCGATCCACCGGCCAGATGAAGGGCCAGAGATCGACCAGCGTTTGCAGCAAGGCACCGCGATCGCCGGAAACGACCGGTTTCGATTGATCCGGCTTGGGTCCGGCGATCGTGGAAGGTGGGGCGTTCATTACAGTTCCGCTCGCGCCGCATGAGGCCGTGCCTTATCGGCGCAGCAGGAGCCTCCGGCGCATTTTCCGTTTCCCATATAGAGGGTAACCGGCGCGATTCCACCGCCAAATCGCCCGCCGGCAGCGCTTTTTTCCCGCAATCCCGCCGATCGGAGAATGCGCGCCACTACCTTGCCTGGACCCCTTCGGGGTGTCAGATACCGCCCATGGCAGCGATTCGATCCATCTGCGTCTATTGCGGCTCCAGCCCCGGCAAAAATTCGGCCTTCATCGCGAAAGCCCGCGCTTTCGGCAGAATCATGGCCGACAGCGGCATCGCGCTGGTGTACGGCGGCGGATCCACGGGCCTGATGGGAGCGGTCGCGGGCGGCGTATCTGAAAACGGCGGCACGGTCATCGGGGTCATTCCCGAGTTCCTGCGGGCACGCGAGCTCGCCTTCAAAAGCGCGGCTGAAATGATCGTCACCCGCGACATGCACGAGCGCAAGCAGATCATGTTCGATCGCGCCGATGCCTTCGTCGCCTTCCCCGGCGGCATCGGCACCCTCGAAGAATTGGTGGAGCAGCTCACCTGGTCGCAGCTCGGCCGCCATAAAAAGCCGATCCTGCTCGCCGACATCGGCGGGTTCTGGCGACCGCTGATCGAGCTGCTCGATCACATGGCCAACACAGGCTTCATCCACTCGGCATCGACCTTCGAATACCTCATCGCGAATGCCGTCGAGGACATCGTTCCCGCGCTGCAGGCCGCCGCGGCCAGCGTGAGCGAGTCCGAACGGGAGGGTGACCGCTCCAGCCTGCGCAAGCTTTAGGGCGGGCTACCGGGACGCAGCGTCGAGCACTTCCGCAAGGCGGGCCTCGACCGTGCGCGCGACTTTCGACGTATAGTGCTCCTCGTCCCAGAAGTTATCCGCATCGCGCGTGATCGGTGACTGTACGAGGAAGTCCAGGAAGGCGCCGCGCGGGCGCGTCCGCCGCCAGAGCTCCAGCTTGCAGGCATTGATGCCCTGCTCGAGCGATCCGTCGTCGTCCGCCACGCGCGATGCATACTGCGGCGGCAGGACCACCACGACCTTGGCCACTTCCGGAAGATCACGCAGGACATCGTCGAGCATGTCGATTGCCGGGAACGAACGCGCGGGCGCCGTTGCCGCCAATTCGGCCAACGCCGGGCCCGGCTGCTCCCGTCGCGGCGGGAAAGTCTGCGCCGGGTGAAAATTGCGCGTGCGGCCGATCTCGTAATCGTCATACCCGTCCTGACGCGGCACCGGCCGTCGGCCCAAGGCAAACATCACGCGGTCCACCGAATCGCGAAGGGTGCGCGTGCTCAGCATATTGGCGATATAGACGAGGTTGCTGTCACCGTAGAGCCAGAACGGAAACGGCGTGCGGGTCGCAATGACGCGATCCGTCGTGCACCACCGCTCGTCGAAGCCGAGCACGAGCGCCGAGATTTCGGTGTGGTGGCGGATGAACCACCGCATCGTCACGAGCAGTTCCGGCGGATTGGCGCCCGGCGTCGCAAGCTGTACGAATTTCATGCCGGTCGCGGCCGACAACCGCTGCGGATCGATGAGCTGCGCATGAGAATTGCCGAAGATCGCGGAGTCGAACCGGGCGGAGCGCGCAAGCCCGACGTTGGCATAGCGCTGAAAGAACAGGGACGTGCCCTGAACACCGAGCGACGGAAACCGGCCGCTGTCATAGGGATCGATATACAGGATCGCCAGCAGCAGCGCGCCGAGCGCGCCGAAAAACGTCCCGATCAGCGTCAACGCGAAACGGCGCAGCCGGACTTCCTGCGCATCTTCCGCCGCCGCTCTCGCGCATTCATGCGCCCGGAAACTGATCTCGTCCATCAGCGCATACCCGGACTGCCCGTGCCCGCCCCGGCGCCCGGCGGTTCATCCGAGCCCAGCAGGACTGCTGCGATACGGCGCTCCAGCATCTGCGCCACAACGTGCCGGTAATGCTCATGGTCCATGAAATTCGCCGGATCGTGGCTGATCGGCGTATCGAGCAGGAAATCGAGAAAAGCGCTGCGGGGCCGCCCGGCGACGCGCGCGGCAAATGCCGCCTTGCAGGCCGGAAGGTCAGCGGCGATCTGCGAATTGGGGACCGGCAGCATGGTGCGATAGACCGGCGGCATCAGGATCACCACCGGCGTTTGCGCCGGCAGGCGCGCCAGTGCGTCGTCGAGCAGGCGCATCGCCGGAAAGAATCCGTTCGGCTTCGGCGGCGGGCCGGAGGCCGGCGCGACCGGCCAGGCATCATGCGGATGGAAATTCCACACCTTGCCGGTCTCGTAATCGCGATAGCCGCGCCGGTTGCCCGGGGTTGCCATGCCGCGCATCAGCCGGATGCGGTTACGCGCGAAGCTGATGGAGCGCGTATTGAGAAGATTGGCGAGATACTCAACGTTGCCGCGATAGAGCCAGAACGGGAACGGGAAGCGGACGGAGAGCGCCGGATCGTGATCGCACCAGCGCTCGTCCACGGCGAGCACGACCGCATCGACCTTCTCATGATGCGCGATGAAATATTGCATCAGCACGGTCTGCTCCCGCGGCCCCGAGCCGGGCGTGGTGAGTTGGACGAACTCGAGCTTCGTCAGCGCGGAGAGCCTAGCCGGATCGAGCAGTTGCCCGCGCGAGTTGCCGAAGATCGCGGCGTCGAACGCCGGGTTGCGCCCATGACTCGCACTCGCGGTGCGTTGCTCGATGTCGGTGACGCCAGGATGCATGAACGTCGGAAAGCGGCCTGTGTCATAGGGATCGAGCACGATCAGCGCGGCATAGATGATGCCAAGCCCGATGAAGAACACCCCGAGAGAGGCCAGCGCGAAGCGGCGCCACACTCCGGGCGCGTAACCGCGACCGGGTGCGTGCTGATCGCTGACGGGAGCGTCTGCCATCGGCTCAGAACTGGAAGTAGATGAAGGAGAGCGGCGGGCCGCGACCGACTTCCAGCACGCAGAAGCCGGCGAGGATCGCCGTCGCCACCGCGATGCTCCGCCACGGCAGCGGACGGCTGTTGCGGATTTCATGGGCGGAAGGCAGGAAGAGCGACACCGCCGCGGCGACGAGGAGCAGGCCGGGATTGGAAATGTTGCCACCGAGGCCATGGCCGCCGAACAGCGAGACGATCATCGAGGACGCCGTCGAGAAATCCGCGGCGCGGAACAGCACCCAACCGACGACGACGAACAGCATGGTGATGAACCAGCCGACAACCCAGGGCATCGGTCGGTTCAGCATCTGCCAGAAGCGGCATGCCACGAGCCCGACCCCGTGCCACAGGCCCCAGACCGCGAAGGTCCACCCTGCCCCGTGCCACAGCCCGCAGATGCCCATCGCGCCGAGGGTCGCGAGGACGTAGCGCGCCGCGCCGTGGCGGCTGCCGCCAAGCGGAATATACAGATAGTCGCGGATGAAATTCGACAGCGTGATGTGCCAGCGCCGCCAGAAGTCGCGCAGGTCGGCCGCGACGTAAGGCCGGCGGAAGTTCTCCGGCAGCAGCAGGCCGAACAGCAGCGCGATGCCGATGGCCATCTCGGTATAGGCGGAAAAGTCGCAAAACAACTGGAAGGTGAACGCAAGCGTCGCCGACCACGCCTCTCCCAAATCAAGCGGCGTGTCGATCGCCCTGCGAAACAGCGGATCGGCGATGTCGGCGAGCTTGTCCGCGATCAGCACCTTCTTGGCGAGGCCGAGCGTGAACAGCACGAGGCCGAGGCTGATGCGCGCCCACATCCCGTCGCGCCGCGGGTCCTCGTCGAACTGGGGGACCAGCTCGTTATGGCGCACGATCGGCCCGGCGATGAGATGGGGAAACAACAACACGAATAGCGCGAACTGCCGCAACGGATAGATCGGCGCATCGCGGCGCATCCGGTCCACCAGATAGGAGATAAGCTGGAAAGAAAAGAAGCTGATGCCGATCGGCAGCACGAGATGCGCCCGCGGCAGCACGATGCCCGTCAGCGCCTCCGCCGAGCCGATCAGGAAATCGAGATACTTGAACGTCGCGAGCGAGGCGAGGTTGACGAGGATGCCGAGCACCAGCGCGGCGTGCCGCCCCGAGCGCGCGTGCCAGAGGGCCAGCAGCCAGGTGGCCAATATCTGCCCCAGCAGCAGCGGGATGAAACGCGCATCCCACCAGCCGTAAAAAACCAGCGAGGCGAGGATAAGGACCGACTGCCGCGCCGCCGCGTTCGCCGCTGCCGCGTAATAGGCCAGCACCGCCGCCGGCAGGAACAGCAGGATGAAGCCTTGCGACTGAAACAGCATGTGGCGCGCGCCCCCGGTCTCCGCACGACCGGCGGATTTTCCCGGCCGGCAGGTATAGAGAGCTTCGCGGCGGGGAGCTAGCCCGGGGCGCCGGACTTGAACAGCTTGAAGACGATGGAGTCCATCAGGGCCTGGAACGAGGCATCGATGATATTGGACGACACGCCGACGGTCGCCCAGCGCTCCCCGGTCTCGTCGCGGCTTTCGATCAGCACGCGCGTCACCGCGCCCGTGCCGCCGTTGAGGATACGGACGCGGTAATCGGTAAGCTCGAGGCCGGAAATATATTTCTGGTATTTGCCGAGGTCCTTGCGCAACGCCACGTCGAGCGCGTTGACCGGGCCGTTGCCCTCGCCCGCGGAGATCAGCGTTTCACCGTCGATCCGCACCTTCACCACGGCGGTGGTGAGCACCCCGCTTCCCTCGCGCTGCTCTACCCGCACGTCGAAATAGCCGACATCGAAATATTTCGGCACGATGCCGAGCATCCGCCTCGCGAGCAGTTCGAACGAGGCGTCCGCCGCCTCGTAGGCATAGCCCTTGGCCTCCCGGTCCTTGATCTCTTCCAGCAGGCGCACAACGCGGGGATCGTTCTTCTCGATTGCCATCCCGATCCGTTCCAGCTCCGCCAGCACATTGGCGCGGCCGGCCTGATCGGAGACCAGCACCTTGCGCTTGTTGCCGACCTTGTCGGGCGCGACATGCTCGTAGGTGTGCGGGTCCTTCACGATCGCCGAGGCATGGATGCCAGCCTTGGTGGCGAACGCATTCTCGCCGACGTAAGGCGCGTAGCGGTCGGGCGCGCGGTTGAGCATTTCGTCGAGCGTTCGCGAGGCATGGACCAGCGTCTGAAGCTGCGCATCGGAAACGCCGATCTCGAACTTGTCGGCGAATTCCGATTTCAGCTTCAGCGTCGGAATGATCGAGACGAGATTGGCGTTGCCGCAACGTTCGCCGAGCCCGTTGAGCGTGCCCTGGATGTGCCGTGCGCCGGCACGCACCGCGGCAAGCGAGTTCGCCACCGCCTGCTCGGTATCGTTATGCGCATGGATACCGAGGTGATCGCCCGGGATCGTCTTCGCCACCTCGCCGACGATCCGCTCGACCTCGTGGGGCAATGTGCCGCCGTTGGTGTCGCACAGCACGACCCAGCGCGCGCCTTCGTCATACGCTGCCTTGGCGCAGGCGAGCGCGAACTGCGGATTTTCCTTATAACCATCGAAGAAGTGCTCGCAGTCGAGCAGCACCTCGCGGCCCGCCGCCTTCGCCGCGCGCACGCTGTCGCGGATCGAGGCGAGGTTCTCCTCCGGCGTCGTCTCCAGCGCGACGCGAACCTGGTATTCCGACGATTTCGCGACAAAGCAGATCGCATCGGACTTCGCCTGCAGCAGCGAAGCAAGCCCCGGATCGTTGGAAACCGACCGGCCGGGACGCCGCGTCATGCCGAACGCGGTGAAGGTCGCGGCGTGGCCGCGATCCTCCTTGAAGAATTCCGTGTCGGTCAGATTGGCCCCGGGATAGCCCCCTTCGATGTAGTCGACACCGAGCTGGTCCAGCAATCCGGCAATCGCAATCTTGTCCGCGAGCGTGAAATCGACGCCGTTCGTCTGCGCGCCGTCGCGCAGCGTCGTATCGAACAGGTAAAGACGTTCGCGGGACATGACTCTCACCAATAGCCGAAATATTTCAGCGCCAGCGCCACCGCGGCGACGATGACGACGAACTTGAGCACCAGGTAGTAGCGCCAATGGCGCGGAAACGGCGTGTCCGGTCGCCTCATGAGGCTTTTCCCCCAACGAGCTTCTTTTCCATCAGCGTGTTCGGCAGCCAGACGCCCTCGCGCATCACGGTGCTGCGCTGCATGGGAACGTATCCGCGCTTCTCGAAAAAGGGCTGGGCCGTGTCGCTGGCAAACACTTCGAGCTTCGCCGCGCCGCGCGCGCCGGCAAGCTTTTCGATAGCATCGATCAAGGCCGTCGCGACGCCCTGCCCCGCGGCAACCGGATGGACATAGAGAAGGTCGATCTTCTCCTTGCCTTCGAGCGCGACGAAGCCCACGGGCGAACCTTCCAGCGTGGCAATCAGCGTCAATCGCGCCGCGAGCTTCTCGGCGAACTCGTCCTCGTTGTCCGCCGCGGCCGCCCAGGCTTCCTGCTGCTCCTCGTCATAGTCGTCGCCGGTGAGTTCCTCGACGGCGGCGCGGAAGATCGCCGCCAGCAGCGGCGCGTCGGCCGGCAGATACGGCCGCAGCGCGATTTTCGGATTGGCGACGCCGCTCATGCCGGCGCTCCCATGCGTGCGAAGGCGCGTTCTCTCTCGGCGGTCGCAACGAGACGAGGGCTCATCGCGCGAACTCCCAGGTCGTGCCTTCCTTGGTGTCCTTGAGAACGACGCCGAGCCTGGCAAGCTCATCGCGGATGCGATCGGACTCGGCGAAGTTCTTCGCCGCACGCGCGGCAAGCCGCGCATCGACCCGCGCCTTGATCTCGGTCTCGGAAATCGCGGGAGCCGGCGCATGCGCCGCCTTCCAGGCTTTCAAGGCGTCGGCTCGGAAGCCGAAGAACTCGAGCGTGCCGGCGAGCGACTTGTGGCCGGCGCGATGGCGCAGCGCGTGCATCTCCGCGATCGCCTTCGGCGTGTTGAGATCGTCGCCGAGCGCCTCGATCACCGACGGCGCAGGACGCGGCTCGGCGCTGTCGGACGCGGCGTCGAACCAGGCCGTCAGCGCCTTCTCCGCTTCCTCCAGCCCCTTCACGGTCCAGTTGATCGGCTGGCGATAGTGGCTCGCGAGCATCGCCACACGCACCACATCGCCGGGCCAGTCGGCCAGCACCTCGCGGAGGGTGACGAAGTTGCCGAGGCTCTTCGACATCTTCTCGCCTTCGACCTGGAGGAAGCCGTTATGCATCCAGGTATTGGCCATCACGTCCGAATGGAACGCGCAGCGCGACTGCGCGATCTCGTTCTCATGATGCGGAAAGACAAGGTCGATGCCGCCGCCGTGAATGTCGAAGGTCTCGCCGAGGTGCTTCCACGACATCGCCGAGCATTCGATGTGCCATCCCGGCCTGCCCTGCACGGCGATGCCGCACGGCGATTCCCAGCCTGGCTCTCCCGGCTTCGACGGTTTCCACAGCACGAAGTCCATCGGATCGTGCTTGTAGGGCGCGACATCGACGCGGGCGCCCGCCATCATCTCGTCGAGTGAGCGCTTCGACAGTTTCCCGTACTCGGGCATGGACGGCACGGAGAACAGCACGTGGTTCTCCGCCACATAGGCATTGCCGGATTTCACCAGGCGCTCGATCAGCGCTTTCATTTCCGCGATGTGCTCGGTCGCCCGCGGCTCCACGGTGGGCGGCAGGCAACCCAGCGCCGCGACATCCTCTCTGAAGTTCCGGTAGGTCTCCTCGGTCAATTCGCGGATCGAGACGCCGCGCTCAGCGGCGCGCGCGTTGATCTTGTCGTCCACGTCCGTGATGTTGCGCACATAGGTGACATGCTGCTCGCCGTAGAGATGACGCAGCAGGCGGAACAGCACGTCGAACACGATGACCGGCCGCGCGTTGCCGATATGCGCGAAATCATAGACCGTCGGCCCGCACACATACATGCGCACATTCGCGGGATCGATCGGAACGAAATCCCGCTTGGTCCGCGTCAGGGTGTCGTACAACTTCAGCGCCATGGAAACTCCCGCCTGCGCTGGCCGGGCGTCCCTGGGTCTCGATGTGAGAATAGACGGCCGCAGCCAGCGAAGGTCGCTAGCGAATAATCTTGCGGCAAATGCCGCCGATCGTGAAAAGGCCGGTCATCGGCCGGACCATGGTTCAAAAGCGCCTCCGCCGTCAAGGCTCGCGTTCCGACAGCGGCCGCGAGAGCCGCATCCCGCCGTCCTTCCTGCAGGGTGCCGGTCATCCGGAAAAGTTGAGTAACAACAACCGCTAACAGCGCTTTTGGGGTTAACGCGGCCTTAAGCGTTTCGGTTGCATTGTAAGGAACGCGCCGCCGTATTGGGGGACGGCGCGGTTTTACAAGCGAGTATTCCGATGCGCGTCATTTTTGCGGCTGCTGCGCTGATTGCGCTGTCTTCCGCGCTTGCGGCAGCCAACGCCGAGAAGCGGATTTTCATCATCGCCGGCAATTCTTCCGGCTACGGCGTCGACCGCTGCCTCGTGAACGGCGGCAAGTGCGGCGACGCCGTCGCGACGTCCTATTGCCATTCCCGCGAGTTCAGCAAGGCGGTCTCCTTCCGCAAGGTGGACCGCGACGACATCACCGGCGCCATCCCCGGCGAGCGGGATAACTGCCCGCGCGGGCTTTGCGAGGATTACGTCGCGATCGAGTGCAGCCGCTAAGGCTGCAGGACCGCCGGCCCGCCTTGCCGTCCCTCACGGCCATCCATGGATGGCGGCGTTGCGCTTCGCCATCCTCGACGGCCCCGCCGGTGGGCGGTAAGGTGCCCATCCGCCCGCACGGTCCAGCCACGCGGGATCTCGCGTCGAGGCCGGAGGCATCGTGCAGCTTTACAATTACTATCGTTCGTCGGCGGCGTATCGCGTCCGTATCGCCTTGAATCTGAAGGGCATCGGCTACGAAGCCATCCCGGTCCACCTGACGAAGGACGGCGGCAGGCAGTTCTCGGCCGAGTACCGCGCCGTCAATCCGCAGGCGCGCGTGCCTTCGCTGGTGCTCGACGACCGGACGATCCTGCACCAGTCGCTGGCGATCTGCGAATATATCGACGAGACCCATCCCAACCCGCCGCTCCTCCCGAAGGACCCGGTGGCCCGCGCGAAGGTCCGCGCGGTGGCGCAGATCGTCGCCTGCGATATCCATCCGCTGAACAACCTCGCCCCGCTCAACTATCTGCGCCGCGAGATGAAGCAGGGCGACGACGCGGTGAACGCCTGGTACCGCCACTGGGTGGTCGAGGGCTTCAACGCCATTGAAGCGCTGCTCGGCGAAGGCCCCTTCTGTTTCGGATCGCAGCCGACGCTGGCGGACGTTTGCCTCGTCCCGCAGGTCTATAACGCGCGACGGTTCAAGGTATCGCTCGACAAATACCCGAAAATCGCGGCGTCCGAAGCGGCCTGCCAGAAGCTGCCCGCCTTCGAAAAGGCGAAACCGGAAAACCAGCCCGACGCCGAATAGCGCACGCGCGGGCGGACGACCTTGCAGCGAAAGCATCTCCCGTGACGATCCCGCTCCTGTTGCGCGCCGTGCTGTGGATGGTCGGCACGCTGCTCTCGTTCTCGGTCATGGCGCTGTCGGTACGCGGGCTGGCCGGCCGATTCAGCATCTTCGAAATCCTCACCGTCCGCACCGCGCTCGGGCTGGCGATCCTGATCGTGCTCGGGCTGGCGCGCCCCGCCCTGCTGCGGACGATCTCGCGCCGCCGCCTCGACCTGCAGGTCTCGCGCAACGTCGCACACTTCACCGGGCAATATCTGTGGGCGCTCTCGCTCACCCTTCTCCCGCTCGCCACGGTGTTCGCGCTCGAGTTCACCATGCCGGCCTGGACCATCGTGCTCGCGATGCTGTTCCTGGGCGAAACCATGAACCGGGGCCGGGTCGGCTCCGTGGTCTGCGGCTTCATCGGCGTGCTGGTGATTCTCCGCCCCGGCGTCGCGACCGTCGATCCGGCTTCCCTGCTCGTGCTGGCCGCGGCCTTCTGCTACGCCAGCGCGAACATCTTCACGAAAAAGTTGACGGTGACGGAAACCACCTACGCCATCGTCTTCTGGATGAACCTGATCCAGATGCCGCTCGGCTATATCGGCAGCGACCCGCTGTTTTTCCTCAAGATCGACGCCCAGATGCTCATTCCGGCGATCGGCGTCGGGGTTTCCGGCCTCACGGCGCATTATTGCCTTACAAACGCCCTCGCCATCGCCGACGCTACCGTGGTGGTCCCGCTGGACTTCATGCGGCTGCCGCTGATTGCAATCGTCGGATGGATGTTCTACGGCGAACCGCTCGATTTCCTGGTGTTCGCCGGCGCGGCGATCATCATTCTCGGGGTGATCTGGGGGCTGAAGTCCGAGGCCCGGAAGAGCGGCCCCAGGTCGGCGACGCGGCGGCCCGATCCGGTGGCGGCGCTGGACAGCGAATAGAGGCGGCGAATAATCGTTGGGGCGGCGAAGGCAAGCGACGGAAATGGGCCGGTGATGCGGGATTTCTTCGTGCGGATGGCGGCGGCACTGGCCGCCGGCGGTCTGGCCCTGTCCGCCGCGCTGGCGCAAAGCCCTTTCAGCCCACCCGCGCCGGTGCCGTCGGCCCCGCAATATCCGCAGCAGCAACAGCCGCAATATTCTCAGCAGGGCGGCAATCCGATCTGCGTGCGGCTCGAAGCCCAGCTCGCCGCCATCGACCGCGGTCAGGGCGATCCCGGCCGCATGGCGCAGAGCCGCCGCGTGGACGACACCATCAACCGCCTCCAGGCCGACCTCGACCGGCTGGTGGCGCAGCATCGGCGGCTCGGCTGCCAGAATAACGGGTTCTTCTCGATCTTCACCAGCCAGCCGCCGCAGTGTTCGGGGCTGAACAACCAGATCGATCAAGCCCGGCAGAACCTCGACAATGCGATGAACGAGGCGCAGCGGCTCCAGGCGGGCGGCACCAGCGAGCAGGAGAACCAGCGCCAGGGCGTCCTGCTCGCGCTGTCGCAGAACAACTGCGGCCCGCAATATGCCAATGCCGGACAGACGCGCGGCCTGTTCGACAACATCCTCGGCGGCGGGCGGGCGATGTATGGCGGCGTCGACGTCTCGCAGGGCGGCACCTACACGACGCTGTGCGTACGCACCTGCGACGGCTACTACTACCCGATCTCGTTCGCGACCAACCCGTCCC
>Ga0182744_1002521_pt1 | contig 15012 bp, 15 predicted proteins | sample eDN3rd30CKraftMG_FD_128525 | JGI IMG/M metagenome (GOLD analysis project Ga0182744, IMG submission 128525) | Enriched Miracle-Growth compost microbial communities from Emeryville, California, USA - eDNA 3rd pass 30_C Kraft MG (version 2) (version 2) ...
CTCCCATCAGGTGCCGCTGTCGGGGCTCGCGGAACATCCCGCGCATCTCGCCCAGTTGGAAGCCTGGATGCGGAGCTATCAGCCCGAGGAGTTGTTCGACGAAAGCGGGCAGCTTCTCGACGACATCGCCAGGCTCGCACCCACCGGTACCCGTCGCATGGGAGCCAACCCGCATGCCAACGGCGGATTGCTCAAGCGGCCGCTCAATCTCCCCGATTTCCGCGACCATGCCGTAAAAGTCGATGAGCCCGGCGGCTGCCAGGCCGAGGCGACGCGTATGATGGGTGCGTATCTGCGCGAGGTCTTTCGGCTCAATGCCGAAACGCGCAATTTCCGCCTGGTGGGGCCGGACGAGACCGCATCCAACCGTCTCGATCCTGTCTTCGCGGTGACCGACCGGGTCTGGATGGAGGCGACCATCCCGGAGGATGTGCATCTCTCGCAGGATGGCCGCGTCATGGAGATCCTGAGCGAGCATCTCTGCCAGGGATGGCTGGAGGGCTATATCCTGACCGGGCGCCACGGCTTCATGTCCTGCTACGAGGCCTTCATCCATATCGTCGATTCGATGTTCAACCAGCACGCCAAATGGCTGAAGGTTTCACGCGGTCTTGCCTGGCGCCAGCCGATCGCCTCGCTCAACTATCTGCTGACGTCCCACGTCTGGCGCCAGGATCACAACGGCTTCAGCCATCAGGATCCGGGCTTCATCGATCATGTGGTGAACAAGAAGGCAGACGTGGTTCGTGTCTATCTGCCGCCAGACGCCAATACGCTGCTGTGGGTCACCGATCATTGTCTGAAGACCTACGACCGCATCAACGTGATCGTCGCCGGCAAGCAGCCCTCACCGCAATGGTTGAACATGGACGCGGCTGTCCGGCACTGTACAGCCGGCATAGGCATCTGGGATTTCGCCAGTTCGGACGATGGTTACGAGCCAGACGTCGTGATGGCTTGTGCCGGCGACGTGCCGACGCTTGAGACACTCGCCGCAGTCGACATTCTGCGCCAGCATCTGCCGGCGCTCAAGATCCGCGTCGTCAATGTGGTGGACCTGATGACGTTGCAGATGAAGGAGCAGCATCCGCATGGGCTCGACGATCGCGACTTCGACAGCCTGTTCACGACCGGAAAGCCGGTGATTTTCGCGTATCACGGCTATCCGCATCTCATCCACCGGCTGACCTATAACCGCACGAACCATGATAATTTCCATGTTCACGGCTATCAGGAGGAGGGCACGACCACGACGCCTTTCGATATGACGGTGCTCAATCGGCTGGATCGTTTCCACCTTGCCATCGACGTTATCGACCGCGTACCCGGACTGGCATCCGGCGCGGCGCACCTCAAGCAGCATCTGCAGGGCAAGCTTGTGGAGCACGAGGAATTCATCTGCCGCTACGGCGAAGACATGCCGGAAATCCGGAACTGGAACTGGCCCTACAAGATGGCACCTTGAACCGGAGACAAAAGCGTCATGCGTTTCTTTGGACTCGCACGATGCTCAAGATGAGCGCAGGGCTGTCCGCCGCCCTGCGCCCTCTAAAATCGACTGTCCGCCGGAAACGCGAGACGTCCGGCGGATCGTCAGCTTGCAACTTATGCTCAATGCGCCAGGAGGCAGGGAACCGGGCTCTTGTCGAGGAGGTCCTGCGTCACGCCGCCAAAGATCCATTCGCGGGTCCGGCTATGCCCATAGGCGCCCGCAATGATGAGATCGGCCGCGCTCCTCTCGGCAAGGCCGAACAATTCCTCTGTCACGCGCTCGGCCGCATCCGGCCGGCTGAAGACATGTGCCTTCATACCTCTGAAGTCGAGATATTCCGCTACATCCTTGGCCCCTTCATCGTCCTGAGGGCTGCCAATGCTTGCGACCCAGATTTCGTCAGCAAGTGTCAGGAAGGGCAACGCGTCCTGAACGCTGCGGCGGCATTCCCGGCTGTCCTTCCACGCAATAACAATGCGTTTTGCAATCAGGTGATCGGTATTTGGAGGAACCACAAGAACGGGGCGTCCGGCTGTCATGACGACGTCGCCGACGTTCGGGCTCATGGGTGAATAGTCCGCGCTCCGGGCGCCGACGATCAATAAATCCGCGGCACGCGCTTGCCGGGAAAGATGTATTTCCGGAGCCTCGATGTCGAACCGGCAGCTAACCTGGCTGGCCTCCGATGCGAGCCGCCTGAACCTGGTCTCGGCTTCTTCGATTTTTTGCTGGAGGCCCTCGCGTTCCAGGCTTTCGATAGTTTCCGGTGAGAGGCCGTCTGTCGGAAAGGGGATGAAGTTATGAGCGCCGACGCCGATCAGCCGCGCATTGTAGCGTTTGGCCAGGTCGACGGAGAGCCGGACCCTGGATGCCAGAGCGTTGGAGGAATCGACGCTGACCATCAAGCTCTTGAACATGTCTACCTCCTTTAGCTGACACGCGGACGGCTTCAGGGATGACGCCGCCGGTAACTTAACAAAACCAATTCATGATTTGTCCGGGGGGTGTCGTTGATCTGGCGCAAACGTCCGTCATCAGGTCGCCATCATCCCATCCAGGCTGGATTGATATAGCGCAAGGACGAGCCGCCCCTGGAGTTCTAGCCTCAATCCACCGAAGACAAGTAAAGGGGCAGTTCGATGAAAGCGCAACTTTTACGCGGTATCGTGGGTTCGGCCGCCTTGGTGATGATGGTCGGTTCCGTCGCGGCGCAACCTTACGGATGGGGGCGTGGGCAGATGATGGGTCCCGGGATGATGGGGCCGGGCATGAGGGGCGGAGGCCTTTGCAGTCCGAGAGCGGCGGGGCTGGCGGAGTGGCGTGTCGAGGCTATCGAACGCGCGGTTCGTCCCACGGATGCGCAAAAGGAATCCTTCGAAGCGCTGAAAGCCGCATCGGCGAAGGCCGCGGAAATGATTGCCACGGCGTGTCCGCAAGAATTCCCCAGCTCTCCGGCCGAGCGGCTCGCGAGCATGGAGAAGCGGCTGGGCACGATGCTGGACGCGATCAAGGTCGTGCGGCCGGCCTTCGATGCCTTCTACGCTTCATTGTCCGATGAGCAGAAACAGAAGCTCTCGTCGGCAGGTCCGCGGCGCTGGGGCTGGCGGCACTGGCGCCAGTGAGCGCCTGCTTTATGAGTGAGAGAACATAGGCCGAAGAGGAAGGAACAGTCGGATGGTTGACGAGCAAGGGGCCGGGAAGCAGGACGTAGAGCCGGGCGACGCTGACGATGGTGGAATGGAAGGCATGGGGGGCGAGCGCTGTCCTCATTGCGGCTACGGCGGCGGTATGGGCGGTGGCGGCAGGGGCGGCAAGGGTATGGGCGGCAAGGGTATGGGCTGGAAGGGTATGGGCGGCGGTGGCGGCATGGGCGGCGAAATGTCCGACGAGTCCGACGCGGAATGGGGCCAGGGCATGAAGGCGGAGACGCCGCGCCCGGCACTCGACATTCTCGATGAGCGTTTCGCACGAGGCGAAATCGAGAAGGAAGAATATATCGAAAAGAAAACACTGATCTCGCAAAGGCCAAAGCCAGAGTGAGGGATCGGTATCGAATATGAAGCGCCGGGCGATCGGAACGAACGCCCGGCGAAAGTGTGAAACTTGGAGCGGACGGCTGTCAGCGGTCCGCGCCGATCATGCTGTCAGGCGGCGATGCTCATGACAGGTGCCGCCTTGCGGACTGCGGCATCCACGTCCTTCTCGAACGCCACGAAATTCTTCGCGAACATTTCGACGAGGTGTTTTGCCGTCGCGGCGAACTCGGTCTTGTTGGCCCAGGTCTTTACCGGCTCGAGGATGTGCGGCTCGACGCCTGGTACCGAGGTCGGTACGGCGAGGCCGAAATACGGGTCGGTGCGAAATGTCGTCCTGGCGAGAGAACCGTCGAGCGCGGCGGTCAGCAGGCGGCGGGTGACTTTGATCGGCATGCGCCGGCCGGTGCCTTCCTTGCCGCCGGTCCAGCCGGTGTTGACGAGCCAGCAGTCGACTGAATGTTTGGCGATCAGTTCGCGCAACATGTTGCCGTAGACGGAGGGATGCAGCGGCAGGAACGGATGGCCGAAGCAGGTCGAGAACGTCGCCTCCGGCCCGGTCACGCCCTTCTCGGTCCCGGCAACCTTTGCCGTATAGCCGGAGAGGAAATGATACATGGCCTGCGCCGGATCGAGCTTGGAAATCGGCGGCAGCACGCCGAAGGCATCGCAGGTCAGCATGACGATGTTCTTGGGCTGGCCGGCGCGGCCGGTGCGCGACGCGTTGGAAATGAAATCGAGCGGATAGGCGACGCGGGTGTTCTCGGTCTTTTCCTCGCTATCGAAATCGGGTTCGCGGGTCAGCGGGTCGAAGGCGACATTTTCGAGCACCGTCCCGAAACGCTCCGTCGTGGAATAGATTTCCGGTTCCGCCTCGCGCGACAGGCGGATCGCCTTGGCGTAGCAGCCGCCTTCAAAGTTGAAGACGCCTTCCTTGCCCCAGCCGTGTTCGTCGTCGCCGATGAGAATGCGGTTCGGGTCCTGCGACAGCGTCGTCTTGCCGGTGCCCGAGAGCCCGAAGAACACCGCCACGTCGCCGTCCTCTCCGACATTGGCGGAGGCGTGCATGGGCATGACGCCTTGCGCCGGCAAGGCCCAGTTGAGCCAGGTGAACACCACTTTCTTGATCTCGCCCGCATAGCTGGTGCCGCCGATAAGGACGATCTTGCGGGTGAAATCCAGGGCGACGATCGTTTCGCTTCGGCAGCCGTGACGCTTCGGATCGGCCTTGAACGACGGCAGATCGATAATGGTGAGATCCGAGACAAGATCGGCGAGTTCAGTCCTGTCGGGGCGGATCAGGAGATTGCGGATGAACAGCGAGTGCCAGGCGAACTCGGTGATGACGCGGGTTTTGACGCGGAAGGCCGGATCGGCGCCGCCGAACAAGTCCTGCACAAACAGATCCATGCCATCCATGTGCGCCTTGAAGTCATCGAGGAGGACTTGAAACTGATCGGGCGTGATCGAATTGTTGCTGCCCCACCAGACTTTATTCTCCGTGGTGGCGTCGCGGACCGTATGCTTGTCTTTCGGCGAGCGGCCGGTGTGGACCCCGGTTTCCGCATTGATTGGCCCGCCGGGCATGATCACCACTTCATTGCGGCGGATCGCCTCTTCGTAGAGCATTGGCGCTTCGAGATTGTAATATGCGCTTTTGATGCCTTTGAGCCCGAGGGTCTCGATGCCGAAGGCTTTATTCCACGTCCCGAACTGTTGCATATGTTTCTCCCTCGATGTTGTTGCGATTGGAGCCAAGATATTCGGCATTGCCGGTCAGATGTGCTGCTGGTTGATCTGCCGGGCGACGAAACGTCTGGCATCTGACAAATCTGCCATGTGCAGCCGCTGCCGGCGCAGCTTCCATTCGATTTTCTCGACATGGACCGCGCCGGTGTCGTGCAGAACGCCACTGCACGGCCGCTTCTCAGGTACGACGGACAGAACGGCGTTTCGATTGGGCTCGCCGGGCTGGTCGTAAAGCCAGCCGCGCAGGTCATCGGCAGCGAGCATGGCCAAGATCCGGTCTGGAACGGCATCTATATCATGTTCGACGACCATGTTCATGGCGATGCGGCCGCCGGGGGCGAGCCGGGCACGAATCTCTCGGCAGGTGTGCAGATCGAATTCCTCGTCAAAGCGGATCGAGGCTGCGCCGATATCAATGCCCATGCCGTCGAAACATGTCGGTTCCCGGCCCAGGAAAGCGTGAAAATCTTCGACGACGCAGACCACTTCGTCCGGCAGATTGAAGAACTGCCGGGCGATCTCGAAGCTGACGGCATTGTCGTCCACGAGGGTGACATGTTTGCCCTGACGGCTTAGCATAGTTGCCAGCGATCCGGCGGCGCATCCCAGCAAAAGTACGTTATTACAGCGTCTTAACAACCGCGCCATAACATGCACGTAGCTGAAGGAACTGGTGCCGTCGGCCATCGCGTGTGATTGGAACACGCCGTCCTCGTAATAGGAGCGTGCACCTGTATCCAGGTCTTCCATGATGACGATTTCGCCCCGTCGTCCCTGAAAGCTTGCGAGAAACCGCATCCGCTGCGACCTGTTTTGATATTTAAACAATCGATAGTGATGTTATGGACATCAATAGCAACTGTCTGTATACCTATACTAACACTGAAAATCCGTATACTAATATCTGGAGCATGAGTCCAGCCTATGATCACAGCCGCCCAAATGCGCGCTGCCCGCGCCCTGCTTGGCATCGACCAGAAGAAGCTCGCCGAAATGTCGGGCGTGTCGCTGCCGACAATCCAGCGGATGGAGGCCAGCGACGGCAATGTGCGCGGTATTGTCGACAGTCTCACCAAAGTGATCGAGGCGCTGCAGACCGCAGGCATCGAACTGATCAACGAGCATGTGCGCAGCGAAAGCGGGGGGCGCGGCGTCCGCTTGCGGCAGCCGGGCTCGCTCAGCGGACGTGCCAACTGAATGTAACTTGCGACGACGGTTGCCGACTTTTGCCGACGATCCCGCCGCTCCCTTGCGAGAGGGGTCCTTTATGACCGATCGGCGTATGCATAAACCCAGCTTTGTGGAGATGTTCACCCCGAAACTCGTGACCGTCCTGAAGGAGGGTTATGGGTTGCGGGACCTGCAGGCGGATGCGATTGCGGGGCTGACTGTCGCGATCGTCGCGCTGCCGCTCTCGATGGCGATCGCGATCGCCTGCGGCCTCAGTCCTGATCGCGGACTCTATACGGCGATCGTCGGCGGCTTTTTGATTTCAGCCCTGGGCGGCAGCCGTTTCCAGATCGGCGGCCCGGCGGGCGCGTTCATCGTGCTGATTTTTTCGATCGTCGATCGCCACGGTTATGAAGGCCTGGTTCTCGCCACGGTGATGGCCGGCGCCATCATGATGGTGGTAGGCTTCATGCGCTGGGGCACCTATATCAAATATATTCCCTATCCGGTGACGGTCGGGTTCACCACTGGTATTGCGGTCATTATTCTCGCCAGCCAGTTGAAGGAGCTGCTGGGCCTCGACGTGGCCAAGGAACCGGCTGCCCTGCTGCCGAAACTCGCAGCCTTGTGGGCGGCGATCGGCACCGCCCAGCCGGTGGCCATCGGCTTGTCGGTCCTGGCGATTGCGATCATTCTCGGCCTGCGTCGCCTGCGGCCGAACTGGCCGGGCATGCTGATCGCGGTTGCCGTGTGTGCTGCTCTCACCGGCGTTCTGCATCTCGATGTCGCGACGATCGGCAGCCGCTTCGGAGGCATGCCGCAGGGTCTTCCCACTCCCGCGCTACCAGCTTTCGACCTTGCCAAAATGCGCGCGCTGTTGCCGGATGCCTTGTCGATAGCTCTTCTTGGTGCGATCGAATCGCTGCTATCCGCGGTGGTCGCGGATGGCATGAGCGGCCGCCGGCACCGTTCCAACTGCGAGCTTGTGGCACAAGGCGTTGCCAATATCGTGGCGCCGATCTTCGGCGGCATGCCCGTCACCGGCACGATCGCGCGCACGGCAACCAACGTCCGCACCGGCGCCAAAGGCCCGGTGTCGGGCATGCTGCATGCCGGCTATGTTCTTCTGTTCATGCTGGTGGCTGCGCCTCTGGCCTCCTACATTCCGCTCGCTTCGCTCGGCGCGGTTCTGGCCGTGGTGGCGTGGAACATGGCGGAAAAGGAAGAGTTTGCGGCGCTTATACGCGCGTCGAAGGGGGATGCGCTCGTCCTGCTCGCAACCTTCCTGCTGACCATTTTCGAGGATCTGACGCTCGGCATCGCGGTTGGCGTGACGCTCGGCGCGTTCCTGTTCCTGCATCGCATGGCGGAAGCCGTCGAAGTGCAGAACGGCGGGTCTTTCCTCGGCGAGGATCGGGCTGACAATGATGGCGAGCGCGTGCCCTATGACGCTCAGGCGTCTTCCGACGCGGACTTCATGGTTTACAAGATCAGCGGCGCCTTCTTCTTCGGGGCGACTGCCACCGTGAACATGGCTCTGGACCGGATCGGCAAATATCCGCAGACGTTCGTCTTCGACTTCAGCGAAGTGCCCCTGATCGACAGTACGGCGGCAAAGGCGCTCGAAGCCTTTGTTCACAAATTAGGTAAGGCGCAAACTCAGGTCTGTATCGCTGGAGCGCGGCCTGGGGTGCGTCGCACGCTCTTGTCCGCCGGACTGCATGAGCCCGAGGTCTTTTACGCAGGCACCGTCGCCGATGCGCGGGCACGCACGCGATCCGCTTCGGCTGGGCAAACACTCGAACCGGCCGGATAGTTGGGTTGGGAGCGGCAGCGGAGTAACCCGGCGGAGATGGCTGGGCGCGACGTCCCTGATTTCATTTGAGCCGGACGGCAGGCGCGAATTCTCCGAACAGTTTGCGCCCTCGCTCTCCCTGAAAATAGGCCCTCAACCAGGGATCCGTTGAAGCCGATATTTCTTCGATCGTCCCGAGCTCGATCACCTTGCCCCTGGCGATTGCGGCGACACGGTTGCAAGCGGCATGCAGGCTGTTGAGATCGTGGGTTATCATCATGACGGTCAAGTTCAGCGTCTTCTGCAAAGCCACGATAAGCTGATCGAACTCACCCGCACCGATCGGATCGAGACCCGACGTCGGTTCGTCGAGAAAGACGATTTCAGGATCGAGCGCGAGGGCTCGTGCAAGAGCCGCCCGCTTGATCATGCCTCCCGAAAGCTCTGAGGGAAGCTTGTCCGCGGCATCAGCTTTCAGGCCGACCATCTCGATTTTCATCATCGCAAGCTCCTCAAGCAGCGGCTCGGACAGATCGAGATACTCGCGCATGGGAAACTGAATATTCTGCTTGACGGTCAAAGAGGAAAAAAGAGCTCCATGCTGGAACATGACGCCCCATTTGCGTTCCAGGTCGTGGCGCCTTTCCCTGGAAAGAGTATCCATGTCCTCTCCAAACATCTCAATCGTGCCCTGTTGCTTGGGCACCAGGCCGATGATGGCGCGAAGCAGGACGGATTTGCCGGAACCCGATGCGCCGATGACGCCTAGTATTTCGCCAAGGCGGATGTCGAGGCTCAGGTGATCAAGGACTGTCTTTTCGTTGAAGCCGACGACAAGGTCGCGCACGCTGATGATCGGCTGATTGTCGCCAAAGCGGGGTTCCCTGCTGGACATCTCAATGCGGAAGCATGCGCGTGCGCGCAACCCGCGCCGCGCTCGACCAGTGCCGCAACTGAGGAACAGCTCCGTAACTTTCGTCCGAATTGGGCAACCGCATATTGACCATCCCCATTTTGAAAATGGATAATTCCTGCCGCAAATGGAATCATTGATCTGGATCAGAGCCGGCAGCCCGGCGATGCTGGAAGTGTTTGCAGAGCCGATGACGAATGGCGACGTGTTATAGGTCAGGAGACGGATATGGCAGTGGATCCCGTCTTGTCGGGCGAATTGACAGCTCTTCGGGAAGAGCTTTCGGCTTCCAGGCGGCAACGGCAGCCGATGGGGGCGGAGAGCCGGGCTGCGGGCGAGACGAAGGCCGCACCCGTCGGTGCGCCTGAAGAGGAGACTGAAGAACTGCAAGATCTGCAAGAGCTTCTCGACGAAACCGTTAAATTCGTCGAGGAGGCAGGAAGGAACCTGTCAACCCATCCGGTCGCGAACGTGGTCGGCGCCTTCGTGGTTGGCATCATGATCGGCCGGCTGTTTGGTCGGCGCCGGGAGCTTTGACATGATCGACAATCTAGCGCGCGATGTTCAGGCCTTGTGGAGGGCCGATTCCCTGATTGGAAGAATCTGGCTCAACGTTCTGTTGCGCCGTTTCAGCTTGTACGCCTTGGCGGGTCTGATCGCACTCTTCGGTCTGGGAATGGCCAACCTGGCCGCCTTCTATGCGCTGGAGGCGTGGCGGGGGCCGATATGGGCGGCGACGATTGTCGCTGCCGCTGATTTTATCATCGCGGTGATCGTCGGTCTGATCGGCCGGAGCGCCGCGCCGGGACCGGAACTCAACCTCGCCCATGATGTCCACAAGATGGCCCTTGAAGCCATTCAGACGGATACGCAGGATCTGAAACTCACCATCGATTCTCTGAGCCAGGAGATCAGGCAGACCAAGGACAGCATAGCGGGATTGGTCCACAATCCATTGAATGTCGCGACAGAGAAGCTTCTCGTTCCCGCGGTACTGTCGCTCCTGCGAGGCTTGACCTCCAAGAAAGGTCAATGACTCCACGATCCTGAAGCCATTGCCTCAGATGCGCCGCTTGGGCAGGTCGATCGACAGGAACTCAACGCCCGATTGTTGAATCGGCTGCGGATAGAGCTGCATCAGTTCCATGACTTTGGCCGGCATGCCGACTTTGATCGGCAGTCCAAGCTCTCCGGCTTCGCTGGCGGTCAGCGCATAGTCGTGGGTCCAATGTCCGCTCGTCAGCTTGGCCGCGAGGGACATCCGCCTTCGATGGGTCCAATCGCGGCGTCAGCAGTTCGATGGCGCCGCGTTTGACCTGGGACACGGCCTTTTCACTCATATCGGCCAGGACGAGGGTAATATCGGAGACGTCTCCGATGGGCTTGCTGTCGCGTGCCTTGATGATGCTCGCCGCGGGCAGGCCGACGATTTGCGGGTCGATGGGGCCAAGCATGGAAAACTCGCCCATGACGATCTCGTCCGCGGCCAGCGCTATCAGAGTTCCGCCCGACATCGCATAGATGGGAACATAGACCGTTGTCTTGGCCGGATGCGCCTCCACCGCGCGGGCAATCTGCATGGCGGCGAGCACGAGCCCGCCAGGCGTATGCAGGATGAGATCTATGGGAACGTCCTTGGGCGTTTCCTTGATCGCTCCAATGATCGCCTGGGCATCCTCGAGATCGATCTGCCGGAACATGGTGAAGCCAAACAGGCTGCGTTTTTCCTGGCGGTGAATCATCGTGATGACCCGCGTTCCATGCGCCGTTTCAATTGCGCGGATCGCCCTGGCGCGCTGGATCGCGTACCACCGACCCGTCAGCAAAGGCTGAAGCGTAATGAAGGCGAGAAATATCCAGATGAGCGAAGAAAAATCGAATGACATTGAGCAGCCCTTCTTGGCGTTGGGGGCAGCGCCAGTTGTGGCGGCAAGCCACTGGCAGAACGGGTTGGGCCCGGGATAGCGCAAGGGGCCGGCGGATGAGTCCGCCGGCATGCACAAATCAGTAGGACATGAAGACAGGCGCGGGAGGCTCGGCGATCATCGAATGGGTCACACCACCGAGGATCATCTGAGTGAGCCTGGCATGAGCATAAGCGCCCATCACCAGAAGGTTCGGTTTCGTCAGAGCGGCATGTTCTCTCAATGCGGCGCCGACATCACCATTCGAGGCGGTGAGTTGAACGATGTTCACGGAACGGCAATAGCGCGCCAGATGTGGCGCAATGTCGGCACCATCGAATTTCTTCGTCGGATTTGAATCGCCGGATACGCAGACTATTTCGACATCCTTTGCCGACTGAAGCAGAGGAAGCGCATCGCCGATGGCTCGCGCAGCCTTGGCGCTTCCGTCCCAGGAGACCATGATCCGGTCAGGAGTGGCGGTTCCGTTCCATTTGCGGGGAACGACGATAACCGGACGGCCCGAATCGAACAGTATTTCTTCGACCAGCCCCTGTTGGAGGGAAAGCAATTCGCTGCTTGGCTGGAGAACCGCGACATCTGCGAGCCGCGCCTTCCGCGTCAGATGGCGCGTTATCGAATTATAGCTGTCGTGGGTGATGTCGAGATCGGAAACAAGGCCGCTCGACTGTATTCGCTTCGCCAGATCGGCGGCAAACTGATCTGTTTTCTGGCGCCGCTCCTGGTTGGCTGCGGAGACGATACTGCGTCCTTCCTTGATAATGGCCGACGGTACCGAGTACTTGAGCAGTCCGATGCCGACGGAAAGATGGGCCGTCTGCGAGCCCGCCAAGTCGATTGCATATTTGATCAGCGAATCGAGCGATGAATAGTCTTCCACGGTCGAGTCAATAAAAGGGCCCACAAAGACAGTTTTCAAAGACATGCTGTTCCTCCATCCTGGCGAAATAGAAAGCCGCCTTGGCCTTCCATCCAATGTCTCTGGTTCACATGCTTTTTCCAGCCGGGCGTTGATCTAGATTAAGATTCGGCGTGGCCAACAATTATTGTAACGGCTTGGCTTGACGGAAATCAAACAGGTTGACCTGTTTGGGCGATGAAAGTTTATCTTTGCAATGTACGAATTCGCAAGCACTGCTCAAGGCTCGTTTTCTCCCCGGAGAAGACGGTTTGGCGGGGGACGTTTTAATGAGTCCTGAATCATCCAACGAATCCGCGCCGGCTTTACGGCGCCGGCTCGGCCTGCCTTTACTTGTGCTTTACGGTACCGGCATCACGATCGGCGCCGGCATATACGTTCTGATCGGCACCGTAGCGGGCTATGCGAGCGTATATGCACCATGGTCATTCTTGATCGCCGCGGTCGCTATGGCCTTCACGGTCGCTTCCTATGCCGAGCTATCGACGCGCTTTCCCGTCAGCGCCGGCGAAGCAGCCTATGTGAAAGAGGCTTTTCATTCTCGCATCTTGTCCACGCTGACGGGACTTCTGACTGTCGTGATCGGTATCGTCTCCTCTGCGGCAGTCGCCCTCGGCTCAGCGGGATATGTCGGGCAATTCGTCCAATGGCCCGGCAGCCTGATTGTCGTGGTCATCGTCATCGTGCTCAGCGCGGTGGCGGCCTGGGGGATTCTGGAATCCGTTCTGTTGGCGAGTGTGTTCACGGTGATTGAGGTGGCCGGGCTCTTGATCATCATCGTTGCCGCCATCGGCTCGGATCTGCCGATTGCCGGCGCCTTCACACAACCGGTTCCCTTGGATGCTGGTGTTCTATCGGGTATCGCCTTTGCAAGTCTGCTGGCGTTCTTCGCTTTCATCGGGTTCGAAGATCTGGCTAATGTGGTCGAAGAAGTCAAAGTGCCGCAGCGAGATTTGCCTCGCGCCATGGCGTTGACGCTGATCGTCTCGGCGACGCTTTATATTCTTGTTGCGGGTATTGCGATTGTCGCCGTGCCTCCGGCCGAGCTATCTCAATCTGCAGCGCCGTTGAGCCTGGTGTTTCAAAGGGTCGCCGGCGTGAGTCCGGTTCTGATCAGCGTGATTGCCATCATAGCGACACTGAACACAATTCTGGCGCAGATAACGATGGCCGCGCGCGTCATCTATGGCATGGCGCGGCAGGGTGACCTGCCGGCCGTCCTGGGCAAAGTCGACAGGCGGACGAAGACGCCGTTGATCGCGACGGGAATCATCGCCGTTCTGGTTGCCGGTTTGGCACTCAGCATTTCATTGGAGCGTCTTGCCGAAAGTACGTCGCTTGGAACACTCGTCGTTTTTGCTTTGGTCAATCTATCGCTTCTGCAGTTGCGATATCACAATGTACCCTCGAACGAGCGCCATGTCCGGGTGCCTCTGTGGGTGCCGGTTTGCGGTTTCGTGACATCCGTCGCGATGTTGGGGACGACGTTGTTTGGATGAAGCGCCCCACGAAATAGTTTCCAACCAACCGCGAGGCTGTCGGCACTCAAGCAGCGATTCGCCCGCCGCCCGCTTAACGTCTTCTCGCTTCGTTCTTTCTCAGCCGATGGCGATGGCTTCGAGGCGGGGGAGATCGAGGATGCGGATGCCGTCTGGAACGATGACGATGAGGCGTTCGCGGGCCAGCGTCGTCACCATGCGGCTGACGGTTTCGATCGTGAGACCGAGAAAGTCGGCGATGTCCAGACGCGACATGGGCAGGGCGACATTGGCTGACTGGCCGTTCACGCGCTTCCAGCGGTTGCGCATGTTGACGAAGAAGGCGGCCATGCGCTCCTTGGCGCTGCCGCGGCCGAGCAGCATCAGCCGGTCCTGGGCCAGGGTGAATTCATGGATCAGCTCGGCATGCAGGCGGCGCATCAGATGCGGCTTGGCATCGAGGAGATTCTGGAAGGCCTCCCGCGAGATCCTGCAGATCGCCACCGGCCCCAGGGCATCGGCGGAGGTCGCATGCACGTCGCAGTCGGAGAACCCGAGAAAGTCGCCGGGCAGGGCGAAGCCGAGGACCAGCCGGCGGCCATCGGGAAGGGTCTTATGCAGACGCACGACGCCTTCGGTGACAATATATACCCAGTTGGCCGGCGTGTCCTGGTCGAACAGGATGTCGTGGTTCTTGTAGTGGCTGTCGGTCACGAAGGCATTCAGTTCCGCCAGCTCGTCATGGGCGAGGCTGTTGCACAGGCTGAGGCTCTGCACCGGGCAATTCTGGCAATGCTTGGCGGTCGCGTATTTCATGGTGCGGGACGGCTCGCGGCAGGAGGTCTGTCCGTTGGGGGAAATCGCCCGGGCGAGGAGGGCCGAACGGGCGAGTGTGGACAGGGCGGGTGCGGTGTGATGGCCGGTGACGACGAGCATGGAAAATCTCCGTGGCGATCATTCGATGGCGGCAATCTACCCACCCCCGTCATCGGAACAATCCGGTAGATTACGTACGCCGGGCCGGCCTCGGATCGGCGCAATTTGACCGATCCATTTCAATGGCGACGAATTGGAAGCTGGCTTGGAACGGCATCCGGGACGGGGTCTGGAAGCGGGCGGGGCTCGCAGCCGGCCTGCTATTCGACCCGCGCCTCGATGCCGCCGATCGCCTCGAGCAGGGCGCGCGCCGGCACCGGCTTTTCGAAGAAAGCGGCGGCCTCCAGGCGCTTCGATTCGCGGCGGATGCTGTCGTCGGCCCGTGCCGTGACGATGAAGACCGGTGTCGTGACCGATTGATTGCGCAGGCGTTCCAGCGTCTGGAGGCCGCTTTCACCGGGCAGATTGACGTCCATGATGATGCAGGCGAGGCGTGCGAAATCCCCACGCGCCAGAAGCGAGTGGCCTGTCTCGAATTCTTCGACACTATAACCGTTGACTTCCAGAACCAGCTTCAGCGATTCCCTGACAGCGGTATCGTCCTCGACAATGCAGATGATCGGTTTCAAATTCGCGCCTGCCAGAAATGAAGGGAACACTCA
>Ga0182744_1002524_pt1 | contig 15007 bp, 15 predicted proteins | sample eDN3rd30CKraftMG_FD_128525 | JGI IMG/M metagenome (GOLD analysis project Ga0182744, IMG submission 128525) | Enriched Miracle-Growth compost microbial communities from Emeryville, California, USA - eDNA 3rd pass 30_C Kraft MG (version 2) (version 2) ...
CCTATAACATAGATAAGCAAAAACATCTCCAGATGATGATGAACTGGAGGTGTTTTTTCTATGGCATAAAAAACAACCAGTGGCAGGGGAAGCCCCCGCAACTGGTTGCATGAATGGCGTAATTTTATACAGGGAGTGCTCCCTACAAGCGTACAAGCTTCTGTTCTTGATAAATTATATCTTCTGCAAGATTCGTAAATGCTTCACCTACAATCGAGTGTTCATCGTAAACCGAGGAACCTGTATTTTCCGCCGGGCGAGCAAATGGGACTTGGGCAATCACATTGGTATGAAGTTCATCCGCTAAGTTCTGAGCACCACCCTGGCCGAATAGATAGTGTTTTTCACCATCCGTCGGTTCAAAGTAAGCCATATTTTCGACAACTCCTAGAATGGCGTGTTTCGTATGCTGCGCCATTAGACCTGCCCGCGTTGCCACATGGGATGCGGCATTGTGCGGTGTTGTTACAATGATTTCTTGTGCTTGCGGAATCATTGCCGCTACATCGATGGCCACATCTCCTGTACCTGGCGGCAAATCTAGTAGAAGATAATCTAGATCGCCCCAATGGGTGTTGACCAGGAAATTTCGAATCCATTTGTTGAGCATTGGGCCGCGCCACATGACTGGCTGATTATCCTTTGTAAAAAAGCCCATCGACATAAGCTGCACACCATTGCTCACAACAGGAATAGCCGTTTGGTCAATCATGGTTGGTTTTTCGTTCGTCTTCATCATGGCAGGAATACTAAAGCCATAAATATCGGCATCTAGAATACCGACTTTTTTTCCAAGACGGGCAAGGGCGACTGCTAAATTGATTGTAACAGTCGATTTCCCGACACCGCCTTTCCCGCTGGTAACCGCAATAAAGTTCACACCGGAATCAGGCAGAAGCATCTTGGGCATTCCTTGATTCGTTGCATTTTCGGATTTTAGAGAAGCGGTTAAATTGCGGCGTTCCTCATCGGTCATAGAACCGAATGTCAATGAGACACTGGAAGCACCAATACCTTTTAAAGCTTGTTCAATATCCTGTTGAATTTTTGCTTTTAGGGGACAGCCCTGAATCGTTAAAATCACGTCAAGCGAGATATGTGTCCCTTCGATTTGTATATTGCGAACCATATTCAACTCAACAATGCTTTTGTGGAGTTCAGGGTCATTAACTTCCTTCAATGCATTTAATATGTTCTCGTTTGTTAACATGTAAGAAACCTCCACACTATTTTAAGCCTTTGCCGAGCCCTTTCAAGAAATGAATGCCAAAGTTCATGGCCCGGTTGACATCGGGGTCATTCAGCATTTTTGCCAGCTTGAAGACACTGACCTTTTCATCTGCGTCCACTGCTTTGTTTGCTTCATCTATACCAGTATTTAAACTGTTAATTAGCTTTGTTGTTGTTTCTGGATCCAAGTTCGATAAAGCGCCTGCAGCCCCCATTAGGTTGTTGATGATGTTCGTAACAGGCTTGCGAGTCACCTGGCCTAGTGCGATATGGGCAACTTCTTCTTTTGCTTCAAGCAGTTTTGAAGCTGCCTCTAATGCACCGATATCATTTAACTCTGCCATGATCGTAAAGACTTGATTGACGGTTTCTTCGTTTTCGGATAGCAGCTGTTTTAAATTGTCCAGCTTTTGTTCTTTTAGTTGTTCTTCAGTTAATTGTTGCTTTTTAATGGTTTGGATTGGAGCAGCCATACCTTTCACTTCCTTCCATTAATTAGTTGTTAAGTGGACGTAGCCAGGACGATTCCATTTACGTTCTACTTCGACACCGTTTTGAGGATGGCGTTTTTTGTCACGAGGGTTTGTTCTTGGAAGCGGTCTTTTTCCTTTTGCTTTCAAGACTTCCACTCGTACTTTTGTTTGTTTGTATGCCGGTGTCGATGTATTGATATCGCCAGCTGAACCGGTCAAGAAGTTGATGGCAGAATCCTTGCTCACAGAGTTCATGGGCAAGAATAACTCATTGCCTTGTACACGATCTGTAATTAGCGCATTTAATTTTAAAGCGCCATTTGGAGATACCAGACGGACTAAGGCTCCATCCTCAATGCCACGCTCTTTCGCCAATTCCGGTGATACCTCTACGAAAATTTCAGGTACTTTCGATTGAATACCTTTTGATTTATTTGTCATGTTCCCTTCATGGAAGTGTTCAAGCATACGCCCGTTGTTTATATGACAATCGTACTGTGCTTCATATTCGACCGGTTTAACCCAATCGTTTAAAGCAAAACGAGCTTTTTTATCTTCAAAGTTAAAGCCATCTTCATAGAGTAATGGTGTATTCTTCCCATCAAGGCTGCCCCAAAGGAAGCTGCCCCAGTCCTCTAAAACATCGTAGTTGGCTTCAGCGAAAATAGGAGAAAGACTTGCCATTTCCTCGAAAATTTCACTAGGGTGATTGTAGTTCCAGTCTGCTCCTAAACGGCGAGCCACTGCTTGCAGGATTTCCCAATCAGCTTTTGATTCGCCAAGCGTCGGTAATACTTGATAAAGGCGTTGAACGCGACGTTCCGTATTCGTAAATGTTCCTTCTTTTTCAAGTGATGGTGCTGCCGGTAAAACAACATCTGCATACTGTGCTGTGCGAGATAGGAAAACATCCTGTACCACAAAGAAGTCTAATGATGAAAGAACTTTATCGACATGATTGGCATCAGCATCGACAAGAGCCATATCTTCACCAACTAAATACATGGCTTTCATTTTGCCTTCCATAATGGCATCCAGCATTTGCATGTTCGTACGACCCGGTTGAGGCTGAATTGTGACGCCATATGCTTTTTCGAATTTAGCGCGTTCTTGATCATTCGTAACTTTTTGATAGCCCGGCAATAGGTTTGGTAACGTACCCATGTCACAAGCCCCTTGAACATTGTTATGGCCGCGAAGAGGGTAAGCACCTGCACCAGGACGGCGATAGTTTCCGGTAGCTAATAAAAGATTGGAAATCGATGCTGAAGTATAAGAACCACCAGTATTTTGTGTAACACCCATACCCCAAAGAACGCAAGTACCGTCTGCATCGCGAATCATCTCGGCAACATTGATCAAGACGTCTTTCGAAATCCCAGTTACTTCTTCTGCATAGTCAAGTGTGTATTTATCAAGGACATGCTTGAAATCATCAAAGAATTTAACATTATCCTTAATGAAGGCTTCGTCATGCCAGCCTTGGTCGATCATGTATTTTGTCACGGCCATTAACCAAACTTGGTCAGTGCCTTGTTTTGGACGCATGAAGATGTCGGAGCGCTCAGCCATTTCGTGCTTGCGAATATCGGCAACGATTAATTTTTGACCGTGCAGCTTATGGGCGCGTTTTACGCGAGTCGCTAATACAGGGTGACCCTCTGTAGGGTTTGCCCCAATAATAATGACAAGGCCTGCTTTGGCGATATCTTTGATTGTTCCTGCATCCCCGCCAAAGCCAACTGTACGGAGCAACCCGTCTGTAGCTGGTGACTGGCAATAACGCGAACAGTTATCTACGTCATTAGTTTCAAATAATTGACGTGCCATTTTTTGAATCAAGTAATTTTCTTCATTCGTGATTTTGGAAGATGAGATAAAGCCGACAGAACCAGGACCAAATTCTTTTTGAATGCCGCCGAGTTTTTCAGCGATCAAATCCAGCGCCTCATCCCAAGAGGATTCAACAAATTCATCATTTTTACGAATTAATGGTTTTGTAATTCGTTCTTCCGAGTTGACGAAGTCCCAGCCAAATTTCCCTTTTATGCAAGTAGAAACAGCATTTACAGGACCTTCAGAAGGCTGTACCTTTAAAATCTTGCGGTCCTTTGTCCAAACTTCAAATGAGCAGCCGACACCGCAAAAAGTACAAACAGTTTTTGTTTTTTTCGTGCGTTTGCTTCTCATCGCAGCTTCCACTTCAGAAACAGCGAAAATACCGCTATATCCCGGTTCAACTTCTTTGATTAAACTAATCATTGGATCCAGCATATCCTGTTTCAGCCCAGTCATAAAACCGGCTTCTCCAAGCATGGATTTTTCCATAAGGGCGTTGCATGGGCATACGGTTACACATTGTCCGCAGCTTACACAGGAAGAATCGTTAATGTTAACCCCCGTATCCCAAATCACGCGCGGTCTTTCCGCTTCCCAATCGAGGGATAGGGTTTCATTCACCTGCAAGTTTTGGCAGACTTCTACACATTGTCCGCAGGCGATGCATTGGTTTGGATCATAACGATAAAACGGATGGGTCATGTCCACTTCATGCGGCTCGACTTTCGGCTGATAAGGATATTTTTGGTGTTCAATTTCCATCATTTCTGCTGTGTTATGTAGCGTACAGTTCCCGTTGTTATTATCACAAACGGTACAGTACAATAAGTGATTTTCCAGTAGACGGTCCATTGCTTCAGTTTGGGCAGCTTTTGCTTTATCGGAAGCAAGCTGGACATCCATGCCGTCTATTGCTTTTGTCGAGCAGGAACGAACTAGCTTTCCGCCAACTTCAACAATACATGTATCGCAGGTCTGGATTGGGTCAACGGCTGGCACATGACAGATTTGCGGATGGTCAATGCCGTTTTGATTAATGGTATCAAGGATTGTAGCTCCTTCTGCAACTTCATACGGTACGCCATTAATTTTAATTTGAGTCAAGGTAACTCCTCCTTTTGCTATGTGACAAGTATATGACGACAGGTTAATGCTTATGGTAAAGCTGGAAAAGCAAGTTTAAGATGATGAGCTAAAATGATAATTGTCTTGTTATCCTTTGTTAAAATTGTCTTGTTGGTGCTGTCCCAGATTTATCCGTATTCTTAAATTAGATATTAGATTGATTTAAGAAATAAACATTAACGCGCTTCATCTTGCCGACAAGTCCAAAAAATAAAAAAATCCACCATGAAACGGCATGATTTTTCATGCTGCTTGTTCATGGTGGATAAAATTCTTAGCAGGCCGTGCTAAAAACTCAATCTACTTTTATTTTTCAAATTAAACAATAGAATTCAAATATTATGGATCAAATGCAAATAGTTCAGGCCATTTAGGTGGAACCATGACATATGAAACAAAATAGATCAATTCCATTTGTGTTACCATTTATTATAGCGCTTACATCCAAAATGGACAATAAGTATTCTAATTTTTCATCCAGGAGATGAATAATCAAAAAATATTTTCTCTTTAAATTTTTTAGAAGTTGCTATATTATTAACAAACTATAAGGGTGGCATCACAAAAACAAGAGTAGTAAACTATGGCTAATCGAAGAGAAACTAAGCGGTTTAGCCATAGTTGCACGCATGGGGATAAGGAAGTTTTATCCTTTTCTATCCGTCAAAAATAGTTTTTTATGTTGGGAGAATCATCAAAATGTCAAAAAAGATGCATGAATTTAACGACATTATTCGAAAACTGCGCAAGGATATATTTGGAAAAGGGCCAGAACGTATTCATACTGTTTTTACAGATAACATGGCCATTTCAACTTTGTATGGCAATCTAACACCCACTGAAAGGTTTATTGCAAGTTCACCAGAAGGGTTAAAAATGGTTCGTGCTGCACGTACAAGTATGATTCAAGATTTGTATCATAAAGCAACCCCTGAAGGCATGGAAGAATTGATGGGGTCAAAGCTGCTCCATTTATTTACAGATATCAAAATTGAAGAGGACGTTGCGATTTCTGTTTTTATTTTTGAAGATAAAATAAGTGAATAAAGAGGGTATCTTATGGAAAAATCAGTAACCCGAGAAATTTTGCGTATTGAAAATAATCAAGTCAAACAAGTAGAGGATCTAGTTGTGACTGAATATGCAGTCACTGTGAAGATTAATCAGCAAGAATTGGTGACGATGGTTTGCACACCGGAACATGTAGAAGATATGGTAATGGGCTATTTAGCTTCGGAGCGAATTATTCGCAGCTTTGAGGATATTGAAGATATTTGGTACCAGGAAGAAGAGGGCTTTGTGCATATTAAAACAAAGCAAATTAATCCAATTTTCCAGCAAATTCAAAATAAACGGTACATTACTTCTTGCTGTGGCATGAGCCGTCAAGGATTTGTTTTTGCCAATGATGCATTAGTGTCCAAAAAAATGGAGGACATTCATGTTCGCATTACGACCGATGATTGTTTTCGTCTTATGCGGTCTATGCAAGATGCGGCTGTAACATTTCAGGAAACTGGAGGGGTTCACAATGCCGCACTATGCGATGTGAATGGAATTGTTTTAAGCCGTATGGATATCGGGCGTCATAATGCACTAGATAAAATTTACGGATACTGCTTGCGAAATAATATCAGCATCCGGGACAAAATCATTGTATTCAGCGGAAGGATTTCATCGGAAATATTACTGAAAGTATCAAAAATCGGGTGTGAAATAGTTTTATCGAAATCAGCCCCAACAGAGCTGGCGTTGCAATTGGCAGAGCAGCTGGGAATTACAACGGTCGGTTTTATTCGCAAAAACACACTGAATATATATACACACAAAGAGCGTATTCAATTACCATCAGAGGAAACAATCGACTAAAGGGAAAGAAGGAGACTAAAAATTACTAATCTACTAGACCAATTCCACAGACCGTTAAGAGATTTAAGGATATCCGTAACAGACCGCTGCAATTTTCGTTGCCAATATTGCATGCCGGCAGAGGTGTTTGGCCCAGATTTCGCTTTTTTGCCGTCCGAAAAAATATTGTCCTTTGAAGAGATTGAACGATTAGTAAAGATTTTTGTCGCATTAGGTGTGAAGAAAGTCCGGATTACCGGTGGCGAGCCTTTACTGCGCCGAGATCTGCCCAGCTTAATCGAACGAATTCATGGGATTGCCGGAGTAGAGGAAATTGCTTTGACCACCAATGGCACTTTGCTGAAAAAATACGCCAATGATTTGGCAAAAGCAGGACTATCGAGGGTTTCGGTTAGCCTGGATTCCCTGGATGAAGAACGCTTTTTCGAGATGAATGGCCGTCGGGGGAAAGTGCAAACGGTCTTGGAAGGAATCGAAAAGTGCGCAGAAGCAGGTCTGCTGGTGAAAATCAATATGGTTGTTCAAAAAGGTGTAAATGAACAAGATATTGTTTCCATGGCAGAATTCTTCAAAGACAAGCAGCATATTCTGCGTTTTATTGAATATATGGATGTCGGGAACTCCAATGGCTGGCGGATGGATGATGTTGTGTCGAAGAAAGAAATCATTGAACAAATCCATCAAATTGCACCTTTGAAAAGAGTTGAGCCAAATTATAAAGGGGAAGTAGCTTCGCGTTTTCAATATCAGGATGATTCAGGTGAAATAGGTGTCATCTCATCCGTCACAGATTCTTTCTGTTCCACTTGTTCACGCGCGCGGATTTCAGCGGAAGGGAAATTATATACGTGCCTATTTGCAGCAGATGGAACTGATCTCCGGGAATTATTAAGAACTGGGGCAGATGATGCAGCTATCACCGAATGCATTTAGAATGTTTGGGAAAACAGAATCGAGCGCTATTCCGATGAACGCAATGAACAGACGATGGAAGAAAGAAAAAAATCAAAAATTGAAATGTCGCATATCGGTGGGTAACAAGAATAGCGGTGAGTTTTGCTTAGTCCCGACAAGCGCTTAAAGGTCTGGATTGAAAGCATCTTTTCGATTTCGACTTTAGAACTGAAGCGACCTCTATGGACTACTGGGCGCTTGAGCTAGACATTTACTTCCATTTTGAAATATATTTTTGGTTAAAGGAAAAATTCGGCAAAAAAATGCCGGATTTTTTTGAAGGATGAGAAAGGGTAAGTTTTAAAGGAAATCCCAAAGGAAGGCAACTCGGCCATTTGTGGTCGAGTTGTGTTTTCCAAATTATTTATGGTTAAAGGTGCCGCTTTTACCGCCTGTTTTTTGAACAAGATAGGTTTCTTTAATCACCATATTTTTATCAACGGCTTTACACATATCATAAAAAGTCAGTGCCGCAATGCTCACAGCTGTTAAGGCTTCCATTTCGACGCCAGTTTTACCGCTGCATTTTACGGTAGCTTGAATGTGAAGTTCATAGCCTTCATCGGTTTTTGTGTATTCAAATTGGAAATCAGTTCCCTGCAGCATAATCGGGTGGCACATTGGAATAATATCGGCTGTTTTTTTGGCCCCCATAATACCGGCAATTTGTGCTACCTGTGTGGGGTCACCTTTTTTTATGCCGCCTTGCTGGATGGCTTCGTAGACCTCATCGGATAATGTAATCGTACTGCGGGCAATGGCTGTACGCTGTGTAATTTCTTTTTCTGATATATCGACCATTTTGGGACGGCCTTCTTCGTTCCAATGTGTAAAGTTATTCATTAGTAGTCTCCTTTTTAACGGTTTGTACCCAATCTTGTTGAGTATTGATATTAACAAACGTTGTACTTTCTTCTTCGAATTCAACATAACAAACTCGAAGCTGCTCTAGCAAGGCTTTCATGCTTCTTTTGCTTTGGAGGGTTAGAGAGAGTGCTTTTGGCAAAGCAGTGCCTCGATAAAGGGCTGCAAGCGGCTGTAATCTTGAAGCCTGTTTTGGAACGATCGCATCATAGCAATCATCGATAAATGTCAGCATGGTTTGAATAAAATCTGCATTCATATAAGGCATATCACTTGCAACGACAAAAAACCAATCAACATCGGGGGAATTTTCCATAATGTTTTGCAAGGCAGACAGAGGTCCCTGATGAGGATGTTCTTCGATGAGGAGCTGGATTTTTTCTTCTGAAAAATTAGATTGCAAGCTAGCATTCGTTGCGATAATCAGAGGCTGCAGCTGATTTTCTTCTAAGGCAATGAGACTATTTTTATATAAAGGCTGGCCATTAAAGATTTCGAACATTTTTGGTTGGCCGTACCTGGAAGATTGACCGCCTGCTAAGACAACACCGGCAATTTTCATAAGCGATTCAGCTCTCCGACAAAATGCTGGACAGTCGGAAGAATTAGTTTTGTCATGGCAAGTGTCACCGCGTTGACGGAACCTGGCAGCACATAGATGGCGCTATTTTCGAGGCTGCCTGCTGTAGCACGGCTAAACATAGCTTTTGGGCCGATTTCTTCATAGCTTAATGACCGAAACAATTCTCCAAACCCGACCATTTCTTTTTCGAAAAGGGGGTGGATCGTGTCATAGGTTTGATCCCTCGGTGTAAATCCAGTGCCGCCAGTGACAATAATTGTGTTGATGGTTGGATGCTCGCACCATTTTTTTACATGCTTAATGATTTCGGATGGTTCATCTTTAGAAATTTGGTAGTCTATTATTTCAAATGAGGCCTCTTGAAGGAGCGATTGAATTTTTTGGCCACCGAGATCATCCATCTCTGTTCGTGTGTCACTCACTGTCAAGATGGCAGCTCCTATTGGCAGTTGATGATGTGTAGGGTGCAAGGGAATAGCCTCCTTTTTTTGATTCAATTTGGAATTTATTGAAAAACATTGCTTTTATTATAATGCTAGAAATGAAAAGGTCAAACTAAAATTCATATAAAGAAAGGCAAAAAAATTTATGGATAATAGATATTCTAGACAACAATTATTCAGTCCAATCGGAGAAATAGGGCAGCAGCAGCTGCAAGAAAAGCACGTCCTGATCATTGGTACCGGTGCACTTGGAAGCGCTAGCGCGGAAGCACTTGTTCGAGCCGGCATCGGAAAGTTGACGATAATTGATCGTGATTATGTCGAGTGGAGCAATCTACAAAGACAGCAGCTGTATACGGAACAAGATGCACAGGAAAAAATTCCGAAAGCTATCGCTGCCAAAAAACGACTTCAGAGCATTAACTCGGCTGTTGAAATCAACGCATATATTTTTGATGCCGATACAGAGAATTTGCAGGGACTCCTTGAAGATGTAGATCTCATGATAGACGCAACGGATAATTTTGATATTCGCTTTATGATGAATGATTTGGCACAAAAATATCATATTCCCTGGATTTATGGCTCTTGTGTGGGCAGCTATGGAGCAACCTATACGATTGTACCCGGCAAAACCCCCTGCTTGCATTGTTTGCTAAAAGTAATGCCAAATACTGGGATGACGTGTGATACAGTAGGCATTATAAGTCCGGCTGTCCAGATTGTAGCAGCTTATCAGGTTACGGAAGCATTGAAGCTATTGGTAGACGACGAGAAAGCTAGACGAAAATCCTTCTTAACCTTTGATGTTTGGCAAAATCAGCACTATGAAATAAATGTCGATAAAATGCGCCATGAGGATTGTCCATCATGCGGCAAAAACCCTACCTATCCTTATTTAGCCTATGAAAATCAAACAAAGTTAGAGATTCTGTGCGGTCGTGATGCCATACAAATTCGTCCACCTAAACCGATTCACTATAATTTAGAGCAGCTTGCTGTTCAACTTCGCCCTTATGGTGAAATTCAAAAAAATCCTTATCTACTGTCGTTACAGTCACAGGATTATCGATTGGTAATCTTCCAGGATGGACGTGCCGTCATTCATGGAATTGCCGATATTCAAGAAGCGAAAAGCATTTATTACCGTTTGCTAGGTTAAAGGAGTGTACGAAAGATGTTGGAAAAAAGAAACCCAATAGCAGTGGGTGAAGCCGTTCAGCGCGTGATGGAATTTGCCTTTCAAGAAAAAACAGAGTTTATCTCACTACAGCAAGCACATGGGCGTTTTCTGGCGGAAGATGTGGCTGCAGATGCAGACGTACCAGCTTTTAATCGCTCCCCTTATGATGGCTATGCAATTCGTGCGGTCGATAGCCAGGAGGCAAGCACAGAAAATCCTGTAACCTTTAAGGTTGTGGGAGAGATTGGCGCAGGCTTTTTATATGAGGAAGAACTCGGTTCAAAGGAAGCGGTGCGCATTATGACAGGCGCACCTATCCCAAAAGGCTGTGACGCTGTTGTCATGCTGGAATTAACCAAAACCTTTGAAGAAAAAAATCAACTGTATATGTCGATTAAACGGTGTTTTGAAGCGGGAACAAATATTTCCTATAGGGGGGAGGATGTTCAAAAGGGCGAGATTCTCCTGAAAAAAGGACAATATATCAATCCAGGTGTTGTAGCATTGCTTGCGACTTTCGGATATGATCAAGTGCCAGTTTTCCGAAAACCAATTGTTGGGGTCATAGCAACAGGAAGCGAGCTACTGGAGCCAGGCGAGTCTTTGCATCCCGGCAAAATCCGTAATAGTAATGCATATATGATCATGGCTCAGATTGAACGGGCTGGGGCAAGTGTCAAATACTACGGCAAATTCAGCGATGATTTGGATTTATGTATTGATGTGGTCAAAAAAGCCTTGCAGGAAGTTGATTTACTGATTACAACAGGCGGCGTTTCTGTAGGGGATTATGATTACTTGCCAGCAATTTACGAAGCCATAGATGCTAAGGTATTGTTCAACAAAGTAGCAATGCGGCCTGGCAGTGTCACAACGGTGGCAACTCGGGTCGGGAAAGTTTTGTTCGGTCTTTCAGGCAATCCTTCTGCATGCTATGTGGGCTTTGAACTTTTTGTACGCCCTGTTATTCGAACGGCATTTGGCAGCAAAAAGCCGCATCTGCGAAAGTTGCAGGCAATTTTAGGGGCAGATTTTAAAAAAGCGAATCCATTTACCCGTTTTGTACGTGCTGTTGCTTCCTATGATAAGGGGCAATTAGTGGCGGTTCCCTCTGGTTTTGATAAATCCAGTGCCGTTTCATCCCTAGCAAATGCCAACGCCTTTATTGTATTGCCTGGGGGGTCTCGAGGATACGAAACGGGAATGAAAGTAGATCTCTTATTATTGGAAGATTTGCAGGGAAGTGAGTGGCCATGGAACAATATCGTAAAATCCTACAAATCGTAGGCTATCAAAACAGCGGGAAAACAACGTTGATGGAGCAGCTGATTGGACAAGCTGCTTCGGAGGGATTGCGTGTTGGCACGATCAAGCATCATGGTCATGGCGGTATTCCGGCGGCAGATCACTCAAAGGATAGTATACGCCATGAGCAGGCTGGTGCAAGTGTGACAGCAGTTGAAGGCGAGGGTACTTTGCGCATGAGCATCCATCAAAGCAACTGGCAGCTTTCTGATATACTAGCAATATATGCATCTTTTAGTATGGAGCTCATTCTGATTGAAGGATATAAAAATGAACATTATCCAAAGGTTGTGCTTTTGCGAAGGGAAGAAGATCAAGCTTTGCTCGAAAAAGTGACCGATATTATCTGTGTCCTCTATTGGCCGACCTATCCATTAGACAAGCCACTTGATTACCCGGCTTTTTCAATTTATGAAAAAGTACAGTATATGGAATTTTTAATGACAGAAATAAGGGGGAAATGATGAATACACCGTTATTTGAAATTGTCGATAAACCAATTGACGTTGAGGAAGTAAGGCAAAAAGTAGTGAGCCGAAACGCTGGAGCAATAACGCTTTTCATCGGAACAGTACGTGAACTGACAAAGGGGAAGAAAACACTGCATCTGGAGTATCAAGCTTACCCAGCGATGGCGATTAAAATGTTAGAACAGATTTCAAAAGAGATACAAGAGCGATGGTCGGATGAAGTGAAGGTAGCCATCTCACACCGTGTCGGGCATTTAGAGATTTCGGATATTGCCGTTGTCATTGCAGTATCATCCCCACATCGCAAAGTTGCCTATGAGGCGAATGAATATGCGATTGATCGCATTAAACAAATTGTCCCTATCTGGAAAAAAGAGTTTTGGGAAGATGGCACTGAATGGATTGGCGATCAATTAGAAAATGTCCCATACCCAAAAGGGAATCCACCCATCAAGAAAGGAGAACTTTAGTGATCAGGATATTATTATTCGCATACCTACAAGAAACAATCGGTGAGTCAGAGTTAAAGGTGGAGCTGTCAGAGTCTACTGTTGGGCAGGTAAAGAAGTGGATGGAAACGCAATATCCGAACCTTTCCTTACAAAATATGATGGCGGCCGTAAATGAGGAATTTGCAACAGATGACATGATAGTGAAGGATGGAGATACACTTGCCTTTATTCCACCGATAAGTGGAGGGTGAAAAAAAGATGTAGCTGGGTCAGTTTTAACGCTGAACAGACTACATCTTTTTGCTTTTGGAGAGGCGGGCTTTCTGGGAAAAACGAGTTATTTCGCTTCGGTGAAACCATACTTTGTAAATATGTTCATGGCTTCCTCACTTTGCAGGAAGTGATAAAAGTCTTCTGCTTCTTTTACAGCCTTACTGTTTTTGATAATCCCTACCGGATAAATAATCGGTGTATGAGTAGTAGGGCCGGCTGTAGAAACGACTTCGACTTTATCGGATGTAAGGGCATCCGTTTTATAAACGATTCCCGCATCCACATTTTCCGTTTCCGTGTAAGTAAGTACCTGGCGAACGTCCTTTGTGTACACCACTTTTGATTGGATAGTTTCCCATATTTTCATATTGTTCAAGGTTTCAAGGCCGTACTGACCAGCAGGAACCGTTTCAGGAGTACCCAGGGCAATTTTCCCTGCTTTTGTTAGATCCTCAAAGGTTTGAATTTGTTTTTGATTATTTTTTGGAACGATTAAAACTAATTCATTAGTCAGAAGGTTGGTTTTTTGTTGTGAATCAATAATTCCCTGTTCGACTAAAGTCACGAACTTATCCTCTGATGCCGAAAGGAAAAGATCCACAGGGGCACCCTTTACAATTTGTTGCTGCAAAGTTCCGGAACCGCCAAAGTTGTATTGGATTTTGACGGAAGAATGTTCTTTTTCATATACTTTTTTAAGTTTTTCCAAGGAATCTTGTAAACTAGCTGCTGCCGAAATCGTTAATTCAACTTCCTTGGCATTTTCTTGATGGCCGCACCCCGCTAAAAGGCCGAAAAGTAGTAGTGCCACTGCTGCAAATAAGCTGTGAAATTTTCTCAATTTAAATTTACTCCTTTGTTAACTCGGAATAACAAGACGTAACTAATTATAATCCGTCTCGCGTTTTTATGTAAGAGGGCGGTTCATAAATAGAAGATTGGGAGTGTGCCTAAATTAAATTCATCCTCATGGAGAATATAGATGCTGTTCGAATCGGATAAATAACCGGAAAAATTCCCCTTAATTTGAAAGTAAGCAAGAAAGTAGCTGAAATAAAAGGAGAAATTCCGCCTATCGACTCGGAAAAGGTGGAAAAAGTGGATTTTCATGAGCATAGCCGGAAAGTCTTCCCTTATAAAGCCTTGAAGCGAGCTCCATCTGCATATAACGGAAAAATCTCCGCTTAGTAGTTACTGGATTTCGATACGACAGGCTGCTTTTATTAGGGGAGAGTACGAATCGGATAAATAACCGGAAAATTTCCCCTTAATTTGAAAGTAAGCAAGAAAGTAGCTGAAATAAAAGGAGAAATTCCGCCTATCGACTCAGAAAAGTTGGAAAAAGTGGATTTTCCTGAGAATAGCCGGAAAATCTTCCCCTATGAAGCCCTGAAGCGAGCTCCATCTGCATATAACGGAAAAATCTCCGCTTAGATAAGAAAAAAACTGTTGAGATAAAGAATAGGATTGACAAATGTTAGAAATTTATTAAACTAATAATATATTAAATTTTCCAACTTTTCTTTATTGATTATGATATTTACTCCCCTTGTTTCTTTCTATAGTCTAGGTATTTGACCGTCTTTCTTCACTCGCATTAACCTCGTTAATTTTAAAAATCCGTTTGAACTTTAAATGAAAATAATAGAGTTGATCCATTCCTAATATTTTGATAGTAGAACAAATTAAGGACATAATCCTTGGATAGGAGGAAATCTATGGTATTTGAAGAAGAATATCAGGTCTTTTTGAATGCTCATTTGCAGGCAAGAGCCGGTGAACGGTTGCGGCGCTTACAAGATGGTCATAGTGAGGCCGAAATGTTGTTTTTGAAGCAGGTGTGGTGGCCACTATTTTCCCACTTCAATCATCTTCATCCAGAATATGAAGTGAATGATTTCAAGGATGGCAAAAGGTATTTGGATTTTGCTTATATTCGTCCCG
>Ga0182744_1002534_pt1 | contig 14965 bp, 15 predicted proteins | sample eDN3rd30CKraftMG_FD_128525 | JGI IMG/M metagenome (GOLD analysis project Ga0182744, IMG submission 128525) | Enriched Miracle-Growth compost microbial communities from Emeryville, California, USA - eDNA 3rd pass 30_C Kraft MG (version 2) (version 2) ...
CGAAACGGCGCCGCTGCTGTTCACCGCGTTAAGCAACCAGTTCTGGAGCGTCAACCTCTCCAAGACCATGGCCAACCTGCCGGTGACCATCAACAATTTCGTCAACAACCCGGATCCGAACTGGAAGCAGCTCGCCTGGACCGGCGCCCTGCTCATCACAGTCTCGGTTCTGACGCTTAACATCGTAGCGCGCGTCCTCGGCGCCGAAAGGAAACCAAAATGAGCATGACGGCAACTGCTCCGCAAACGACAGACACCCTGCCGCCGAATTGGCCGGATCCCAAGTCCATCAAACTGTCGATCCGCAACTTGAATTTCTATTACGGCACGACCAAAGCGCTGAAGAACATCAATCTGCCGTTGCTGACCAACAAGGTTACGGCCTTCATCGGCCCATCGGGCTGCGGCAAGTCGACCCTCTTGCGCATCCTCAACCGCATGTACGACCTTTATCCGAACCAGCGGGCCGAGGGCGACGTTCTGCTTGACGGCCAGAACATTCTTGATCCGAACCTCGATCTCAACCTGTTGCGTGCGCGTGTCGGCATGGTGTTCCAGAAGCCGACGCCATTTCCGATGACGATCTATGACAACATCGCCTTTGGCATCAAACTCTACGAGAAGATTCCAAAGAGCGAGCTCGACGGGCGCATCGAGACGGCCCTGCGCAGCGCAGCATTGTGGGACGAGGTGAAGAACAAGCTGAACGCGAGCGGCCTCAGCCTGTCGGGCGGCCAACAGCAGCGGTTGTGCATCGCGCGCACCGTCGCCATCCGCCCGGAAGTCATCCTTTTCGACGAACCGTGTTCGGCGCTCGATCCGATCTCGACCGCCAAGATCGAGGAGCTCATCGACGAATTGAAGTCGCGCTACACGATCGCCATCGTCACCCACAACATGCAACAGGCGGCCCGCTGCTCGGACCGCACGGCCTTCATGTATCTCGGCGACCTGATCGAATTCGACGAGACCTCGAAAATATTCATGTCTCCTTCGCAGAAGCAGACGCAGGACTACATCACCGGCCGCTTCGGCTAGGCTTCGGAGAGAACTAATGACTGATCATACCGTCAAGGCTTATGACGAGGAATTGCAATTCATTGGCGGCAGGCTTTCCGAAATGGGTGGCATTGCCGAGAAGATGCTGGTCGATGCAATCGAGGCACTGAGCCGGCTTGACGCCGACCTGGCGCGACGCACCATCGAGCGCGATCCGAAGCTGGATCTCCTGCAGCGGGAAATCGAGGAAATGGCGGTGTTGACCATCGCCCGGCGCCAGCCCATGGCCAACGACCTGCGCGAGCTGGTCGCTGCGATCCATATCGCCAGCGATCTCGAGCGCGTCGGCGATCTCGCCAAGAACATCGCCAAGCGCACGACGAAAATATCCGGCGACATCCGCGTGCCGCGCACGCTCGTCGGCTTGAAGCACATGGCCGATATCGCAGCCCTGCAGCTTAAAAACGTGCTCGACGCCTATGCCCACAGAAATGTGGCACAGGCCGACGACGTCTGGCGGCGTGATGCCGACGTGGACGCGATGGAAGATTCGGTGTTCCGCGACCTTCTGACCTTCATGATGGAAGATCCGCGCAATATTTCGTTCTGCACGCATCTGCTGTTCTGCTCGAAGAACATCGAACGGATCGGCGACCACGCGACGAATATTGCCGAAACGGTGCATTACCTGGTCACCGGCGAGCCGCTGCCCGTCGATCGCCCGAAGGGCGGTTCATCGGGAGCGGAGCCTGCGGCCACAGACGCGAACTGAGAGCGAACTGAGGCGCGACACGCATGCAGACTCTTTCGATGGATCCGAGATCTACGCCCATGAACGAACGACGCGCCCGCGCCGAAGCGACGGCGCCCCGCATCCTCATCGTTGAGGACGAACCGGCCATTGCCCTGCTGCTCGCCTATAACCTGGAAGCAGCGGGCTTCATGGTGGAGCGGATCGAGCGCGGCGACGAGGCAGAGATCAGGCTGGCTGAGGAGATCCCCGACCTGCTCATCCTCGACTGGATGCTGCCTGGCGTCTCAGGCCTTGAAATCTGCCGCCGGCTGCGCGCACGAGAGGCGACGAAGACCTTGCCGGTCATCATGCTGACGGCGCGCGGCGAAGAACAGGAGCGGGTGCGCGGCCTTTCCGTCGGCGCCGACGATTATGTGGTGAAGCCGTTCTCGGTGCCGGAACTGATGGCCAGAGTGCATGCCCTGCTGCGCCGGGCGAGCCCCGAACGGATCGCGACCAAGCTGCAGCGCGGGCCTATCGAACTCGACCGCGAGACGCGCCGCGTCTACCGCAACGGCCGCGAGCTGCATCTCGGACCGACGGAATTCCGCCTGCTCGAACATCTGATGGAACGGCCCGGCCGTGTCTTCTCGCGGGCGCAATTGCTCGATGCGGTCTGGGGCATGTCGATCGAGATCGACGAGCGCACGGTCGACGTGCATATCGGCCGGCTGCGCAAGGCGATCAGCCGCGGCCGCGAGCGCGATCCGCTGCGCACGGTGCGCGGTTCCGGCTATTCGTTCGACGAGACGTTCGAGCGGGATTGAGCCGTCCAGCCGGTCATAGACAGAGATTTTCAGACCTCATGCCCGCGGATTCGCGGGCATGATTTTTTTAAATGCCCCTTCGACAGGCCCCTCCGCTTTTTTGAACGCGCGCTGTAGCTGAAGGCCGTCTCTCCGGTTGTCATGAACGCCGGGATGTCGCTATCAAGGTTGATCGGTCCCGCTTTGCGTTGGACCGCGTCGTAACCACAGGACCCTCAATGATCCCGATGTACCAAATCTGCGTGCCTCCCGCACTTCGCGCGCTGGCGAACCTGGCTGATGTGCTGTCGAAGGGCGATCAGCACTGCATGCAGAACAAGATCGATCCGGCGGTCATGCTTCAATCCCGGCTGTTCCCCGATATGCTGCCGCTCGTGCGGCAGGTGCAGATCGCCGGCGACATGGCGCGGCGCCTCGGTGGCCGCATGGCCAGCCAGGATGTGCCTTCGATTGCCGATACCGAAACGACGTTCGCGGAACTGGACCAGCGCCTCAAGACTTCGATCGCGTTTCTGCAATCGCTCGATGCAAAGCAGTTCGAGGGCAGCGACAGCCGCGATATCGTAGTCCCGAGCCGCCAGGGAGATATGCATCTGCCCGGACTGGCCTATGTGCAGGGCTATGCTCTCCCCAATATCTATTTCCACGTCACCACCGCTTACAACATTCTGCGGCACAACGGCGTGCCCGTCGGCAAAAAGGATTTCCTCGGCGCCCTGACCTGAGCGCATCATTTCCGCGGCGCCCTCTCCCGGGGTGCCGCGGATCGTTTCTGCCGGCAGCCCTTTTTCGGAGCAAGTGATGCACAAGCCCAAGACCTTCGTCCTCGTTCACGGCTCGTGGCACGGTGGCTGGTGCTACGACCGGGTGGCGGCTCTCCTCCACGCGCGCGGCCACAAGGTCTTCGCCCCGACGCTGACCGGATTGGCTGACCGCTCTCATCTCATCTCGGACGCCGTGACGCTCGACACGCATATCGCCGATATCGTCAACGTCATCGACTGGCACGATCTCAGCGACGTCGTGCTGTGCGGCCACTCCTACGGCGGCGTGCCGGTAACGGGCGCCGCCGACCAGCGGCATGACCGCATCGCGGCGCTCGTCTTCCTCGACGCCTTTATTCCGAACGACGGCCAGGCACTGATCGATGTGGCCGGACGGCCCATGCCGCAGACGCCGACCGAGCCGCCGCCGCCAGCCGCGCGCATGGCCCTCAACCCCGACGACCACGCCTGGATTCAATCGAAGCTGACGCCGCACCCCAATGGCACGCGACGCCAGAAGATCCGCCTGACCGGCGCGTGGGAGACGATCGCGCGAAAAACCTACGTCCGTCCGGCGCAGTCGGAAAACGCCATCTTTGCCGCGACCGCCAAACGTCTTGAGGGGGCTCCGTCGTGGACTGTCATCCACGTCGACAACGCCGCCCACAATGTCATGACCGATCAACCCAAGGCTGTGGCGGACATTCTAGAAAATGCTTGAGTGAAATGCGAGAAGCCTCGAGTCTGATCAACGACGATGATCGGACTCGAGGCTTCTGTATTCGATCCAGGCCGAAGACCGTGCTTAGAGCGCTTTCGAGCGAAGTGGTCGCCGGTTCGCGTGAAGAAAACGCGTCAAAACAAAAACTAGAGCTTCGGTTCTGATTATATCAGAACCGAAAATGCTCTAGCCGGCCTTGATCTGCATCATCTGGCGCTTGTCCTGGGCACGCCGGCGGTCCTGCGCCGGCTGATAGGCCATGCGCGAATGATAGGGGCAATAGGTGACGCCGGTCTCCGACTTGCCGCCACAGTAGCGGAAATCCGAGCTCGCCGGATCGCCCAGCGGCCAGCGGCACATGGCTTCCTTGAGCTCCATGATGGTGACGCTCTCCGACATCGGGATCAGCACTTCCTCGAGCGGCTTGGGCGCGGGCGCTTCATAGGCGCGCGGCGCATAGGCCAGCGCGGTGTTGCCGCGCACCATGCCGCCGCCACCGCCGCCTCCGCCGTGGGAATGTGATCGCTGCGCCGGCCCCGGCCGGTGGGCGCGCGGCTGGGCGGCGCGCTGGCGCGGCGCCACCGACGCGGGCGCCTTGACCCGGCCCGACAGGCCGAGACGATGGACCTTGCCGATCACCGCGTTGCGGGTGATGCCGTTGCCGATTTCGGCGGCGATCTGGCTTGCGCTATGGCCATCGGCCCACAGCTTGCGAAGCGTTTCTACGCGCTCATCGGTCCATGACATCCTGATCTCCTAAAGTCATATTGCAGGGGAATCATACGCACGCCGCTGCACCGGAAAGCCGGTGGCGTTGACGCATGTCACGCTTGCTGAAAGGTCCGCCGCACGAAATGTCGTAGTAGACAGCGATGAATCTACACTAGCCGTTGAATCTCGCGCAAGAGTCCTCGTCCATCTTCGTGTGTGTAGACATTCTTTTTCCCCAAGAGCGTCGCCCGCATCGCGCGGCAACATCCCGCCCCGATCCGTGCAACCTCATGCAAACACTGGATTTGCAGCCACATCGGGACGCCATGCCGTTTGCGCCGACGGCGGCGGACTTATCCACCGTCATCGGCGCGAGAGCGAGGTAATGGCAGCTTGTGGCGAATTTCCGGCAGCCAGAGCCTCTGGCGATCCATCAGAAGCGCCCGAAGCTCTAGGATTTTTTGACTCTCATAGGGCCGCAGCATCATGCCCGCACGTGCCGCGTGACGGCGAGGCTCTTGCCGAAAGCGCCGATGCCCAATCTGTTCTAAATCGCCGCCAGACCCGCTTTCAGGTCCTCGATAATATCTTCGACATCCTCAAGCCCGACCGAGAGGCGCAGCATGCCTTCGGTGATGCCCATGCCTTCGCGATCGGCTTGCGGCAGGCGCTGATGGGTCGTCGTCGCCGGATGGGTGACGATGCTCTTGGCGTCGCCGAGATTGTTGGAAATCTTGATGACGGAGAAGGCATTCGCCATGCGGAAGGCTGCAGCCTTGCCGCCCTTCACATCCATGACGACGACGGTACCGCCGCCCGTCATCTGGCGTCTGGCGAGTTCGTATTGCGGATGATCCTTGCGGAAGGGATAGAGCACGCTTTTGATCTGGCTCTGTTCGGCCAGGAAGTCGGCGACACGCTCGGCGTTGCGCATTTGCTGCGTCACCCGCAGCACCAGCGTTTCCAGCGACTTCACCATGACCCAGGCGTTGAACGGCGACATGGCCGGGCCAGTCTGGCGCAGGAAGTTATGAACATGGGCCTGAATGAAGGCTTCGGACGCCAGAATGCAGCCGCCGAGCACGCGGCCCTGGCCGTCGACATGCTTGGTGGCCGAATAGACCACGCAATCGGCGCCGAGCTTCAGCGGGCTCTGGAAGACCGGCGTGGCGAAGACATTGTCGACCACCAGCGTGGCGCCCGCCGCATGGGCGACCTTGGCGACGGCGGCGATGTCGATAATTTCGAGCTGCGGATTGGTAGGGCTTTCAAGGAAGAAGGTCTTGGTGTTGGGCCGCGCGGCCCGGCTCCATTGATCGAGATCGGTGCCGTCGACCAGGGTGCATTCTATGCCGTAGCGCGGCGCCAGGTCTTCGACGATGAAGCGGCAGGAGCCGAACAGGGCCTTGGCCGCCACGATATGGTCGCCGGCCTTGAGCTGGCCCATGATGGCGGCCGTCACCGCGGCCATGCCGGTGGCTGTGGCGCGCGCCGCCTCAGCGCCTTCGAGCAGCGCCATGCGCTGTTCGAACATGCTCACCGTCGGATTGGAGAAACGCGAATACATGAAGCCGGGGTCTTCGCCCTTGAAGCGCTTCTCGGCCATTTCCATGGAGTCGTAAGCATAGCCCTGGGTGAGGAAGAGGCCTTCGGACATTTCGCCGAATTGCGATCGCAGGGTGCCGCCGTGAACCAGAAGAGTGGCAGGGCGCAGTTTGCGGTCCGATTTCGTCGCTTCGCTCATTTTCATCTCCACCCACCGCCAGCTTGCCAGGGACGGCGCATACAAAAAACCCGACTGAGTCCTCAGCCGGGCGCACGACCAATATGTGCGGACACGACCCCTTAGACCCTTGTTTAACGTGGCGGCAAGCCGGTCGGCAAATGACCACGATATTTGTGGTCTACCGCAGCAGGCGTCTTGGCGTCAACCAAGGCTTCGGGTAGGCCTTTGATATGAGCAAGCCCCGCGGCATTTTGCCTGCCCACGAAATAGAGGCCCTGCACAAGGCCGGCGTCATCCGCGCCGACCTGCCGTTCGCCGTTGGGCAGATTCAGCCGGCAAGCCTCGATCTGCGACTGGGCGAGCGCGCCTGGCGGATGCGAGCGAGTTTCCTGCCCGGCCGCGCCAAGCCGGTCAGCGAACGCATTGCCGCCCTGGCCCTGCATGAAATCGACCTGCGGCCGGGCGCGGTACTGGAGACAGGCTGCGTCTACATTGCCGAACTGATGGAAAGCCTGGCCCTGCCCGAGGACGTGGCGGCGTCCGCCAATCCGAAGAGTTCGACCGGGCGGATCGACGTGTTCACCAGGGTCATCGCCGACCGGGCGCGCGAGTTCGACCAGATCGAGCCGGGCTATGCCGGCAAGCTCTATGCGGAAATTTCGCCGCGCACCTTCCCCATTCTGGCGCGCAGCGGCTCGCGCCTGTCGCAGGTCCGCTTCCGCCGTGGCCAGGCGCGCCTCGACGATGCCGGGCATCTCGCCCTGCACAAGCGCGAAAGGCTCGTCACCTCGGCGGAACCGTCGATTTCAGGCGGCGTCGCCGTCTCGGTCGATCTTGCCGGCTTCGACGGGTCCGACCTGATCGGCTATCGCGCCAAGCGTCACACGGGGCTGATCGACGTCGACAAGCCGGCGGCCCATGCCGTGCTCGATTTCTGGGAACCGATCCACAATCACGGCCGCGCCGACCTCGTGCTCGATCCGGGCGAATTCTACATTCTCGCCTCCAAGGAGGCGGTGCGCGTGCCGCCCGACCATGCGGCGGAGATGACGCCGTTCGATCCGCTGGTCGGTGAGTTCCGCGTGCATTACGCCGGTTTCTTCGATCCGGGCTTCGGCGCCGTGGAGGCCGGCGGCGAAGGCGCGCGCGCGGTGCTCGAAGTGCGCTCCCACGACGTGCCCTTCATTCTCGAAGACGGCCAGATCGTCGGCCGCCTCGTCTACGAGAAGATGACGGAGACGCCGCGCGCGCTTTACGGCGCCGGGCTCAATTCGAATTATCAGGCGCAAGGCCTGAAGCTGTCGAAGCACTTCAAGCCTTGAGTCCCAATCTCGCATCGCTTTTCGCGAAAAACCGGCGTCCACTTTTTCGCGCGATGCTCTAAAGTATCGTGCGTTCTTTCTGAATCGCCCGATACTTTCGATTTCTCTGATCGCATCGCTTTTCGCGAAAAACCGGCGTCCACTTTTTCGCGCGATGCTCTATTTCCGGCTGCGCGCCATCACGCCGTCCAGCCAGACGAGGACGAAGCCCGTCGCCACAAAGCCCAGCGCAATGAGCGCGGCGTTGAGCACCGTCTGCGCCCAGCCGAGTTTGGCGACATCCATGAACGGATAGGCATAGCGGCCCTCCATCGTGCCGCGCACGATCGCATAGACGAAGTAGACGAGGGGCAGGATGGCCCAGAGCCACGGGTCCTTGAACGTCAGCCCGCCCTTGGGCGCGAAGGCCAGCCAGAACAGCGGCACGAGAACGGGTGTAGCCACATGCAGGAGCGTGTCGGCAAGCTGGGCGCCGCCGCTCAGTTCGAGCAGGCCGCGCAGCAGCAGCGCATAGACGACACCCACCAGCAGGATTGCCAGAGTGACGCCGCCGAGCAGCCGGGGGGCGCCGAAACCCGGCCGGCCGAGCGCGACGCCGGTCAGCACCACGGCGACGATCAGATTGGTGATGATGGTGAAATAGCGCAGCATGATCCAGACGGCGACGCCTGCCGATCCAGCCAGGTCCGTGCTGGCGCGCCACTGCACCGCCATGCCGATCCAGGCGACCAGCGCCACGGCGCCTGCCGCCAGGCGCGCAGAGTTGGACATCGTCTGGCTCCCCCCGCATGTCGATTCGGTAGCACGCTACCATAGCGCCGGCGATCCTATTGGATCGGAAAGAGGCGTCCAGCTTTTTGGAAAGAGAGCACTTTCTTCACGCGCGCCGGGATCCCCCTGGCGCGATGTGCTCTCTCGCACTTGCGGAAAGCGGCAATCGGGAACAGATTTCGGGCGCGCAGGGTCGTAGCCGAACGGCCGGGGGTTTATTGAATGACGAGCTATTCGACTGCCCCCTCCGCGCCGTTCGCGCCTCTTTCAGTGATGCCGGCATGGCAGCGTCTGCTCGTGACGCTGGCCGTTGTCTGCATCTATCGCCTGGGCTGCCACATCCCCCTGCCCGGCGTCGATCCGGCGGCGCTGGAAAGCTTTGCACGCCTTGACCGCATCAGATCGCTGACGGCCGAGACTATCTCGATCTTCGCCCTCGGCGTCATTCCGATCTTCTCCGCCTTGATGCTGGTCGAAGGCTCCAAGCTGATCGTGCCGCCGTTCGGCCGCTGGGCGGAGCGCGACAGATACAACACCGGGCGGACCAACCGCGCCGTTCGCTTCATCGCACTGCTGATTGCCGCATTTCAGGGATGGGGATTGGCGCGGGCGCTGACCCATGTTCCGGGCCTGGTGCCGGAGCCGGGCTGGATGTTCGGTCTCACCACCGCCGCGACTTTTATTGCGGCGACGGTTTTGCTCGGCTGGCTTGGCGACCAGGTCACACGCCTGGGGTTTGGCAACGGGTTCTGGATCCTGCTGCTGACGCCAGCATTGCTGCAATTGCCCGAGACGGCCGGGAGCACGATCACCCTTCTGCAGGACCGGCAGATCAGCCCCGGCGGACTGGCGATCGCACTGGGCTTCATCGTTCTGGCAATCGCGCTGCTTGCCACGCTGGCGATCGCCCGCACGCGCGACGAAGCACACGCCCCTGCGGTCATGCAATCACAGGATCTTCCGTCGCGCCTGCCAGGAAGCGCACCCGGCGGCTTGCCGCCAAACCTCGTCGTCACCACGCCGAAACGCGACAGGCCGGAGACCTACTTGCCGAAGCCGCCCGGACGCGACCTGATCGATGTCTGGCCGGTGCTCCTGGGAACCTATTTCGGCGGCCTCCTGCTCGCCTTCCTCATCATGTTCGAGCATGGCGACCATTCCGCCATGCTGATTGGCGGTGTCGTCCGGTTGCCGGTCATTGCTGCCTTCATCGCCTTCTTCAGCTTCCTGCGCACCCTGTCCCAGCCATCCGCCAACCGGCGTCTGATCTGGATGATAGCGGCCGTGCAGATTGTGACCTGCGCCGGGAGCGAACTGCTCATGCGGCATCTCGACCTTCCCTTCGCGATCAACGGTCCCTGGATCATTGTCGCGGTGGCCGTCGCGATGAGCGCCCTCGTCTCCAACGCCGCCGGGATGCCTGTCGAAGAAAGCCCGCAGACATCCGTCGCGCGTTGAGGCGCGATCGCCCTCAGCGCAGATAGGCTTTCTCCAGCGCACGCATATGCTCGTCGCCCTGTAGGGCGAAGACATCGGCGACGGAGGCGATGTCTGCTTCCACGCCGGCGATGCCGCCCTCGGCGATGATGCGGCGGAAGACGCTCTGCATCGCAGCGACGGCGGCGCGGATGGCATGATTGCCGCAGATGATCAGGCCGACCTTGCCCAGCGCTGCCACATCAGCGAACGACAGTTGCGGATAGCTGGTCGGCACAAGAACGAGCGGCGCCTGCCCCGGCCAGGCCCGGCAGAAGGACAGGATTTCGTCGGGCGTCTTCTGCTTGCTGTGGATCAGCACGGCATCGGCGCCCGCCTCCACATAGGCGGCGCCACGGCACAACGCCTCGGCCTCGCCTAGCCCCGCGATCAGGGCCTCGGTACGCGCCACCACCAGCGGGCCGGGAACGGCCTTGCCCGAGGCGTTTTTGGCCGCGGCGATCTTGCCCTGGAACTCGGCGACCGGAACAAGCTCCTGCCGGCCGCCGGGACGCAGGCTGCTGTCCTTCGGGAAGGTCTTGTCCTCCATGACCACCGCCGCGACGCCCGCCGCCGCATACCGCGGAACGACGTAGGAGACATTGACCGCATTGCCGAAGCCGGTGTCGAGATCGGCAATCACCGGCGCGTCCTGCACCTCGCCGATGGCGCGCATCATCTCCAGATGCGTGTCCATCGACAGGATATTGGCGTCGGGCACCGCGTAGGAGGCCGACAGTTCGAAGCCGCTGCCCCAGATGGCGTCGAACCCTGCCGCAGCGGCGAGCTTGGCGGACAAAGGATTATGCGCCGCCATGGCCAGCGCCGGCTGATGCACATTCAGCCTGGCGCGCAAGGCTGCTGCCTGCGGATTATCGTGTCGCGTCATATCGCCTTACCTATGATTTGTTTCAGAAGCCTCGCAAGCGAGTTTCCCCATGGATGTGAATCGGTCATGATGTCGATGACGTAAGCTGCGTGTTTTATACATGGCGCGATTTACACATGGCGTGTTTTATTCCTGGAATGAAAGCATACACGATGACGTTACGACTGAGCTTTTTCGCCTGCTGCACCGCGGCCTCGCTATTGGTCTTTGGGGGCGCCGGAACGGCGATGGCAGACCCCGCGGGCGATACGATACGGGTGACATTGTTGGGAACCGGCACGCCGGTTCCCTCGCCCGTCAGGTTCGGCAACAGTACACTGATTGAAGCCGGCGGCCAGAAACTGGTGTTCGACTTCGGGCGTGGCGTCACGATCCGGCTGGCGCAATTGCGCATTCCCTTCGGCACGATCAATGCGCATTTCCTGACGCATTTCCATTCGGATCATCTCAACGGATTGCCCGATCTGTGGCTGACCGGCTGGTTGCGGCCGCCTTACGGCAATCGCAACACGCCGATGGCGATCTATGGTCCGCCCGGCTTGACGAAACTCACCAAGGGCCTGACCGAAGCCTTTATGCGCGACATCGAGATCCGCCAGGCGGACGAGCACGATCCCGTAGCCGGCATTGCCTTCGATGTGCATGAGAGCCTGCCCGGCGTGATGTACGATCACGGCGGCGTCAAGGTGACGGCGTTCTACAACGATCACGGCCCTCTGGTGGTGCCGTCATATGGCTACAAGATCGAGTACGGCGGCCATCGCGTCGTTCTGTCCGGTGACACGCGCTACAACGCGGAGGTCGTCAGGCAGGCGACGGGCGCGGACCTGCTTGTTCATTGCGTCACGGTCATTCCCGACGCGCTGCTGAAACAGTTTCCAGTTTATCAGGCGGTCCTTCAACATCTCGCATCGCCGGAAGACGCGGGCCGGGTGTTTGCCGAGGCGCGTCCGAAGCTTGCTGTCTTCAGCCATATCGGCCTCAACGGCAACGCCAAGGAAGAAGACCTCGTCGCGCGCACACGCAAGGCTTACGACGGGCCTCTGGTCGTGGGACAGGACCTGATGTCGATCGAGATCGGCGCACAAACGAACGTGATCCCGCCGCCCGGAAAATGATCGCCGGCTCGCCGTAACCCAACCAGCTTGCCACGGTCGATGCTCGGCATCGGCCGTGACAGGTGCCATCAATCGCCGAGTTCGGGATTGTGCGGACGGAAGCCGCCTTGGACCATATGACCGGAATGGCCAACCGGCTCTTCCCACATCAGGTTGCGCTCATAGGCGCGGCCGGGCATGTCCTGCACCACATACTGGATCGCCAGTTCGTCGCCATTGTTGATGTGTTCGTGCATGGCCCAGGCCGGGCAGACGAAAGTGTCGCCCTGCTCCCAGTCGATGCGTTCGCCGTCTAGGATCGAATATCCGGTGCCCTGCATGATGTGATAGATGGCGAAGGAGTTGTGGCGATGCGGCAGAATGTGCTCGCCCGGCTTGAACGCCTGGATGCCGAGAAAGATGCCGGGCAAGGCGCCGGGATTGTCTTTCGGCGTGTCGCCGTTGACGAGCGACAGGAAGCGGCGGTCGGCACGCTTCAACGGATCGGCGATCATGACGTCGATCTTCGGCTGCATCGCCTTGAACTTCCAGATCGCCGGACGGACATTCTTCGGCATGATCAAGGGATAGTATTCGTCGTCGGTCATCATCAGTGCTTCGGCGAGCGGCGCTTCGGCGGGCGCCTGCTGATCGGCCGCGGGATTGATCCGTTCCGGTGCGTTCATAACCATCTCCTCCACATGTCTGCGCAGGCGCTGAGCGCGCCTTGCGGAGGCCGATTATAGATGTTTATTATTCGGCAACAAAATTCACCATTCAGCAAAGATTGGACATGGCGCGCATTCCAGCAAAGCCCTCAATTGCCGCTGCGAACCGCGGCATTCACAGCGCTCCCGCCGCCGGGCCATCTACTCCGTTGCAGCCGGCGCAAACGCCAAACGGCAAAAATCCGGCCGCGAAACGGAAGGCGCAGCGGGCCGGTATTCAATCGCTCGACCAGGGGCTCGACGTCATGCGCATTCTGGCGCAAGGCGGCTCGATCAAGCTGAAAGACGTCGCGGCGCGGGCCGGCATGTCCGCATCTAAGGCGCATCGCTATCTCGCCAGCCTGACGCGGGCCGGCTGGGCCGTACAATCGGAGACCGCCTATCGGCTCGGACCGGAAGCGATCTCCATGGCGGCGGCCTGTCTTGCCGGCGTGTCGGTGATGAACCTGGCGATGCCGATGCTCGAGGATCTGTGTCGCCGCACCGGCCGCTCGGCCGGCCTGTGCGTCTGGGGCAGCCATGGACCGACCATCGTCGCGCTGGAAGAATCGGCCGATCCGGTGACGATGAACATCCGGCCCGGCACGGTGGCGCCGGTGCTGTGCTCGGCCTCCGGCCTCGTCTTCGCGGCCTTCGCGCCGGCGGGCCTGACGGCCGCGGCCATTGCCGGGGAAATGAAGGAACGGCCGCGACGCCATGGCTTTCGAAGCCAGGCGGCGCTGGAGGCCGGGCTCGATGCCATCCGCAGCCAGGGGTGGGCGGCCATCTATTCGGCCTGGGTCGCGGGCATCGACGCGGTCGCCGTGCCGGTGTTCGACTATCGCGGCCGCATGGAGGCGGCGCTGCTGACCATAGGCCGCGATCGCTCACAGCACGGTAAAGCGCCGCCGGGCGACGACGCGCTCAAACCGGTCATCGCCGCCTTGATGCAGGCGGGCCAGACGCTGTCGGCGAAGCTTGGTTACAAGGCTGTCGGTGGCTGATTATCCGCCCTTCGGCTTCTCGACAATCGCCAGCGCCGCAGCGAAGGCGGCTTCGACATCGAGATCGCTGGTGTCGAGCAGAACGGCATCGGGCGCCATGCGCAGGGGCGCGGCGGAGCGGGCGGAATCGCGCTCGTCGCGCTTGCGGATATCGGCCAGGACCTCGTCGTAATCGACCTTCTCGCCGCGCCCGCGCAGTTCCAGCGCACGGCGCTGGGCGCGCACTTCCGGGCGCGCGGTGACGAAAATCTTCACGTCGGCGCCAGGGCAGATCACGGTACCGATGTCGCGCCCGTCGAGCACCGCGCCGCCAGGACGCGCGGCAAAGCTCTTCTGCAAATCGATGAGGGCGGCGCGCACCTGCGGGATGGCAGCGACGACAGAGGCGGCTTCGCCCATGTCGGCGCCGCGCAGGCGCTCCTCGTCATTTTCGATCAGCGCCAGTCCGCGCGCCGCGGCGACGGCGCGATCTGGATCGTCGAGCCGGTCGCCATTGTCCAGCACGGTGCGGGCTGTCGCCCGATAAATCAGCCCGGTGTCGAGATGCGGCAACGCCAGATGCGCGGCCAGCCGCCGCGCAATCGTGCCCTTCCCCGACGCCGCCGGACCGTCAATCGCAATAATCATCACCGATTTTCTGCGGGCGGATGCCGGGCGGGTCAAGACGCAAGCAGCGGAAACCCAAGGAAATCTGACGGAAATAATACATGTCCCGCGGAACGAAACCGATCGGGACGCCTGACGAGCCCAGCCATCTGTATACATAATAAATGAATATTATTCAAAACTTGGGAATAATCCCACAAAATGAGCTTTAATCCGCGTCAAAATTAAGCCGCTTGCCGAGTATATGGACATCCTGTATACAGGATGAATTCTTGGAGGGAGCGATATGCCGAAGGACGCCAAATTTCCGCTCAACGCCTGGTACGTTGCGGCCTGGGACTATGAGGTCAAGAACGCGCTGCTGCCGCGCACGGTCTGCAACAAGAAGATCGTCTTCTTCCGCAAATCGGACCATACCGTCAGCGCCCTCGAGGACGCCTGCTGGCACCGCCTGCTGCCGCTCTCCATGGGCTCGCTGAAGGGCGACGAGGTGGTCTGCGGCTATCACGGCCTGCGTTTCAACGGCGCCGGCCGCTGCACCAAGATGCCGTCGCAGGAAACCCTCAACCCCTCCGCCCATGTGCGCTCCTATCCGGTGGTCGAGAAGCACCG
>Ga0182744_1002535_pt1 | contig 14962 bp, 9 predicted proteins | sample eDN3rd30CKraftMG_FD_128525 | JGI IMG/M metagenome (GOLD analysis project Ga0182744, IMG submission 128525) | Enriched Miracle-Growth compost microbial communities from Emeryville, California, USA - eDNA 3rd pass 30_C Kraft MG (version 2) (version 2) ...
AATCCAAAAATGAACGATTTACTTATATACGAACTAGCAGCAGCCTCGGGATCCCAGCCTCTTGGAAAATGATCTAGAGAAAATAAATCGGTAACCGACGTATATACCCGAAGATTCGTTAGTTTCAAGTTTTGCGTAATTTTCGAAGGCAGCGAATAACCCAGTGTAATATTCTTCAAGCGGAAATAGGATCCATCCATCATCCAAAAATCAGAAGTCTCGTAGTTGTTATTATTGGCCGAAGTATTGGAGAGTCTCGGGTATCGCGCTGCCTTATTTAATTCTTCGGTATTATATAAACTCCAATAATTACCATCGATGATTTTAGGTGGATTAGACCAGGCACTTGAAAACGGCTGTACCATGGCTTTGGGCATCATGGTATTCTGCTTACCTACTCCTTGAAAAGACAACGCCAAATCAAAACCTCCATAAGCAGCCTCTATCTGACCGCCAAAAATATACCGAGGAAGCGAACCACCTAATAATACCCGATCATATTCGGGCGAAATGATACCGTCGGGAACACCATCGGGACCACTGATATCCATATACTTCACATCCCCGGGCTTTACGGCAGAATATAAAGTAGGAGACGCCACAATATCTCCTTCCGTTTGAAACAACCCATCAGAAAGATAACCAAACCATTCCTTGTATTCGCTCCCCTCTCGCGTAATCTGCGATCCATCCAATACAATCCCGCCTAAATCGCCCATTACCGATCTCGCATCGGAAAGGTTCAATGCTACCGAATAATTAAATTTGTTTATTTTATCCCGCCAAGACAACTGTACATCCCAACCTTTCGTAGACATAATGCCCGTGTTTTGTTGCGGATTCCCATAGCCCATATAATCCGGGATTTCCAATTCCAACAACATGTCTTTGGTCCGTTTATAATAGTAATCGGCCGTTAAACCCAATTTATTATTTAGAAAATAAGAATCAAAGCCTATGTCAGTAGTTTCAGTAATCTCCCAAGTGATATCCTGAATGGCATAATTCGTCTGCGCAGCCGTAGTGGCCGACACAATATTATTACCCCTATAAAACAGCGTATTAAAATAGCTCAGTGACGATTGATATGGATAATTCCCAATACGTTCATTACCAAGCTGCCCCCAGGAAGCGCGAAGCTTCAAATAGGATAAAACATCATTTTTTTTGATAAAGTTTTCCTCTGTCAATGCCCAACCAGCCGAAACGGAAGGGAAAGCACCCCAGCGATGATCGGGGTGAAAGCGCGAGGAACCATCGTAGCGAATATTGGCCTGCAAGAAATATTTGTTGTCGAAATTATACATCACTCTGCCAAAAAAAGATCTATAGGACGTCTCGTAGGCACTACCTCCGTTTTTCTGAAAGTCTCGAGGTGCTAAGTCTAAATAAGGAAAATCAGACAGCTCATAATTGTCGCCTTTAGCTGTCAGCCCTTCTCTAAAACTATAGGAATCTTCGTAACCAGCCAAAACATCCAGGCTATGCGCCAGAATCTGCTTCTTATAATTGGCCAATAGCTGTTTGGTAAAGATTTTACCGTCGCTCCGCTCTTCAGCAAGTGAAGTCGTTTCATGATCTTCGATATACCCTGCGAATAAGCTCGGGTCGTTCGCGTCATAATAAGGTATTTGCTTATGAAATGTTTTGCCCTTAATGGTATATAACTGCGGAGCGAAAACACCTGTTACCGTTAAATCTGCTATCGGTTTTATTTCAATGGCCGCGCGACCGGAGAACATATTTCTCCACTCATCACTGCTTCCCCCCTCGTGCAACTTCGCATAAATATTGGCACCATTTTTTCCACCTGCTATTCTACCGTCTGCCCAAGTAGCCGCATAAATAGGAGCATAACGCTGCACACTTTCAATAGGATTAAGCGATGGCTCGCTCCGGAGCCGCGCATTATAGGCCATATCAAGATCTACCGATATAAAGTTATTCACTTTAATCCGGTTATTTAACCGAGAGGTAACCCTTTCATAGGAATTATGGTCGTATAATGCATCGATTTTCTCGTAATTAATCGTTGCACGTGTGTTAAATTTCTCTCCCCCCGTAGTAACGCCCAAATGATGGTTATGCCGTGGCGCGTGATTTTTTATCATCAGGCCAATCCAGTCGGTTATCGGATATTCGTTCGGGTTTGTTTGATTACGTTCTATCCAGTGATCCACCATATCTTTAGAATATAAAGCATACTCTTCTCCCTCGCGGTTTCCCGCATCGTTCCAAGTAAACTCATTAATCATATCCAAGTAGCGTTGTACGCCAACTGTTTCCGGGAAACGAGCAGGTTTTTCTATACCAAAGGTGCCATTATACTCCAAATTCGTTTGGCCGGAAGCACCTCGCTTTGTGGTAATCAAAATAACACCGGCCGCCGCCCTGGCCCCGTAAATAGAGGCCGAAGCAGCATCTTTGAGTACCGATATATCGGCAATGTCTGCTGCATTAACATCATTTATACTAGCAACAGGAACCCCATCTACGATGACCAGTGGATCAGAATCGCCGATAGTGGTAATACCGCGCACGCGGATGGTACCGGCAGCACCAGGGGCACTGTTATTTCGTGTTACAGTAACACCGGGCATGGTTCCTTGCATCGCTTGAGAAAGCTGGGTAACATTGCGTTTGGCAATTACATCGCCCTCCACGGTAGACACCGCTCCGGTTAAATCTTTCTTCTTTGCTGTTCCGTAACCGATAACGACTACTTCATCCAGGCTATAGGCCTCGGCTTCCAATACGACATTGATCGCGTCACTTCTTCCCAAAGTAATCTCTTTCGTTTTTATCCCTACCGCAGTAAATACCAGTACAGCAGGCTTCACGTCGGGCACATGGATGGTATACACACCCGAAGCATTCGTAACGGAAGTGATGGTTCCGCCTTTTAAACTGACACTTACGTTAGCCATCGGTTCACCTTCCTCATTGGTTACTGTTCCGCTAACCGTTCGCTGCCCAGTTTGAGCAAATAATGCTACAGAAACAAATAATAATGAAAGGATACCAAGCAATTTGGCAACTTGTCTTTTCATAATATTGATTTTAATTTTTGATTTTAGTTTTTATATACCGCTATTTCATCGATAAATAACCTTGCATTTGATGCATCTTTACCGATTCGGAAACGCACCGGACCTTTAATATCCAATTCATACTCCTTAAAGTATTGTTCATCTGCTGAAGTAACCACCAGATCATCGCCCAATGGCACCCAGGTTTCCCCACCATCTTGAGAATAGGCTACGCTTACCGCGATGGGTACCCCTTTGGTATCATTGGCATTTTGTGTTGCAGCACCATAGTAAAAAGAGAATTTGGAAGCACCATTCGGCAAATCAAAGTTCATGGTTAGATATGGACTATAACCATCCCCTCTAATTAATAATGCCCAATCTCCGATTCTATTCTTCGCCATACTAGCGGTAGAAATGCTATACATATCCGGCATGAGCCATTCTCCAGAAGGAAAGATATCTTCTGTTCCGGCATATGATTTCTTTCTGGTTCCTTCGTGTGTCTCCCATCCTTCAGGAAACTGATCATACAATTCCGAAGTACCCCCACCATCCCCTTCTCCAAAATCTTCATCAACTACACCATAAGCAGGAATGATTCGTGCGCGCTCTTCACCATTCATCAGATAAGCCCAATTCGATGTCGCCGTTTTAAAATGAGTACGTACACGTGCATAATAATTGCCTCTCTCATCCAGACCATCGAACACATACTGATTCGTTGAGTTCACCATATAACTTGCTACCGCAACATCACTTTCTTTATACCCTAAAAGCTGTACCGTGTAAGCGGTAGCACCCTTTATCTCATCCCATGTTACTGTAATACTCGAAGGGGAGTTAGCGGATAGACGCACATTTTCAGGAACCCTATCTCTGTAATTGTCGGGAATACCCGTATTGTCTTCTTTGCATGAATAGGATGCCAGCAACAAGATAAAAGCCGGCACATAACAACAAAGCGTTATCAATTTTTTCATTTAATTATTGTTTAAAGTGGTTAGTATTCGTTTATGCTAGTTTTTATTCCATATTCTTTCTATTGAAGATCTTGGTTCCTCCCGGTTTAAAGCTGCAACGTGTAATAGAAAATTTTCAGTAAAGGAGTTATATTCATTTATGTTGCCAAATACATTTTCCATATTCAGAAAAAGCAATGGGTTGTGCTGCGTTTCGGCCCTCTTAACGCTTTCCAACAATTCGCTAGCAGCCTCATCCAGAACATCGTGCGGATGGGCACGTTTCAGCTTCAAATATTGATACCAACAGGCCACTACAAAAGCTCCGATTTGCACTGTTTGATTATCCCGAAGCCGATCGCTAATCACGGGAAGAATAAATTTGGGGAACTTGGCTGAACTTCCCGAAATAATCCGGGCCACTTCATCCTTGATAAATGGGTTTTTAAACCGTTCAACCAAGGTGGCTTTATATTTGGTCAAATCAATGCCCCGAACCGCGTCCAGCGTGGGCGTAACCTCCTCATCCATGTATTGATGCAACAACGCCGCTATCGCCGGATCGCTAACACTTTCATGAATGTATCGATACCCCAACAGATAACCGGCCAATCCCACTAAAGTATGCCCGCCGTTGAGTAGACGGATTTTCATTTTTTCATAAGGTGTTACATCCGATACCAACTGTGCGCCCACGGCTTCCCACGCCGGTCTACCTGTCACATAACTATCTTGAATGATCCATTGGTAGAAAGGTTCACATATCACAGGCCAAGCGTCCTGTACACCAAAATCGGCAGTGAGTATGGCTTTCAACTCATCGGTCGTTACCGGTGTAATCCGGTCTACCATGCTATTCGGAAATGCCACTTGCGCATCCAACCAAGTCGTCATTTTGGGTTCTATCTTTTCTACAAAGGCATGTAACATTCGGCGAAGGACATCCCCGTTATGCTCCATATTGTCGCACGATTGGATAGTTAATCCACCTAAGCCCAGTTCCCTCCTACGCTTTAATCCTGCATAAAGATATCCGAATACCGTTCTGGGCTGATCGGGATGTTGGAGATCCCACTGTACCCCCTCATTCTCCCAGTTAAAATCGCCATCACTATTAAAATTATATCCACCCTCTGTGATGGTCAGTGTAATCAAACGGGTCGATGCATCCGCTATCTTTGCAATGGTCGAAGTCGAATTTTCTGGTGCATATAACCATTCTACCATCGAACCGATCACCTGTGCCGAAAAATGGCCTTCGCCATCTGGTATCATTAAAGTATATAAGCCATCTTGTTTGGACAGTACATCGTAAATCTTCCGGTCGGATTCCAGCAATGCGATACCGCATATCCCCCAATCGGTTGCCCGACCTTGCTCCAATAAGCGATCGATGAAATAAGCTTGATGTGCTCGGTGAAATCCGCCGATACCGATGTGTACAATACCTGCCCGAACCCTATCGCGCCTATACCGTGGTATTTGTACTTGAGCAGGTAGACCCAGTAGATTTTGACCATTTAGTTGTATGGGTTTAGTCATATTCATCATAAATTAATGTGGTGCACTTGAATTACCTACGATAATGCAGGTATCACGCACCATACGTTTTGCCGTTTTATTACCATGGATCAATGCGAGCAGCAAGGCTACCGATTCACTGCCAATCTGCCGTAAGGGCTGTCTTACAAAAGTGATGGAGGTATTAAATATCTTATAAGCATCAGCCTCATCAAAGCAAATGATGCCCATTTCATCCGGCACTTTGACTTGGTGTTTAACCAAGATCGCCAGTCCTTCCATCGCAATCTTATTGGTAGAAAAATAAACCAGATCCGTTCCATTTTTAAGTAAACGAAGCATCTGGTTTTCGATCTTATCAGACAGTTCCTCTTCATCGATCTCCACCACAACTGCTTGTCTTAAGCCCAACACTTCTCTACACGCTGTTTCAAATCCGACTGCCCGTTCCTTCATATGGAATAAATCAGCATTCAATGTTACCATGGCCGGTTTTTTATATCCGTTTGTAACAAGATGTTCCACCACAGCATACGAAGCCAAATAATTGTTGATACCAATGGTGTTGATATCGGTCACTTCTGGAAAATATCGATCAACAAGCACAAATGGAATACCTTGATCTCTTAAATACATTAATGTATCTTCCGTATCTTTAGGTGCCGCCAGAATAATCCCGTCCACTTGCCTGCTCAACATGACGTGAACCAGTTCTTTAAACTTCTCCGCATTTTCATCTGCACTTCCGAAAATGACGTTATAGTTGTGCTTCTTGCATTCGTCCTCTATATATCGTGCAATATTTGAATAAAACAAATTGGAAATATCTGCTATAATCAGCCCGATAGTAAAGGTTCGGTCTTTCTTCAGGCTTTTGGCAATATGATTGGGAAAATAGTTCAGCCGCTTAGCTATTTGCTTAATTTGCTCTGCTTTAATTTCGCTGATTCTTCCCTCATACTTATCATTTAGGACATAGGAGACAACCGCAGTTGAAACACCTACTTCATTTGCTATATCCTTTAAAGAAACCCGCTTCTTCATATCAGCTTATTTAGCCTGTATTAATCTTTTATTAAGTTTCAGTTAATCGATTAACTGATGTAAGTCTATTAACCGTTTATTTATATTTTCACTACTGTACGTCAAGTGATTTTTAGGTGATACGGTTACGGCTTGTCTATAATTTCAAGCGTTACAATGAGTCAAACCTAGGTATTTATTTTACATTAACTAATTTTTATATTAAAATTTTATATTATAAAATAATACATGTAGATTTGAGGTATGAAATCCAACATATACAATGATTCAGGTATTAAATAGAGCATTAGATATTTTAGAGCTTTTGTCTCGAAATCTGGACAAAGAACTTTCTTTGAGTGACATCGCAGATGCGTTACATCTTAATCATGGGACCTGTGCCAACATTATCAAAACGATGATCAATCGAGGCTATATCGAAAAGAAGAAAGGCTATGCGTTAGGCAGGCAATCGTATTATCTGACCAACAATTTTTCCAAGGAAACAGAAATCGTTAACTGTGCCACAGAGCCGATGAAACACCTGAGCAATACGCTAAGGGAGAGCTGCGTGTTAGCCGTTTTAAAAAATAACTTCCGCATCACCCTTCACAAGGAAACTTTTGTACAAGAATTACAGGCCAATTCATTTGATGAAAAGCATGCCTACCACACGGCTACGGGAAGATTACTTCTGGCCTATATGGAACCTGCCGATCGAAACGCTTTTATAAACGCTTATGGCCTTCCAGGGGGCATGTGGAAGGAAATTGATAGTGAACGGGCCTTAATAGATAAACTTCAAAAAATCCATAAAACAGGTTATGCTTTTCATCACGCCGAATCTAATGTAGTGGGGATAGCAATGCCTGTATTCGCCAAGACACAGGTTATTGCCAGCTTGGGAGTCTATCTGCCCGGAAATCGTTTCACTAAAACCATGAAAGAACAAATCATTGAACATCTTGCAAAAACAGCGAAGACCATCAGCGATAAAATAGTCTTTTAAATAGGTGAAGTGTTTTTCACCTACATTAATAAAAGTTCATTTGCTAATTCCAGTTCTTCCCTGGAAATACTATGCGCCTTTCCCTTGTATACTTGCGAGCGGACATTGGCGCCTAGCTTCTCCAAAACACTCACGCTTTCCTCTACACGCGGGAGAGGCACATGCGGATCGGGATCGCTTGTGGTGACCAATACAGGCGTTGCAGCAAAATCTCCTTGGTATCGGTCAATAAGCAGCTCTTCCCCAATCAGTCCACCGGTAAAAGCAATAACTCCACCATATTTATGTGCATTTCGTGCCACATATTCCAAGGTCAGGCAGGCGCCCTGTGAGAATCCCAGAAAATAAATATGTTCCAATTCGATTCCCTGAATCAGCAAAGCTTGGATCGTATCGTCTACCATTTGAATAGCCGAATCCAGTGCCGGTTGGTTCTGTTCTTCAGGAGCCATAAAACTGTATGGGTACCAACTGTTATTCGTGGCCTGAGGAGCAACCAGCGCAAAATCTTCTACATTTAAAAACCGTTGTAACGAAAGAATATCTGCCGCTGTGCCGCCACGTCCATGCATCATAACCATCGCTTTTTGCGCAGTTGATAATGGAACTCCAGCTGTAATTAATTGTCTTTGATGTGTGTACATGTTGGTTGTTCGTTGTTTGTTCGGAGTACCTTCTAGCATCAATAACTCGTAATCGGTTAACAGTTTAATCACCAATTACGAGTTACGAATCACCTGTTTACCAAGCAAGTGACGGCAATACTTTTTCCAATTGTTCCCGATAAGGTTCGTATTGCTGTGGCAATTTTAACCCCAAACCCAATTGATCGACGCTTTCATCTACCGTAAATCCTGGATTATCAGTCGCAATTTCAAATAAAACACCTCCAGGCTCTCTAAAATACAAAGAATAGAAATAATTACGATCGATTTTTTCCGTAATCTGTAAGCCGGCTTCCAAGGCTTTTTCACGGTAATGCATCAATACCTCTTCATTTTCAACCCGGAAAGCCACATGATGTACCGAGCCACCGGCTACATGACCTACATGCTCACCTGGCACTTCAACTACATCAACCAAATTTGCCTCCGTTACAGTGTCTGTAATAAAACGGTAACGATTTACTTCTTGTTGCAACAAACGATACCCCAACAGCTCGGTCAGAACCTTTACGGTAGCTTCCATCTTATTGGTGGTAATGGTGATATGATGAAATCCCCGGGTGGCTACCGATTGGCCAACTTCAGCAGTTGTCCAGGGCACACGCTGGTCAGCAACCTGAGGTACCGTCAACTCGATCTTCAATCCATCTGGATCTAAAAAGGTTAAGTATTGTTCACCAAATTTTTCAGCGGGTTTATTATAGGTAACATTTTGTTCTTCGAAGCGTTTGAGCCAAAAATCTAAACTGCCATCGGGTACCGCATAACCAATCTCAGTGACCTGACGCGTGCCTCGCCTACCAATGGCGATTCCACTCCAAGGGAAAAAAGTTAAAATGGTACCCGGTGTACCCACTTCATTACCATAATAGAAGTGATAGGTTTCAGGGTCGTCAAAATTGACCGTCTTCTTCACTAAGCGTAATCCCAAAACACGGCTATAGAAATCGTAATTTTTCTTAGCATCACCAGCGATGGCTGTTATGTGATGTAATCCTTTTATTTTATTTTCCATGTTATCAACCTTTCTTGTTTATGTTACAAAGATCGATAGTACATTGTTCGAATAAATTGATGTAGGGTAAGAAATATCTAATATCTAATATCTAATAATCAATTTTCCTCCGCATTTAAGTCTTTCCTATCCTTTTTAAAGTATACCGGTTCGGGTATTTCATTGGGTTGGAAAGGATTGTAGAAATAAATGTTTTGTTCACGATATAAGGGTAATTGTTGTTTCAATTTGGCTTCGAATTGTATATAGTCCTTATTTTTTTCCTGTGTCCAAGCGGCTTCAGCCAGTGCAGCAATTCGCGGAAACAATAAATAATCGACCCGTAGGTTATTCGTGACTGTCTCTGTCCACAAATTAGCCTGTATACCCAATATCTGCTGTCGTTGATTTTTATTTTTCACCAAACGATCGGCTGAAAAGCTGTAAACATCTCTCAAAGTATTGTAACGCTTCCCCCACTTTCGTCCTGCGTGATGGGTACTATCTTGCACAAAATCAAAATAAAAGGGTAAACGTGGGCAAAGTACCGTTTGATAACCCTTATCAAGCGCGGTTTGCAATTGTTCCAGTTTATCATGCCGCCACCAAAAAATAATGGTTTTATCTTTAGGCAAGTTAATATCGGCCATCTCATCCCAAGCGAGTAACTTGGCATTTAATCGATATACTGAATCGGCCATACGTTCCATAAACTTATGCTCCACATCCTTTAGATTACTTAATTGATGCTGCTGCATCAACTGTTTGATTCCTTCATTTTGCATCCATTTATCCGTTCCAAAACTGACTTCATCCCCTCCTAGGTGCAGCATCCCCGAAGGGAATAAGGCATTGGTTTCTCTTAAGATATTGGTTAAATACGTATAGGTCGCTTCTTTACCCGGGTCAAAGGTAAAGTCGGGGTGTTGTGCACTGCCACCACCACTATATTGCGGATATGCCCGGTTGGCCGCTGTGGCATGTCCCGGCATATCAATCTCTGGAATAACGGTGATATTCCGTTGAGCAGCATACGATACAATTTCGGCAATTTCCAGCTGGGTGTAAAATGCCGCAGGCTTTGTGGGGTTGTTATGGTCTCCTACGCCGCCAATCAACGCTAGCTTCGGATATTTTTTGATTTCCAAACGCCAAGCGGGCTCGTCAGTCAGGTGCCAATGCAATTTATTGAGTTTGTAGAAGGCCATCCAATCTAATAAGTCGAGCACTTTTTCTTTACCCATAAAATAGCGCGACTCATCGAGCATGAGGCCTCTCCATCCGTATTTCGGACTGTCTTTTATTTTCCAACATGGAATTTGAAATGCGTTATTTTCATTTTTTTGCCCAACAATTAATTGCACTAAGCTAGAAGCTCCATTAAATAAGCCTGCTATGCTATTTGCTTTAATTGTGATACTATTTGTTGCAATCGCGAGGGTATATGATTCATCATCTTTGGTGTTTCCGCTCAGTTCCAACGCAATGTATCCTTGCTCCGGTTTACTAGATGCCACTGCAAGAGGCAATTGCTTTAAACGTAGTAACTCCTGTCTAATGTACTGTACAACATTTTTTGTCAACATACTATTAGATGTGAGAACAGTCTGTTTGTCCACTTTAAAAGTACCCGGCTGTGCCACTGCGTCTTGTGGTGTGGGAATAAGAGGGCATATGGGTTGTTGTGCTGCCAGCCGAAACACAATTGTTATGAATAAGAAAAGAAAACTGAAACCTCGTATTACCATATAACTGTTGGTTATTTCGTTTTTAAATAGCCATAACACCATGTGCTTTTTAATTCCTCCACACCAGGCCCATTTGGCAATTATTAATTAAGTTCGTCCTATTTCCAATGTTACTCAAGCATTTTCTTTCCTGATTTTAACCCTATTCCCACAAAAATCAATATAATCCCAAAAGTCAAATAATCCCAATCTCCGCGAAAATTCACTGCTGTTACCATATGATTTCTACCTGCACCCATTTCCAATATCTGTTGCACTATATTTCCAATAATAAATCCAAATCCTGACAAAAAAAACAATTTACTTAAAAGGGCCAGTAAGTCCGATATTCCTTCCTTTTTAGGGTCTGTAACCTTACTAATGAATTTATCTCTCAAAAAATTCAAAATTAAAATAATCACATAAACTGCAATGATTGCCATCACTAATTTGATGAACAACATTGAAAAATCACTGAATATAGAACTTTCCATATTAAAAGATTGATGTTGGCTTTCCATGTTAATCATTATTTAAAAATACCGATTTCGGCTAATTGGGCATTGAAAGATTGCCTACTACAGCTGCCCACAGTATGGCCCATTTTCGTTTAATTCTTTATTTCTAAAACCGTAAATATGGTTATTATCTTGGTTAATCTTCCGTTTATCACGAACTTAAAGACAATAGTAAGCGATAAAATTGAAAACAACAAATCGGTCACAAATGCAACCGGTTGCGTATTCTACTCATTCAGGAACATCTACCATCCCCCGCGCCGCATACCACTCCCACGGCCTCCTTCGCGGTCACCACCTCTACCGCCAAACATCTTTCCACCAAAATTGCGGAGATTATAGGTAAAACTTAACAAGAAATACCTGCGTAAAATATTGGTTTGAGAATCTTCAATATAACGCTCTGTAATATTACGCCGAATCTGTGTATTACTATTCAAGAGATCGAATGCCGTCAACGTGATTTCGGCTTCCTCTCGCTTAAATAGCTTTTTGCCAATAGAAGCGTTCCAAAGCAAAAAGCGCTGATCATATCCGTCAGACATACCGGTGTTATATTGAAAGTTTATGCTAGATGCAATCCGCACGCCTTTCCAAAAAATATAAGTTAAATCGTTCCGCAAGGTCTGGTTGTAGGAATTATAACTCAAATTCTCGTTATTATTATTACGCACTACACTGTAATTGCCACTGTAAGATATACCGAATATGATCTTTCGGCTGATATTACTGTTAATACCAATACGTTGACTAACGCCGTAGCTATTGGTATAGCTCACCACATCATTCAACAAGCCCACATCCCGGTTTTGGTGCACCGTTGTATGGCTATTGACGTTGATCTTCAAAGCGCTGATTGGCCGACCGAATGTTACATTGGCCCGCCAGCTGTAATAACCGTTTACGTTAACTGGACGAGAGAACTGCGCCCCTTTACCTAACAATACATCATCCACAATAAAAGTATCTGCCTGTGCTATAAATGTAGAATTCACAATACGATTGTTCGTAATCTCGCCACTGAGATTAACTGAAAAATTGGCTCCCGTTTCTCTCTGAACACTATTATAATCCACACTAAAGCCATTTCTAAATTCCTGCTTCAAATCTGGATTCCCTCCCGTTATACGTAATGGATTTTGATTATTGATGACGTCTTGCAGTTGCAGCACATTGGGTGCATTGGTAGACGTATTGTAATTAAACCGTAGACGACGATCTCGTGAAAACCGGTACGTGAAATTAGCATTAGGTAAATAGTTGATAAACTGATAATGGCTATTCACCACTTCTGGGAAGACACGATTATTGGCTGTTCGTGCTTGTTGATAGTTAACTCCAAAATCGAAGATCACTTTTTCGCTAGAGAACTGATAATTCAATCCGGCGCCATAGAACCGATAGTCGTTCCGAAACTCATTGGATAACTGCCGGTTCAGCTCCGAATACTGGCCCGTCTCAGCTAAAAAATCATACATTTTCCGGTCAGAATAACTGTTATTGTTACGTACACTTACATTCGCCATGAGACGAGTGCCTATCCATAATGGTTCCGTATAGGTTAAACGAGCATTCCAACTATTGCTATTCGAGTGACTGTCGTTGCGATTATTGACCGTATCGCTCCGATCAACAGCATCGTCTTCGTAGAATAGATTGTATGAAAGAGCAAAGGCTTCATTATTGTTTGTACTATAATTACGACCGAAATTAGCGGATATAGATCTTCCTGCATCATTTAACCGTAAGCCATAATGCACATCGCCACCAATATTAAATGCATTGTTTTCGCCATTGTTGGTCCGATTAGATGTATTGATTAACTCTTGTACACTACCTACCGTTGCCGTATTATTGCTATTTACCGTGTTACCCTTATTAAAGCTAATCTGAGGCCTGATGGTTAAACGTTGTGTCGAATCTTTCTTATATTCTACACGAAAGCTAGTGGTGTGGCTTTGATTGCTCCGAGTAGTTTGCTGAGAAGTCTGATTAAATTGATTGGCATTCGAGCCGATCAGGATTTCTCTGTTTGAACTGCGTATGGTATTCTTATCCGATGTATTGAAATGATAATCGGCACTGAATTCCACTTCTTTCCACCAAGTATTATTATAATTCAGTGCAATGCGATGGCTTGGCCCAATTCCTCCATTATCATCGCCACCACGGCGTCCACCACGGCCACGGCTACTCGCTCCAACCAGCTCATTACTCGCTGCATTTCCCTGATTGATATTGTTGGAAATAATATTCGTACTGATCCGCCGTTCCCCATTAAATGCATTGAGATAACCACCTGTATTATATCGATCGTCATTTCCCGTGGCTCCAGCCATTTTTCCAAAATAACCATGTCGCTTATCTGGTTTGGTGACTATATTGATAATCTTACGCCGATTGCCATCGTCAAAACCCGTCAATTTAGATTGCTCGCTCTTCTCATCAATCAACTGAATCTTATCAATGACGTCGGCAGGTAAGGTTTTAAGTGCTACCGCCGGATCTGAACTAAAAAATTCCTTTCCGTCTACAATAATACGTTGTACATCTTCCCCTTGAGCCGTCACTTTGCCATCAGCATCAATCTCCACTCCTGGAATCTGAGCGACTAGTTCATCGGCATCGGCATAAGGTTCAGTAGAATATGCGCGCGCATCAAATTCAGTCGTATCACCCTTAATGACAACCGGAGGTGGCCCTACGGTAATGTTAACCGAATCGAGCATGGTAAAATTGGCCGCTAAGGCTATATGAACAACCCTATTTGCGTCTTTTATGCTGACTTTGGTTTGATTGGACTTATAGCCAATGTAACTGAATGAAAGCAAATAATCATTTGCAGGTAGTTGATTAAAAGTAAATGCTCCAGTTTGTGAAGTAACCGTTTGCTTGATAACCGAATCTTTTAATGTGAGCAAACTCACACGGGCACCGTTTAGCCCAAATTGCTCCGTACTATCCAATACGGTACCAGTGATGCGGTATTGTGCCCAACCGGACAAAGAAATGATGCTTAGAAGGGCAAATGAAATAACGAATAAATGTATCTGACGCATTTAAATTTAGGTTTAACAATCACCTGAGTTAAAAAATACTGTTTGTTTTAGTATTGGTAAGATAACCAATCAATGAAAAGGTTTAATTGTAACTGTTTTGTTGCAAACAAAACCGCTCTTTCATTCTACACATTTACATGCTTTTAATTACTTTTGATATAAGACACACCTATAAGTGACAAGCCTTAATTATTTAAATAGCCATTTGATCAACCTGCATGCTACGTTTTATCATTACACTTGCTTCGTTTACAATCATCACATCAACGATTTCTTACGGACAGAATAAAGGTTCAATTAAAGGAATAGTACAAACAGCGGTCGATAAACAGCCGCTGGAGAAAGCCACCGTTTCCATCACCAATGTGCAAGATTCGGCTTTGCTCACTTATACCCTCAGTTTAGAAAACGGTAATTTTTCACTTTTTAGGCTCCCTCTAAATCAATCACTTAAA
>Ga0182744_1002537_pt1 | contig 14950 bp, 10 predicted proteins | sample eDN3rd30CKraftMG_FD_128525 | JGI IMG/M metagenome (GOLD analysis project Ga0182744, IMG submission 128525) | Enriched Miracle-Growth compost microbial communities from Emeryville, California, USA - eDNA 3rd pass 30_C Kraft MG (version 2) (version 2) ...
CTCGTCGTCGCCTTCCAGCCGCATCGCTACTCGCGCACGCGCGACCTGCTCGACGATTTCGCCAACGTGCTCGCCGAAGCCGATGTGCTGGTGCTGACCGAGGTCTATCCGGCTGGCGAGGCGCCGATCGCGAACGCCGACGGCCGCGCGCTCGCGCGTGCCGTGCGCGCGCGCGGCAAGGTCGATCCCGTGCTTGTCGAGCATCCGCGCGATCTCGCCGATGCACTGCCGCCGCTGCTGCACGACGGCGACCTGCTGCTCCTGCTCGGCGCCGGCGACATCGGCGCGGCGGCGAACGAACTCGCGTCGCTCGGCCAGCTCAAGACACGGGGAAGTGCATGAAGATTTCCGATCCGCGCCAGTTCGGCCGCGTTGCCGTCGTCATGGGCGGCCAGTCCGCGGAGCGCGAGGTCTCGCTCGATTCCGGCCGCAACGTGCTCGCCGCGCTGCGCGCGAAGGGCGTCGACGCGCATGCGGTCGACGGGATTCCTGCGCTGCTCGATGCACTGCGCGCCGGCCACTACGCGCGCGTCTTCAACATCCTGCACGGTCAGCACGGCGGTGGCGAAGACGGCGTGCTGCAGGGCGCGCTCGAATCGCTGCGCGTGCCGTACACGGGTTCGGGCGTGCTCGGCTCGGCGCTGTCGATGGACAAGGTGCGTACCAAGCAGGTGTGGATCGCGGAAGGCCTGCCGACGCCGCGGTTCGTAGCGCTGCGCAAAGAGCGCCCCCTTCAGCCCTGCCGGGCAGCTTCCCCCGCAAGCGGGAGAAGCGACAGCGCGGGCGACGTACACGCCGCCGCGAAGAAGCTCGGCTTGCCGGTCATCGTCAAGCCGGCCTGTGAAGGTTCGAGTGTCGGCGTTTCGCGCGTGCTGCGCGAGGGCGATCTCGACGCCGCGGCCGAACTCGCGGCGCGTTATCCGGGCGACCTGCTCGTCGAGGAAATGATCGTCGGCGAGGAACTCACCGTCGCGATCCTCGGCCGCGAAGCGCTGCCGTCGATCCGCATCGTGCCCAAGGGCGAGTTCTACGATTACCACGCCAAGTACGTCGCCGAGGACACGCAATACCTGTGTCCCGGACTCGACGGCGAGGCGGAAGCGGACATCCGCGCGCTCGCGTTGAAAGCCTTCGACGCCGCCGGCTGTTCCGGCTGGGGCCGCGTCGACGTCATGCGCGACCGCGAAGGCCGCAATTACCTGCTCGAAGTGAACACCGCGCCGGGCATGACCAGCCATTCGCTCGTGCCCAAAGCCGCGCGCACGAACGGCATCGACTTCGAGACGCTGTGCTGGCGCATTCTCGAAACGAGTTTGAGCCGGGATTCGGGATTCGGAATTGGAGATTCGGAAAAGCCGAGAGGACACGCCGACGCGGCCGTTTCCCAATCACCCACCACCCATCACCCATCACCGTCCGCCGGAGGCGGGAAATGAACGGTGCGCTGAAACTCTTCGCCTGGGCAATCGCGCTGACGCTGGTCGCGCTGCCGATCGTCGGCGTGCTCAACGGCTGGTTCGCCGCCGACCGCTGGCCGGTGACGCGGCTGTCGGTGCAGGCCGAGTTCGACCACGTCAGCGCGGAGCAGATCCGCGCGGCCGCGCAGCCGCATCTGGGCAAGGGCTTCTTCGCGATCCATCTCGGACCGCTGCGCGATGCGATCGCGCAGCTGCCATGGGTCGAGCGCGTCGAAGCGCGCAAGCGCTGGCCGGACACGGTGGATCTCGTCGTCTACGAGCAGCAGCCCTACGCGCGCTGGGGCGCGGATCGCCTCGTCAATCGCCACGGCAAGTTGTTCGCGGTGGCCGGCGCGGCGGGTTTGCAGGGCCTGCCGCGACTGTCCGGGCCCGACGACCGCATCGAGGACGTGCTGCGTTTTTACGCCGACTGCCAGCGCGAATTTTCAGGCAGTGGCCTCGTCGTCAACGCGATCTCGGTGTCGCCGCGCGATGGCTGGCGCATCGGCCTGGCTTCGGGGACCGTGATCGAACTCGGTCGCGAGCAGCGCGACGAGCGCCTGAGCCGCTTTCTCGACGTCTGGCCGCGCCTGGCCGGTTCGCATGCGCAACCGCCGATCACGATCGACCTGCGCTACTCGAACGGCTTCGCGGCGAGTTGGCGCGAAGACGCCGGGATTGGGGATTCGGGATTGGGGGTTGGTCAAAAGCCGGCACCGCCGCAGGCCAGCACCGGCATGACCGTCGCCAATTCCCCGCATCTCGCCGCTGTTCCGAATCACGAATCACGAATCACGAATCACGGTTTTCTCGCCCCATGAAACCCAAGAACGAAAAAAACCTGATCGTCGGCCTCGATGTCGGAACGTCCAAGATCGTCGCCATCGTCGGCGAGCATTCGCCGGGCGAAGCGGTCGAGATCATCGGCGTCGGCTCGCATCCGGCGCACGGGCTCAAGCGCGGCGTGGTCGTCGACATCGACTCGACCGTGCATTCGATCCAGCGCGCGATCGAGGAAGCCGAACTCATGGCCGGCTGCCAAATCCGCTCGGTCTACGCGTCGATCGCCGGCAGCCACATCAAGGACGAAAACTCGCACGGCACCGCGCCGATCCGCGACAAGGAAGTGAGCGCCACCGACCTCGACGCGGTGCTCAATTCCGCCTGCGCGATCGCGATTCCCGCCGACCGCAACGTGCTTTACCGCGAACCGCAGGAATACCTCATCGACGGCCAGGAAGGCATCCGCCACCCGGTCGGCATGTCCGGCGTGCGCCTCGAGGCGAACGTGCACCTGGTCACCGGCGCGGCCAGTGCGATCCAGAACATCACCAAGTGCATCAACCGCTGCGGTTTGCAGGTCGACGAATTGCTGCCCGCCGCGGTCGCGTCGGCGCGCGCGGTGCTCACCGACGACGAGCGCGAACTGGGCGTGTGCATGGTCGACATCGGCGCCGGCACCACCGACATCGCGATCTACACCGGCGGCGCGTTGCGCCACACCACGTCGCTGGCGATCGGCGGCGACCAGGTGACGAGCGACATCGCGCACCTCATGCGCACGCCGACCGCGCATGCCGAGGAATTGAAAGTCCGTTACGCCTGCGCGCTGGCGCAGCTCGCGCATGCGGAAGAAACGATCCAGGTGCCGAGCGTCGGCGACCGCCCGCCGCGGCGCCTGGCGCGGCAGAACCTCGCCGAGGCCGTGCAGCCGCGTTACGAGGAAATCTTCGAGATGGTGCAGGCCGACCTGCGCCGCAGCGGCCGCGAGGAACTCGTGCGCGCCGGCATCGTGCTCACCGGCGGCGCGGCGCGCATGGAAGGCGCGCTCGATCTCGCCGAAGAGCTGTTCCACATGCCGGTGCGCCTGGGCACGCCGCAGCACGTGACCGGGCTTGCCGACGTCGTCGCCAATCCGATGCAGGCGACCGGTGTCGGCTTGATCATCTACGGCAGCCGCGGCGGCGCGACGCGCGGGCCGGTGAGCGTGCCGGGCATCGCGGTGCGCGGATTGTGGGGCCGGGTTTCGACCTGGTTCAAGGGAGAGTTCTGAGGTTTTCAGCCCCTCTCCCGCCGGGAGAGGTCGAAGCCGCCATCAGGCGGCTGAGGGCTTGCACAGGGATGTGCAAGCGGATCGCGGAGCAGGGACAGCGGAGCGTTGGGGTGAGGGAAAGGCATATCCGACCGTCGAGAAGATCGGTTGGGCTTTTCCCTCATCCGGCCCTTCGGGCCACCTTCACCCGGAGGGGGAAGGAAGAAGGCAACACGGTGGAGCGGAGCGCCACCGATGCGACCGAAACGGTCGCGAACCGATGGCACGCCAGCCATCGCATGACGGAGCGGGCCGGGATGGTCACGCTGCCGGGAAAGAGAAAGACATAACTACATTCGGAGGATGGGACCATGGCTTTTGAATTCGTTGAAAAGATGGCGCCGAACGCGGTGATCAAGGTCGTCGGCGTCGGCGGTGGCGGCGGCAACGCGGTCAGCCACATGGTGCATGCGGGCGTCGACGGCGTGGACTTCGTCTGCGCCAACACCGACGCGCAGGCACTCAAGTCCAGCGGCGCGAAATTCACGCTGCAACTCGGTGCGAACGTGACCAAGGGCCTGGGCGCGGGCGCCAATCCGGAAGTCGGCCGCCAGGCTGCGCTGGAAGATCGCGAGCGCATCGTCGAACTGTTGCAGGGCGCCGACATGGCGTTCATCACCTGCGGCATGGGCGGCGGCACCGGCACCGGCGCGGCGCCGGTCGTGGCGCAGCTCGCCAAGGAACTGGGCATCCTCACCGTCGCGGTGGTGACCAAGCCGTTCCCGTTCGAGGGCCGTCGCCGCATGCAGGTCGCGCTCAAGGGCATCGAGGACCTCGGCCAGTACTGCGACTCGTTGATCACGGTGCCGAACGAGAAGCTGCTCACCGTGCTCGGCCGCGACGTGACCCTGCTCAGCGCGTTCAAGCAGGCCAACGACGTGCTGCTCGGTGCGGTGCAGGGCATCGCCGACCTGATCACGCGGCCGGGCCTCATCAACGTCGACTTCGCCGACGTGCGCACGGTCATGTCCGAGATGGGCATGGCGATGATGGGCACCGGCACCGCGCACGGCGACGACCGCGCGGTCGCGGCGGCCGAAGCGGCGATCAACAACCCGCTGCTCGACGACGTCAACCTGTCCGGCGCCTGCGGCATCCTCGTCAACGTCACCGCCGGCACCAACCTCACGATGCGCGAGTTCGACGACATCGGCCAGGTCGTGCACGAGTTCGCCAGCGAGGACGCGACCGTCGTCATCGGCACCGCGCTCGATCCGGAACTCAAGGACGACGTGCGCGTCACCGTGGTCGCCACCGGCCTCAACCGCGCCGTCGCGCGCCAGCCGATCCTGCGCGAGACGCGCGAGCGCGAAACCGCGCGTCCGCCGATGCGCGTGGTCAAGCGCGACGGCACCACCGGCCAGATCGTCGAGGACTATCTCGGCATTCCCGGCCAGGCCGTGCGGCAGACCCTCGAACAGCCGGCCGCGCAGCCGGAGAAGGCGAGCGACTACCTGGACATCCCGGCCTTCCTGCGCCGCCAGGCCGACTGACGCCCGGCGCGGTCGGCGCCGAGCGGTGTGAGCCGCGTCGCCCCGGCAGCGGGGCGGCCGGGGCGCATCGCCGTCGCCAACGCCGGGACCATCCTCTTTCCCGCCGGGAAGGCGGGCGCGGCCATGTCGCCGCGAGATTCATGCGCCGCCCCGTGGCGTCGGGGCGGCGGGTTTTCGCGTCGAAGAATTCCCGGCCTGCCTTGTTGCGAATCCGCAACAAATGTGTCGGTTCCATACGTCGCTTTACTTTTCTGCCTCCGGACCCTGTGCTACCCTCGCGGCGTTTTGTCAGCTCCTGCCCCGGGGTTACACAAGAAAAATGATCAGGCAACGTACGCTCAAGAACACCATCAGAGCGACGGGCGTGGGTCTTCACACGGGCGACAAGGTGTACATGACCTTGCGTCCTGCAGCGGTCGATACCGGCATCGTGTTCCGCCGTGTCGACCTGCCCAGTCCGGTGGATATCCGCTCCTGTCCCGACAACGTCGGCGACACCCGTCTTTCAACCACGCTCGTCAAGGGCGAGGTCCGCATCGCGACGATCGAGCACCTGCTCTCGGCGATGGCCGGCCTCGGCATCGACAACGCCTACGTGGATCTTTCCGCGCCGGAAGTGCCGATCATGGACGGCAGCGCAGGCCCGTTCGTGTTCCTGCTGCAGTCGGCGGGCATCGAGGAACAGACCAAGGCCAAGCGCTTCATCCGCATCAAGAAGCCGATCACCGTCCGCGATGGCGACAAGTGGGCGCGCTTCGAGCCGTTCGATGGCTTCAAGGTCGGTTTTTCGATCGACTTCAACCATCCGATGTTCACCAAGCGCACCTCGACCAGCGAGATCGACTTCTCGACGACTTCGTTCGTCAAGGAAGTCTCGCGTGCGCGCACGTTCGGCTTCATGCGCGACATCGAGTACCTGCGCGAGCGCAACCTCGCGCTCGGCGGTTCGATGGACAACGCGATCGTGCTTGATGACTACCGCGTGCTCAACGAAGACGGCCTGCGCTACGAGGACGAATTCGTCAAGCACAAGATCCTCGACGCGATCGGCGACCTGTACCTGCTCGGCCACAGCCTGATCGGCGCGTTCTACGGCTACAAGTCGGGCCACGAATTGAACAACAAGCTGTTGCGCACGCTGCTTGCGGACGCGACGGCCTGGGAAGAAGTGAGTTTCGAGGACGAGGCGTCCGCGCCGATCTCCTACGCCCATCCGGCGCAGGCGGTCTGACGGCGTCACACCGGTCCGCGCAGCGGGCCGGTGGTTGCAAGGCGGCGCATCAGCGCCGACGGGGAACATCGAGGCATCGCCGAGGGCGCACGGAACATCGCGCTAGCGGGATTCCTTTTCGGCGATGGATGCCATGTCGAGCAACAAGGCCTGCAATTGCGGGTCGGAAAGGACTGTTGCCGTCGCGCGCAGGTGGCGCGCGGTGGCGGCGGAAAGCGGTACCGGCTTTGTCGGGTTCGGGGGAACGGTCGGCAAAGGCGCCACTTTCACGGCAAATCGTTCGATGGCCTCGCCGAGTGCGAGGCGGGCTTCGGCCAGCAGCGTCGCCTGATTCAGGCGCAGCCGGCTCGCCCAGATCGGACTGGACGCCAGAAAGACGAGTCGTCCGTTGCGCACGTCCGCGAGTCGAGTCTCGCGAGCGGTCGCTTCGGGCAGAAAACGGCGCAATCGTTGGTCCAGCGCATCCAGGGCGCGCGCGCGTTGCGCGAGCGCGTCGAGGGTGACGCATTCTTTCGCAGGCCGCAGTCCGGCCGTCGTGGAAGAGGAGGAACGATTGCGATTTGGCGACACGACGAACACGAACCCGGTACACCGATGAACATCATTATCGTCCGCAACGCCTCCACGCCGCCATGGCGCATCGATTTGACCGTGCGGCGTGGCCGCGGCCTTCTGCTCGGTGCCGCCGTGGGCTGTGTGGGCGCGTTGCTCGCGCTCGGCGCTGCGATCGGCATCTGGTCGGGCGCTTCGCGCGCACACGAATTGCATGCGATCGCCGCGATGCACACGACGCTCGACACGCAGCGCCGCGAACTGGAAGCGCTTGGCAGCGATTCGCGCCGCAACCTTGACGCGCTGTCGTTGCAACTCGGCCAGCTGCAGGCGCAGGCCACGCGGCTGAACGCGCTCGGCGAACGCCTCACCCAGATCGGCAAACTCGACGACGGCGAGTTCGACTTCTCCGGCGAGCCTGCGATGGGCGGCCCGGAAGAGGCCGTCGCAGGCGCTGCGCCGCTGCCGCTGCAGGACGGCATCGACGGCCTGCGCGCCACGTTCGACGCCCAGCAAACCCAGCTCGACATGCTCGAACGCCTGTTGCGCGACCAGAAGATCGACAAAGCGCTGCTGCCGACTGGCATGCCGGTCGCGCAGGGTTACATTTCTTCGGGCTTCGGCGGTCGTTCCGATCCGTTCGACGGCCACCAAGCCAGGCACCTGGGCGTGGACTTCGCCGCACAGGCCGGCGCGGCGGTGATGGCCGTCGCCGATGGCGTGGTCACGTTCGCCGGCGAACGCAGTGGCTACGGCAACGTCGTCGAGATCGATCACGGCAATGGCTACGTGACGCGCTATGCGCACAATTCGGTGCTCGACGTGACGCCCGGCCAGCGCGTGCGCGCCGGCGAGACGATCGCCAATGTCGGTTCGACCGGGCGCTCTACGGGCCCGCACTGCCACTTCGAGGTCTGGCACAACGGTCGCGCGGTCAATCCGATGGCCTATGTGAAGAACGCGCGGTCGGCAAGGATTTGATGCACGTCTTGGTTTGAACTTTCATTGAGAAACCCTTCTCCCCTCCGGAATCGACGACGGTCGTCGGACCGTCGGAGGGTGCCGGCAGGCGGATGAGGGAAAAGCGCCGCAAGTAAGCAATGCTTATTCAAAGTGCGATGCACTTCCCTCATCCGGCGCTTCGCGCCACCTTCTCCCGAAAGGAGAAGGAACAAAAGCGGGAACGACAAGCCCACGGCTTGAAACCCCGCCCCACCCACCCATTTCCTTGGTAATCGGGCCCGGCCGCCGTATCATCGGCGGCTTGGTCTTTCGTGGCTCCGCCTCGTGCCTCTCCGGTTGCGGTCGCCGCGCATGCCGGCCCGCGACGGGTCGGGCTTCCCACGAAAGGCGCCCGCGCGGCGCTCCCCCATCCTTTCAAGTCGAAGATCGTCCATGCTCAACAGTGTCCTGACGCGCATTTTCGGCAGCCGCAACGAACGCGTGCTGCGCCAGCTCGGCAAGTCGGTCGCCAAGATCAACGCGCTCGAACCACAGTTCCAGGCGTTCTCCGACGACGAACTGCGCGGCAAGACCGACGAATTCAGGAAGCGCCTCGCCGACGGCGCCACGCTCGACAGCCTGCTGCCGGAAGCCTTCGCCACCGTGCGCGAAGCGGCGCGCCGCGTGCTCGGCCTGCGTCCGTACGACGTGCAGCTCATCGGCGGCATGGTGTTGCACCAGGGCAAGATCGCCGAAATGCGCACCGGCGAAGGCAAGACGCTCGTCGCCACGCTGCCGGTCTACCTCAACGCGCTCGAAGGCAAGGGCGTGCACGTGGTCACCGTCAACGACTACCTCGCCAAGCGCGATGCGGCCACCATGGGCCGCGTCTACAACTTCCTCGGCATGAGCGTGGGCGTGGTCTGGCCGGGCATGGAGCACGGCGACAAGCGCGCCGCCTACGCCGCCGACATCACCTACGGCACCAACAACGAATTCGGCTTCGACTACCTGCGCGACAACATGGCGCTGTCGAAGGACCAGCGCTACCAGCGCGGCCTCAACTTCGCGATCGTCGACGAGGTCGACTCGATCCTCATCGACGAGGCGCGCACGCCGCTGATCATTTCCGGCCCCTCGGACGAATCGCCGCAGCTCTACGTCAAGGTCAACCGCATCGTGCCGCGCCTGACGCGTCAGGAAAGCGAACCGAAGATGGGCGAGCCGGCACCTCCCGGCGACTACTACGTCGACGAGAAGCAGAAACAGGTGCATCTGTCCGAAGAGGGCATGGAGCACGCCGAGCAGGAACTGCGCGCCGAAGGCGTGATCGGTCCGGACGACGGCCTCTACGATTCGCAGCACATCGCGGTCGTGCATCACTTGAACGCCGCGCTGCGCGCGCATGCGATCTACCAGCGCGACGTCGACTACATCGTGCGCGACGGCGAAGTCATCATCGTCGACGAATTCACCGGGCGCACGCTCGCCGGCCGCCGCTGGTCCGAAGGTCTGCACCAGGCCGTCGAGGCCAAGGAAGGCGTGCCGATCCAGCGCGAGAACCAGACGCTCGCCTCGATCACCTTCCAGAACCTGTTCCGCATGTACAAGAAGCTGGCCGGCATGACCGGCACGGCGGACACGGAAGCCTACGAGTTCCAGTCGATCTACGGCCTCGAAGTCGTGGTCATCCCGACGCACCGGCCGATGATCCGCAAGGACGAAGCCGACGTCATCTTCCTCAAGGCCGGGCCGAAGTTCGAGGCGATCGCCGAGGACATCAAGGACAGCTACGAGCGCGGCCAGCCCGTGCTCGTCGGCACCGCGTCCATCGAAATGTCCGAACTGGTCTCGGACCTGCTGCGCAAGAAAGGCATTCCGCACGAAGTGCTCAACGCCAAGCAGCACGAGCGCGAGGCGCACATCGTCGCCCAGGCGGGTCGGCCGAAGGCGATCACGATCGCCACCAACATGGCCGGCCGCGGTACCGACATCGTGCTCGGCGGCAGTCTCGAAGCGGAATTGCAGGCGCTGCCCGAAGACACCTCGGACGGCGAGCGCGAGCGCATCAAGGCCGAATGGCAGAAGCGCCACGACGAAGTCGTCGCGCTCGGCGGCCTGCGCATCGTGGGCACCGAACGCCACGAATCGCGCCGCATCGACAACCAGCTGCGCGGCCGCTCCGGCCGTCAGGGCGATCCGGGTTCGAGCCGCTTCTACCTTTCGCTCGAAGACAACCTCATCCGCATCTTCATGGGCGAGGGCGTCGCGCGCATGATGCGCCTGTTCGGCATGAAGGAAGACGACGCGATCCAGGATCGCATGGTCAGCCGCCAGATCGAAAAGGCGCAGCGCAAGGTCGAAGCGCACAACTTCGACATCCGCAAGCATCTGCTCGAGTTCGACGACACCGCCAACGACCAGCGCAAGGTCATCTACCAGCAGCGCAACGAACTGCTCGACAGCGACAACGTCGCCGAGACGATTTCGAGCGTGCGCGAAGACGTCGTCACCGACCTCGTGCGCCGCCACGTCCCGGCCGAGTCGATCGACGAGCGCTGGACGATCGCCGCGCTCGAAGCCGAACTCGCTTCCGAATTCGGTTTGCAAACGGATCTGCAGCGCTGGATCGAGGAACAAAACGAAATCGACGCCGACGGCGTGCTCGAACACGTGCAGGGCCTCGTCGAACGCGTGTTCCGCGAGAAGGAAGCGATGCTCGGTTCGGAAACCATGCGCGGGCTCGAGAAGCACGTCATGCTCTCCGTGCTCGACAACGTCTGGAAGGAGCACCTGTCGAGCATGGATTACCTGCGCCAGGGCATCTACCTGCGCGGTTACGCGCAGAAGCAGCCCAAGCAGGAATTCCAGCGCGAGGCATTCGAGCTGTTCGAGGGCATGCTCGGCCGCATCAAGTACGAAGTCGTGCAGCTGCTCGCGCGCGTGCGCATCCGCAGCGAGGATGAAGTCGAGGCGATGGAAGCGCAGCAACGCGCGCAGGCCGAAGCGCAGGCGCGTTCGATGCAGTTCCAGCACGCCGACGCGGCGGCGATCAGCGCCGATGGTTCCGACGAAGCCGCCGACGTGGGGGCGCTCGCGCAATCGCCCGTGCAGCGCGACGAGCCCAAGATCGGCCGCAACGACCCGTGCCCGTGCGGCTCCGGCAAGAAGTACAAGCAATGCCACGGCAAGCTCGCCTGAAATCGTTTGCTGATTGACGGCGAGGCCAGCCGGCGTGGTGGGCGGAGAGAAGGGCGCAGCAGCCTGCAATGCACGGCGAAAGTGCAAGGCCTTTCCCTCACCCCAACCCCTCTCCCGAGGGGAGAGGGGCTTTGAAGCCGGCTGCCGGAAACGCGCCGATTTTCGGAAAAGTGCTGGCTGCCGGAAAGGCGCCGACTTCCGGAAAGATGCCGGTTATCGGAAAGGTGAAGCTCGGCGAGTCCTCGGCAACGCTTGCTGTCCCTTCCCCTGCGCAGCGGGGGAAGGTGCCGACTGCGGAGGCAGGATGCCGGAGCGAACGGCGAAGCCGGCCCGAAGGGCGTGCCGCAGGAGCGGCACGTAACGCGGAAGGGGGCGCTTTTGATTTTTGCCGTTACGCGTCGAGAAGCGCCCCCTTCCGCCCCTGCCGGGGCACCTTCCCCCGCTGCGCAGGGGAAGGAAAAGCTGGCGATTTCGCGATTCTCATTTGGGCTTGCCTCATGAACGGGAAAAACGAAGCGATTGCCACTGTCGCGGGAGCGTCGCCATGACGCCCATCCACGTCGTCGCCGGCGTCCTGCAGGACGCGCAAGGCCGCGTCCTGCTCGCGCAGCGTCCGCCCGGCAAGCACCTCGCCGGCAGCTGGGAATTTCCCGGCGGCAAAAGCGATCCCGGCGAAGCACCCGTCGATGCGCTCGCGCGCGAACTGCGCGAGGAACTCGGCATCGTCATCGAATCCGCGCGTCCGCTCATCTGCGTGCCGCACGAGTACGCGGAAAAGCGCATCGTGCTCGACGTCTGGCGCGTGGCCGCGTGGTCCGGCTCGCCCGAACCACGCGAAGGCCAGCGCCTGGCCTGGGCCGAACTCGACACGCTCGATCGCGTGCCGATGCCCGACGCCGATCGCCCCGCCGTCACCGCGCTGCGCCTGCCGCCACGCTATCTCGTCACGCCCGCCTTCGAACCCGCGCAAGCCGACGAACTCGTCGCCGGCATCGAGCGCGCATGCGCGCGTGGCATCCACCTGATCCAGTTGCGCCAGCCGCATTGGCCGATCGACGCGCTCGCCGCGGTCGCGCGCCGCGCGCTCGCGACCTGCCGCGCGCACGGCGCGCAGCTCCTGCTCAACGCCGACGCGCGCCTCGCCGCGATCCTCGGCCTCGACGGCGTGCATCTGCCGGCGCGCCTCGCCGCTTCGCTCAAGCAGCGCCCGCTGCCACGCGAGCGCCGGGTCGGCGTGTCCTGCCACGACGCGGAAGAACTCGCGCACGCCGCCGCGATCGGCGCCGACTTCGCCATCCTCTCGCCGGTGTTCGAAACGCCGAGCCATGCCGACGCGCCGCCGCTCGGCTGGGAGCGCTTCGAGGAACTCGTCGCCGATGCGATGCTTCCCGTCTATGCGCTCGGCGGCCTCGAAGCCGACGACATCGACGCCGCACAGATGGCCGGCGCGCAGGGCGTCGCGGCTATCCGTGGGTTGTGGTGATCGACGACGTGGCGAGCTCGCGCAGCGTGGGCCGGGGTTGCAACGCAGGTTGAAGTTCGCGCGAAGCAGGCGTTTCGCGCGGGTTCGCCCGCCGATGGATCGCCGTCTCGCCGGGGCTTGCCGTTCGCGCGACCGGATGATCAGGTCGCGCGGCGCGCCTCGATCCCGGCGTAGCGTTCGTGCAGCGCGCGCACCGCGTCGTCGAGTTCCGTCAATGTACCGGCGTTCTCGATCACGTCGTCGGCGATCGCAAGGCGCTGTTCGCGCGTGGCCTGCGCGTCGAGCATCGCATCGGCGAGCGCGGGCGTGATGCCGTCGCGCGCAACCAGTCGCGCGTGTTGCATCGAGCGGGGTACGTCGACGACGAGCACGCGGTCGACCCAATCGTATTGATCGCGGTTCTCGGTGAGGAGCGGAACCACGAGCAGCGCGTAACTGCCGATGCGTGTCGCCGCCGCGCGCTCGCGCAGCGTCACGCGGATGCGCGGATGCAGGATCGCATTGAGGCGGCCGCGCGCGGCGTCGTCTTCGAAGACGCGTTCGCGCAGCATGCGGCGATCGAGCGAGCCGTCGGCGGCGAGAACGTCGTCGCCGAATGCCGCGGCAATCTCCGCAAGCCCCGGCGAGCCCGGCGCGACTAGCTCGCGCGCGACGATGTCCGCATCCACGACGTTCGCGCCGAGCGTGGCGAAGCGCTCCGACACGGCGGACTTGCCGCTGGCAATGCCGCCGGTCAGCGCGACGGTGAAGGGAAGGGCACTCATGCAGCGAGTGTAGCGACGCTGTCCCGATAGTTGTTCTCGCCTCAACCGTCGCGACGGAAAGCCCTGCACGCCCATATCGCTGCTCGCTCTCGCTTCCCCCGCATGCGGGAGATCGAAGGCTGCCTTCCGGCAGCCTGAAGCCCGGCAGGGCTGGAGGAGGCGCTTTTGACGGGTCGAAGCAAAGGCACGCGGCTGCGCCGCGCTCCCCCTTCCGGCCTTCGGCCACCTTCCCCCGCTGCGCAGGGGAAGGGATGCGCTCAATCAATGTCGTAACTCGCCGCTCGCAGCCTGCTCTCGCTTCCCCCGCAAAGCGGGGGATCGAAGGCTGCCTTCCGGCAGCCTGAGGCCCGGCAGGGCTGAAGGGGGCGCTTTTGACTTTGCGGTTCACGGCGCCCCGCAGGAGCAACTTCAGTCGCGATGCTTTTTCGACGGGCGCTCATCGCGAAAGCAAGAGCATCGCGGCTGAAGCCGCTTCTACGGGCGAGCGGGCGAATCAGCGCAAACCGAACAGATTCGCGTAGAACCCGCCGAGCACGTCGCCGAACACGAACCACGTCCACCCCGCGGCGGCGATGAACGGGCCGAACGGAATCGGCGTGCTGCGGTCACGGCCCTGGATGGCGAGCGCGGTACCGCCGACGATCGCCCCGATCAGCGACGACAGCAGGATGATCGGCAGCAGGCTCGTCGCGCCCATCCATGCGCCGAGCGCGCCGAGCAGCTTGAAGTCGCCGTAGCCCATGCCTTCCTTGCCGGTCATGAGCTTGAACAGCCAGAACACGCACCATAGGCTGAGATAGCCGATGGCGGCACCAATGATCGCCGTCGACGGCGACACGAACAGCGGCACCAGCGAAATGAGCAGGCCGAGCCAGAGCAGCGGCAAGGTCAACTGATCCGGCAGCAATTGCGTGCGCACGTCGATGCCGGACGCCGCGATCAGCGTCCACGTGAACAGCAGCGCGGCAGCGAGCGGCCAGCCGAAACCGAGCTTCCACGCGACCGCGGCCGAGGCGAGCGCGGTGAGCAGCTCCACGAGCGGGTATTGCCAGGAAATCGCCGTCTTGCAGTAGCGGCAGCGGCCGCGCAGGGCGAGCCAGCTCAGCACGGGAATATTGTCCAGCGCCGAGAGCTTGTGCTTGCAGTGCGGACAATGCGAGCCGGTGAAGACGAGGTCGGGCGGTGCGTTGTCTGCGCTTTCCGCTTCCGCGTCCGGTGTGAGGATTTCACGCGCTTGCTGTTTCCATTCGTGTTCGAGTCGCCGCGGCAGGCGCAGGATGACCACGTTGAGGAAACTGCCGACGAGCAGGCCGAGAAGCGACGTCAGCGGAATCAATGCCGCGGGTGCGTGCAGCCAGTCAAGTTCGGTCATGGATGGGTGGCGTCTTCGGAAAGAATCGATTCTACCTAGCGGCCCATGGGAGCGGCTGCAGCCGCCACGCTCAAACGCCCCTCCCCACCGGGAGAGGAGTTGGGGTGAGGGAAGGGCTTCTAATGTGGAGCAATACCGCTTTGTCTTGCTGCGCCCTGCGGATCCGCAAAGCCCCTCTCCCACCGGAAGAGGGGTTGGGGTGAGGGAAGAGCCTCTCATGCGGCGCAGTGCGGCTTCGCCTTACTGCGCCCTGCGTCCCTGGCAAAGCGCCGCGTCAACACGAATGCGCGGCGCGCCATGAGCGCGATCAGCCGACGACGGAGCCGAGCTTGAAGATCGGCAGGTACATGCCGACGACCATGC
>Ga0182744_1002538_pt1 | contig 14946 bp, 11 predicted proteins | sample eDN3rd30CKraftMG_FD_128525 | JGI IMG/M metagenome (GOLD analysis project Ga0182744, IMG submission 128525) | Enriched Miracle-Growth compost microbial communities from Emeryville, California, USA - eDNA 3rd pass 30_C Kraft MG (version 2) (version 2) ...
CCGCGAAGGTTTCCGGGTCGAGCGTCCGCGGCACCCTGCGGCCAGGAGCCGCCGCGACGAGCGGTGCGAGGACCGGGTCCGCCGCGAGCGCGGCATCGACGGCCAGGGGGTCGGCGTCCAGGTCGAGGGCCCGGCGGCAGCGGCTGATCGCCGCCGCCAGGTCTCGCAGGTCCGCCAGGAGGAGTCGGGCGGCGATGTGCCCCGCGGCCGGGGAGAGCGCCAGGATCGCGGGGCCGTGCGGCAGCGGGACGACGGCGCGGTACGCGCCGTCGCGCCATTCCTCCACCCCAGGCACGGCCGTGGCGACGAGGTGCCCGAAGAGGTTGTCGGCCGTGAGCGGGCTGCGGTACGGCAACCGCACCGCGACCGCCGTGAGGGCGGGCGCGACCGTCCCGTCGCGCGTGACCACGGGGTCGTCGACGGCGGTCGGCTGGTGGGCGACGGCCCGCGCACCGCGCCCTCGGCGACGCAGCTCGGACGGCGTGAGCCCGTAGACCTCGCGCACGGTGTCGTTGAAGGTGCGCACGCTGGAGAACCCGGCCGCGAACGCGACCTCCGTCAGCGTGAGCGTGGTGCCCTCGGCGAGCAGCCTGGCGGTCTGCGCCCGCTGCGCCCGGGCCAGCTGGAGCGGACCCGCGCCGAGCTCGGCGGCCAGGTGCCGCTCGACCTGCCGCTCGCTGTAGCCCAGCTGGCGCGCCAGCCCCGCCACGCCCTCGCGGTCGACCACGCCGTCCGCGATGAGTCGCATGGCACGGCCCACGACGTCGGAGCGGAGGTCCCACGCCGGCGACCCGGGGGTGGCATCCGGTCGGCACCGCTTGCACGCGCGGTAGCCCGCGCGCTGCGCGGCCGCGGCGCTCGGGTAGAACGTCATGTTCGCGTCCTGCGGGGTGCGTGCCGGGCAGCTGGGCCGGCAGTAGATCCGGGTGGTGCGCACCGCCGTGAAGAACTGGCCGTCGAACCGCGCGTCGCGGCTTCGCACGGCCCGCGCGCAGCGGTCGGCATCGAGGATCACTCCCCCAGTATCGACCGTGCGCGAGCCATGGACTAGCGAGAATCCGACATCGCGGTGGTCACGGCCCGACGGCCGTCCGCTCACAGCAGCCCCAGCGCGCGCACCGCCTCCCGCTCCTCGACCAGCTCGGCCACCGACGCCTCGACGCGCGCACGGGAGAAGGCGTTGAGCTCGAGCCCCTCGACGATCTCCCAGCCGCCCTGCGACGTGCTGGTGACGGGGAACGACGAGACCAGCCCCTCGGGGACCCCGTACTCGCCGCGGGAGACGATGCCCGCGCTCGTCCAGTCGCCCTCCGCGGTGCCGCGCACCCAGTCGCGGCTGTGGTCGAGCGCGGCGTTCGCGGCCGAGGCGACCGACGAGCCGCCGCACACCTCGATGATCGCCGCGCCGCGGTTCGCCACCGTGGGGACGAGCTCGTCCGCGAGCCAGCCCGCGCCGTCGGCGGGGATCCGCAGCACCTCGGTCGCGGGCCGACCGCCGATCTCGGCGTGGAACACGTCGGGGTACTGCGAGGCGGAGTGGTTGCCCCAGATCGTCAGCCGTCGCACCTGCGCCACCCCCACGCCCGCTCGGCGCGCGACCTGCGTGAGCGCGCGGTTGTGGTCGAGCCTGCTCATCGCCGTGAACCGCTCGGCGGGGACGTCTGGCGCGTGCGCCTCCGCGACGAGGGCGTTCGTGTTGGCCGGGTTCCCGACCACGAGCACGCGCACGTCGTCGGCGGCCCCCGCGTTGATCGCGTCGCCCTGGGGGCCGAAGATCGCGCCGTTGGCAGCCAGCAGGTCCCGGCGCTCCATGCCCGGTCCACGGGGACGTGCGCCGACGAGCAGCGCGAGGTTCGTGCCGTCGAAGGCCGCTCTCGCGTCGGCCGTGACCTCCACGTCGGCGAGGAGCGGGAAGGCGCCGTCGGCGAGCTCCATGGCGACGCCCTCGGCCGCGCGCAACGCCGGCGGGATCTCGAGGAGGCGGAGCCGCAGCGGCACGTCCGCGCCGAAGACGTCGCCGGCGGCGAGACGGAACAGGAGCGCGTACCCGATCTGGCCGGCGGCGCCGGTGACGGTCACGGTGACAGGAGCGGTCATGCGGTCCAGCCTGCCACGTCGGGCCGGGCGCAGGGACGGCGAGGGCCGACGAGCATGCGCTCGTCGGCCCTCGCCGCGGTGCGGTGCGGCGTCAGCCCAGCCGGACCGCGAGGTTCTCGTCGAGCGTCGCCAGGAACTCCTCGGTGGACTGCCACTGCTGGTCGGGGCCGACGAGCAGCGCGAGGTCCTTGGTCATCTTCCCGGACTCCACGGCCTTGATGACCACGTCCTCGAGCGTCTCGGCGAAACCGATGACCTCGGGGGTCGAGTCGATCTTGCCGCGGTGCTTGAGGCCACCGGTCCAGGCGAAGATCGAGGCGATCGGGTTGGTCGAGGTCGGCTTGCCCTGCTGGTGCTGGCGGTAGTGGCGCGTGACCGTGCCGTGCGCCGCCTCGGCCTCGACGGTCTTGCCGTCCGGGGTCATGAGCACCGACGTCATGAGGCCGAGCGAGCCGAAGCCCTGGGCCACGGTGTCGGACTGGACGTCGCCGTCGTAGTTCTTGCAGGCCCAGACGTAGCCGCCCTCCCACTTCATGGCCGAGGCGACCATGTCGTCGATGAGGCGGTGCTCGTAGGTCAGGCCGGCGGCCTCGAACTGCGCCTTGAACTCGGTCTCGAAGACCTCGGCGAACAGGTCCTTGAACCGGCCGTCGTAGGCCTTGAGGATCGTGTTCTTGGTCGAGAGGTAGACCGGGTACTGGCGCTGCAGCCCATAGGCGAAGGACGCGCGGGCGAAGTCGCGGATCGAGGCGTCGAGGTTGTACTGGACCTGGGCGACGCCGCCGGCCGGGTACTGGAAGACCTCGTGCTGGATGGGCTCGGAACCGTCCTTGGGGGTGAAGGTCACCGTCAGGGTGCCCTCGCCGGGGACGACGAAGTCGGTCGCGCGGTACTGGTCGCCGAAGGCGTGGCGACCGATGATGATCGGCTTGGTCCAGCCCGGCACGAGCCGCGGGACGTTGGAGATGATGATCGGCTCGCGGAAGACGACACCCCCGAGGATGTTGCGGATCGTCCCGTTCGGGGACCGCCACATCTTCTTCAGGCCGAACTCCTCGACGCGCGCCTCGTCGGGCGTGATCGTGGCGCACTTGACGCCCACGTTGTGCTGCTTGATCGCGTTGGCAGCGTCGATCGTGACCTGGTCGTCGGTCGCGTCCCGGTTCTCGATGCCGAGGTCGTAGTACTTGAGGTCGACGTCGAGGTAGGGGTGGATCAGGCGATCCTTGATGAACTGCCAGATGATCCGCGTCATCTCGTCGCCGTCGAGCTCGACGACCGGACCGGCAACCTTGATCTTGCCCATGCTCGGGTGCTCCTGTCGGTGGTGTGGTGGGACTCCGGGCAAGAATACTCGATCTCTCGACGTCAAGATATCTCGCACGACAAGCCGACATCGAGCGATTTTGCAGGAAACGCACAGCGTGGGCGCGCAAGAATGACACGCGAAGCGCGGGAACAGGTGCGATCATTCGAGCAGGGCCTGAAAAGGCTGGCGACGATGTCGCCGTCGCGTGTCTCACACCAACCACGCACGCTCGTCGTGCGCCCGACCAGACAGGAATGCCATGACACAGGAGTTCATCTCGACTCCCGCCACCGACGCCGCCGCTGTGGCCGTCGACACCCCGCCGGCCGTCGGCCCGAGCCTCGCAGCCCGTCTCGGCTCCGAGGCCCTCGGAACCTTCATGCTGGTGTTCTTCGGCGTCGGCGCCGCCCTCCTGAGCAGCTCGCTCGGCTACGGGCAGCTGGGCGTCGGCCTCGCCTTCGCTGTCGCTGTGATCGCCGCGGCCTCTGCCGTGGGTCACGTCTCCGGCGGCCACTTCAACCCGGCGGTGACCTTCGGCCTCGCGCTCGCGGGCCGTGTCTCCTGGCGCGACGTGCTGCCCTACTGGGTCGTCCAGGCCGTCGGTGGCATCATCGCCACGCTCGTGCTGTTCGTGGCGCTGCCCACGAAGTTCAACGTCGTCGAGGGCATCTCGTCGAGCACCCGCGACGAGCTCTTCAAGGGGGCCGCCAACGGCTTCGGCACGCACGGCCCGTCGTACAGCGGCGCCGCGCAGACGATGGTCGACGGCTACCTGCAGAGCGGTGCCACGAACGAGCAGATCGTCGAGGCCGTGAAGAGCGGGCAGGTCACCCTGCCCGACAGCATCAACTTCACCTGGGGCGCCGCCCTGCTGCTCGAGATCATCGCCACCGCGATCTTCGTGGGTGTGATCCTCGCGGTGACCGACAAGCGCTCGACGATCAAGTTCCAGCCCGTCGTCATCGGACTCACCCTCGGCACCCTCGTCTCGGTCCTGATGCCCGTGACGAACGGTTCGCTCAACCCCGCCCGCTCGCTCGCGGCCGCCGTGTTCGCCGGTGGTTGGACCTGGGGCCAGCTCTGGGTGTTCGTCGTGGCGCCGCTGGTCGGTGGCGCGATCGCCGCGCTGTTCTACCGCGGCTTCGCCGCTCCCCGCGTGGAGCCCGTCCTCGTGGGGACCGCCACGGTCGGCGAGTTCTTCGTCGACGCCTCGGAGCAGCCGTTCACGGTCGCCGAGCCCGGCCTCGGTAACGAGAACGAGGTCGTCCCCGACGTCGTCGCCACGGAGGCTGAGGCACCCGTCGAGGTCGTCGAGGTCGTCGAGACCACGGAGGCGAGCGTCGTCGACGACGCTGACGCCGCCGTCGACCTCGTCAAGGACTCGGACGAGGACGCTCCCAAGCAGGACTGAGCCCAGCGGCACCAGCCGCTGTCGGCTCACGACCGCGTACGCCGGACGGGCGGGTCGCTCCTCTCGAGGGGCGGCCCGCCGTCCGGCGTACGACGACGCTGCCGACGGACGTCGGCGAGCAGCGGCTACAGCTTGGTGCCGGAGACGACGAGCCCGACGACGAGCAGCGCCAGCACGGCGTAGACCGAGACGTCGAAGGCGCGCCCCCGGTTGACCAGCGCCGGGACCCACCGGGCGGGCAACGCCGCCCGTGCCCCGCCGCAGACCAGGAGGACCGCCACGAGAGCGAGCGCGCCGAGCCGCGCGCCCTGCCAGACGCTCACGCCCACGACGCCCAGCACGGCCACGAACAAGCCCCACTGCCCCCAGCCCCGCCCCAGGGTGAACCCCACGCTGCCGGGCTTCGTCGGCGCGGAGCGTCCGGGAGCGGAGGGGTCGGGAGCGGGTGCGGTCACCTGGCAAGACTACCGTTGCCCTCATGGCACCTGAGATTTCCTCGATCACCGTCGTCGGGGCCGGGCTCGCGGGGAGCCGCACCGTCGCGGCGCTGCGCGAGCAAGGTTTCGGCGGACGGCTCACCGTGGTGGGGCACGAGGCCACCCGCGGCTACGACCGCCCTCCGCTGTCCAAGGAGCTGCTGAGCCGCACCGAGCCCGCGTGGTTCCACGACGACCTCGGCATCGACGTGGCCGCCCTGGCGGACGAGCTCGTGCTCGACGACGCGGCGGTGCACCTCGAGACGGCACGCCTGACGACGAGCGGCACGCACACCGTGATCACCCGCGGCGGCCGGAACCTGACGTCCGACGTCGTCGTCCTCGCCGTGGGCAGCGCACCCGTGCGGGTGCCCGGCTGGGAGCGGGCTCTCGTGCTCGGCACCGCCGACGACGCCACCGTGCTGCGTGCCCGGCTGGCGGCGGCACGCTCCCTCGTCGTCGTGGGGGCGGGCTGGATCGGTGCCGAGGTCGCCGGGGTCGTCGCGAAGGCCGGGCTGGCCGTGACCGTGGTCGAGGCGTTCGAGACACCGCTCGCCGCGGCCCTCGGCACCGAGGTCGGGGGGCGGCTCGCGCCCTGGTACGAGCAGGCCGGGGTACGGCTGCGGACGTCGGCCTCGGTCGACGCGGTGGGCGACGACGGCGTGCGCCTGACGAGCGGAGAGGTCGTCGAGGGCGACGTGGTGCTCAGCGCCGTGGGCGCCCGGCCCGCGACCGGGTGGCTCAAGGACTCGCTCCCGCTCGCGGCGCGCGGGGGGATCCCCACCGACGCCGCAGGCGGGGTGCTCGCGGGCCCTGGGCGCCTGGGGGACGGCGGGGCCGGCACCCCCGGTCGCGTCGAAGGGCTCTTCGCGGTGGGCGACTGCGCCGTGCGCGCCGACCCGGCGTGGGGCGCCGTGCCGGCCGGTCACTGGAGCGCGGCGCTGCACGATCCCGAGCTCGTCGCCCACGCCGTCCTGGGGACCGAGCCACCTGCCGCGCACGTGCCGTACGTCTTCTCCACGCAGCTCGGGCACGACCTCGGGCTCGTGGGCATCGCGGACCCTGACGACCGGGTGGTCCTCAGGCGCACGCAGGGAGCGCAGCAGGGCTGGTCGGTCGCCTTCGTGCGGGACGGTCTGCTGCGCGCCGTCCTCGCGGCCGACCTTCCTCGTGAGGTCATCGCCGCGCGCAAGGTGCTGCGCGGCGGACCGGTCCAGGTGGACGAGGCGGCGCTGGCCGACGGCGTCCCGCTGCGGGAGTCCGTCGGCCAGCGGTAGGGGTCAGCGGCAGTGCGTCGCGCCCGGCGGGCGCGGTTCAGTGCGCGAAGTGCCGGGTGCCCGTGAAGTAGAGCGTGGCGCCAGCCGCCGCCGCGGCCGCGATCACCTCGTCGTCGCGGATGGAGCCGCCAGGAGCGACCACGGCACGCACGCCGGCGTCGAGCAGCACCTGCAGCCCGTCCGCGAACGGGAAGAACGCGTCGGACGCGGCGACCGCGCCCCGCGCCCGCTGAACGTCGCCGCCCAGCGCGTCGGCGCGCTCGACCGCGAGGCGGCAGGAGTCCACCCGGTTGACCTGGCCCATGCCGACGCCCACGGAGGCGCCGTCGGCCGCGAGCAGGATCGCGTTCGACTTCACGGCCCGCACCGCGCGCCAGGCGAAGGCGAGATCGGTGAGCGTCGCGTCGTCCGCCACCTCGCCCGCGACCAGCCGCCAGCGGGAGACGTCGTCCCCGCCGTTCTCGACCACGCCGTCGATGCGGTCGGCCTGCTGCACGAGCACGCCGCCGGCGATGTGCCGGCGCTCGGTGAGCGACGTGTTGGCGGGGGTCGTCACCTTGAGCAGCCGGATGTTCTTCTTCTTCGACAGGATCTCGAGCGCTACCGGCTCGAAGTCCGGCGCGACGACGACCTCGGTGAACACCGGGGCGATCTGCTCGGCGAGGGCGGCCGTCACGGTGCCGTTGGCGGCGATCACACCGCCGTAGGCGGAGACCGGGTCGCACGCGTGCGCCTTGGCGTGGGCGTCGGCGACGTCGGCCCCGATGGCGATGCCGCACGGGTTGGCGTGCTTGATGATCGCCACGGCGGGCTGCGCGTGGTCGTGCGCGGCGCGCCAGGCGGCGTCGGCGTCGACGTAGTTGTTGTAGCTCATCTCCTTGCCGTGCAGCTGCTCGGCGCCCGCAAGGCCCGCGGGCTCCCCCGGCGTCACGTAGAGAGCGGCGCGCTGGTGCGGGTTCTCGCCGTAGCGCAGCACGTGGGAGCGTTGGTAGGTGGCGCCCGAGAACTCCGGGAAGGTCGACTCCCGTGCCACCTCGTCCGGCGTGTACTCGGCGGCGAACCAGCTCGCCACCGCGACGTCGTACGCAGCGGTGTGCGCGAAGGCGGTGGCCGCGAGCGCCTTGCGCTGGGCGAAGGTGAAGCCACCGCTCTGGACGGCCGCGACCACGTCGTCGTACGCGGACGGCTCCACGACGACGGCCACGCTCGGGTGGTTCTTGGCCGCCGCACGCACCATGGACGGACCGCCGATGTCGATCTGCTCGACGCACTCGTCGGGCGTGGCACCCGAGGCGACGGTGGCCTGGAACGGGTAGAGGTTGACGACGACGAGCTCGAACGGCGCGATGTCGAGGTCCGCGAGCTGCGCCATGTGCTCGGGCTTGCGCGAGTCGGCGAGGATGCCGGCGTGGACACGCGGGTGGAGCGTCTTGACCCGGCCCTCGAGGCACTCGGGGAAGCCGGTCAGCTGCTCGACCGGGGTGACGGGGACGCCGGCGTCGGCGATCCGCGACGCGGTCGATCCCGTCGAGACGAGCTCTACGCCAGCCGCATGGAGCGCGGTCGCGAGCTCGACGAGCCCGGTCTTGTCGTAGACGGAGAGCAGCGCACGGCGCACGGGGCGCTGCGAGTCGTCGGCGTACTGGAATGCGGCGGGGGCCGAGTCGGCCATGAGGTTGCTCCTCGCGAGACGGACGGGGTGCCGACCGCGGTCGCGGTCGTGCGTCTTGTCGGTCCCTGGCACCCAGGCGGTCCATGCCGTTGCGGGAAGTCGGCCGCTCCCTGGTGGTCGATCCCACCTGCGCCAGTCGCGGTCCGTGCCTCAGTCTAGCGTGGCGGCCCGGACCGGTGCGCTGCCCCCGGCGACGCGGCTAGACCGAGCCGATCCGGGCCCGCCGACCGTCGATCGTCAGCCCCTCGCGCGCGACCCGCCCCACGACCTCGACGAGCAGCGCGCGCTCGACGACCTTGATCCGCTCGTGCAGGCTCGCCTCGTCGTCGTCGTCGAGCACGTCGACCGCGTGCTGGGCCAGGATGGGGCCGGTGTCGACCCCGGCGTCGACGACGTGCACCGTGCAGCCCGTGACGCGGACCCCGTGCGCGAGCGCGTCACGCACGCCGTGCGCCCCGGGGAAGCTCGGCAGCAGCGCGGGGTGGGTGTTGATCGTGCGACCCGCGAAGCTCTCGAGGAACCTCGCGCCGAGGATCCGCATGAACCCGGCGGAGACGACGAGCGCAGGAGCGAACCGCTCGACGGCCGCGGCGAGCGCGGCGTCCCAGTCAGCACGGTCGTCGAAGTCGCGCGGGTCGACCACCACCGTGGCGACGCCCGCGGCGCGCGCCGTCTCCAGCCCGGCGGCGTCCGCCTTGTCGCTGACGACGGCGGTCACGTGCGCACCGTACGCGGGGTCGCGCTGCGCCTCGAGGATCGCGGCCATGTTCGTGCCGCCCCCCGAGATGAGCACGACGAGCCTGCCCCGCTCGGAGACGTGGACGGGGTGGCCGGAGGGGGTGGTCAGCGGTGTCACAAGCAACGACCCTAGCGTCTGGACCCGTCAGGGCCGCTCACGCGACGGGACGACGGTGCGCCATGCCCGGCGCGCGGCCCTGCGCGCCAGCCGACGCGGGGCCGGGTGGGCGGCGAGCAGGACGAGGAGACAGGTGACCCCGCTGAGCAGGCCCAGCCGCCCCGCGACGGCGATCCCGTCCGCGCCGACCTGGGTCAGCCGCCCCGGACCTGCCGCCCCGGCGGACAGCGCGGAGCCGAGCCAGGCGAGCAGCATCGTCGTGACCACGAGGCCGGACCAGGCGCCGATCGTGTCGACGAACCTGACCTCGCGGTCGGTGCGCGCCTCGAGCCGTCGCCACAGCACGACGGCGAGCCAACCCGTCAGCACGACGACGACCGCAGGAGCCCACCGGCCCGCGGACCCCGCCATGTCACCGGTCGGGAGCCCGCCGAGCATCGGCAGCGCGGGGATCGGCCCCATCACGGCCTCGCCCGGTGCGAAGCTCGTCCCGGTGCCCACCACGAAGCCGGCTCCGCTGATCCAGGCGAGCGCCCACATCACGAGGTTCGGCACGAGGGTCGCCTGCCCGAGCGCGAGCACGATCCCGCTCGTGAGATCGAGCCCGAGGCTGCCCACGATGTCCTCGCTCGAGGAGCGACCGGCGAAGCCCCACACGACGACGAGCAGGCTCGCCACGACGACGAGGAGCCCGACCAGCGCACCGCCGGACCGGGCACCGTCGCGCACCGCGAGCGAGGGCCGAAGGACCGACGGCACGCGTGCGCCCCAGGTGGACCACCAGTCCCGCATCGCCTTGCCTCGAGGACCTCGCGTGGTCGCCCAGGTCACGCCGACGAGGGCGACGAGCGCGCCACCGAGCAGCCCCCGTGCCCAGGCGCCGCCCGCCGCGACCGTGATCAGCAGGGTGACCACGGTGTAGGTGGCGAGGAAGGCGCCCCAGGCCGCGGGCAGGGGCCGCGCCGTCCTGCGCGCCGAGACCAGGCAGCACACGACAGCGACGGCGGTGACGCCGAGCGGGACGATGCTCACCGCGACGCCGGCGGCGTCGAGGGGCACCCCGTGACCCAGCAGCCAGATCTTCGTCCCGACACCGACCGCCGAGCGCCAGGTGGCGTTCGTCGTCACGGACGCCGCGCCGCTGACGAACCCGGCCACCGCGGGCACCACCACCAGCAGGTAGGACCACAGCACGGCCTGCAGCGCCGCGAGGACGCCGCCGATCCAGGCCGGGGCGGGCTGCGGCTCGAGCGGAGGTCGGTTCGCGGTCGACGCCCCGCGGCTCGTGGCCGTACGGCGTTGGACGCTCTGCGCGCCGGTGAGCGCGCCACGTGCGGGAGGCATGGGTCCAGGGTGCTACGCCGGGCGCCGGGATCGTCGGAGCCCTCGCCGAGAGGGCTCGGATCGGTGTCGCCCAGGCTGTCGCCCGCCGGCGTAGCGCCTGTGGGGCCCGTCACGTCCCGGCCCGTCACGGGATGAAGGACGCCGGTCGGGTCGTTGCCGCGAGTGACGGCTCCTCACGACGACGATCCCCGTCGCCGCACCCGATCGAGGCGCCGAGCGAAGGAGATGCCATGCGCGCGTCGGTCTACCACGAGTACGGCGGCACCGAGAAGCTGTCCGTCCAGGAGCTCCCCACGCCCCGCGTCGGACCCGGCACCGTGCTGGTGCGGGTCCGCAGCGCGAGCGTCAACCCCGTCGACTGGAAGGTGATGGCCGGCGGCCTCGACGCCCTCCTGGACCCTGTGTTCCCGATCACCCCGGGGTGGGACGTCGCGGGCGTCGTCGAGGCTGTCGGGATCGACACCCCAGAGCTCGCCGCGGGCGACGAGGTCGTGGCGTACGCGCGCAAGGACGCGCTCGTCGGCGGGACCTTCGCCGAGCTGGTCGCCGTCCCCGTGCGTGCCGTAGCACGGAAGCCGACGTCGCTGAGCTGGGACCAGGCCGGGGCCCTCCCCCTCGCGGGGCTCACCGCGTACCAGTCGCTGACCCGCCTCGCGGTCGGCGCGGGCGACGTCGTGCTCGTCCACGGTGCCGCCGGCGGCGTCGGTCAGATGGCCGTGCAGGTCGCGGTCGCCCTCGGCGCGCGGGTGATCGGCACCGCCTCGGAGCGCAACCACGAGCTGCTGCGCGGGTTCGGCGCGGAGCCGGTCGCCTATGGCGACGGACTGGTCGGGCGGGTGCGCGCCCTGGCTCCCGAAGGCGTCGACGTCTCGCTCGATCTCGTCGGCGGGGTCGTCGCGGAGACGCGCGCCGTGCTGCGCGAGGACGGCCGGGCCGCGTCGATCGCCGACCCCGCCGTCACCACGATCGGCGGGGCGTGGCTGTGGGCCCGCCCCGACGCCGAGGGGCTCGCCGCCCTCGGCCGCCTGGCCGACGAGGGAAGGCTGACCGTCAACGTCGCGAGCGTCCACCCCCTCGACGACGTCGCGGGTGCGTTCGAGCAGAGCATGTCCGGGCACGTCGCCGGGAAGGTCGTCGTCCGCGTCTCGCAGTGACTTCGACGCCCCGGACGCACCAGCGCCGTGACCCCCGGGAGAAGGGGGCCACGGCGCTGGTGCGTGGTGCTGTGGAGCGGCTCTGGTGCGTGCTCCCGAGGCTCAGGCGCCCGCGGTGAGGATCTCGCGCAGCAGGGCGGCCGTCTCGGACGGCGTCTTGCCGACCTTGACGCCGGCGGCCTCGAGGGCCTCCTGCTTGGCAGCGGCGGTGCCCGAGGACCCCGACACGATGGCACCGGCGTGGCCCATGGTCTTGCCCTCGGGGGCGGTGAAGCCCGCGACGTAGCCGACGACCGGCTTCGTGACGTTCGCCTGGATGTACGCCGCGGCCCGCTCCTCGGCGTCGCCGCCGATCTCGCCGATCATGACGATGGCCTCGGTCTCCGGGTCCGCCTCGAAGGCGGCGAGCGCGTCGATGTGCGTGGTCCCGATGATCGGGTCCCCGCCGATGCCGATGGCGGTCGAGAATCCGAAGTCCCGCAGCTCGTACATCATCTGGTAGGTCAGCGTGCCGGACTTGGACACCAGGCCGACCTTGCCCGGGCCGGTGATGTCGGCCGGGATGATGCCGACGTTCGACTTCCCGGGGCTGATGATGCCCGGGCAGTTGGGGCCGATGAGGCGCACGCCCGCAGCCTGCGCCTTGGTGAAGAACTCGGCCGAGTCGGCGACCGGGACACCCTCGGTGATGATGACGGTCAGCGGCATGCCCGCGTCGATCGCCTCGTTGACGGCGGCCTTGGTGTGGGCCGGCGGGACGAAGATGACCGAGACGTTCGCGCCGGTGGCCGCGATGGCCTCGGCGACCGAGCCGAAGACGGGGACGTCCACCGTCGCGTCACCCTCGCCGAAGGAGACGGACGTGCCGGCCTTGCGCGGGTTCACGCCGCCGACGATGTTCGTACCCGACGCCAGCATGCGCGTGGTGTGCTTCTGGCCCTCGGAGCCGGTCATGCCCTGGACGATGACCTTCGAGGACTCGTCGATGAAGATTGCCATGGTTCTCTCTCGTCTCTCGGCGTCTCAGGCTGCCGCGTGCGCGAGGGCCGCGGCCGCGTCGGCGCCGCCGTCCATCGTCTCGGCAAGGGTCACGAGGGGGTGAGCGGCCTCGCTCAGGATGCGGCGGCCCTCCTCGACGTTGTTGCCGTCGAGGCGGACGACGAGCGGCTTGGTGGCGTGGTCGCCGAGGATCTCGAGCGCAGCCACGATGCCGTTGGCCACGGCGTCGCACGCGGTGATGCCGCCGAAGACGTTGACGAAGACGCTCTTGACCTGCGGGTCGCCGAGGATGACGTCGAGACCCGCGGCCATGACCTCGGCCGAGGCGCCGCCGCCGATGTCCAGGAAGTTGGCGGGCTTGACGCCACCGTGGTTCTCGCCCGCGTAGGCGACGACGTCTAGGGTGCTCATGACCAGGCCCGCACCGTTGCCGATGATGCCCACCTCGCCGTCGAGCTTGACGTAGTTGAGGTGGTTCTCCTTGGCCTTCGCCTCGAGCGGGTCGGCCGCGGCCTTGTCCTCGAGCTCGGCGTGGTCGGCGTGACGGAAGTCCGCGTTCTCGTCGAGGGAGACCTTGCCGTCGAGGGCGACGACGTCGCCGTCCTCGGTGAGCACCAGCGGGTTGACCTCGACGAGCGTCGCGTCCTCGCCCAGGTAGACGTCCCAGAGCCGGCGGATCACCGCGGCGACCTTGGGGGCGATCTCGTCGGCGAAGCCGGCGGCCGCGACGATCTCGTCGGCCTTGGCCTCGTCGATGCCCACCACCGGGTCGACGGCGACCTTCGCGAGGGCGTCGGGGCGCTCGACGGCGAGCTGCTCGATCTCCATGCCGCCCTCGACGCTCGCCATGGCGAGGTAGGAACGGTTGGCACGGTCCAGCAGCACCGAGAAGTAGAACTCCTGCGCGATCTTGGCACCCGCGGCGATCATCACGCGGTGGACCGTGTGCCCCTTGATGTCCATGCCGAGGATCTCCTCGGCGCGGTCACGTGCCTCGTCGGCGCTGCGGGCGAGCTTGACACCACCCGCCTTGCCGCGACCTCCGACCTTGACCTGGGCCTTCACGACGACGACGCCCTCGGCGCCGCCCAACAGCTTCTCGGCGCCGGCGCGAGCCTCTTCGGGCGTGGTGGCGACCACGCCTGCGAGCACGGGGACCCCGTGCTTCTCGAAGATGTCGCGGGCCTGGTACTCGAACAGGTCCACCCTGATGCGTCCTTCCATCGACCGTGTCTGGCGATTGTCTCGACATCAAGACAACTCTTCCCAAGAGTAGTGCGTGGCAGAACCGCCCCGACACCGCTCGCGGGCGAGACCTCGGTCACGTCGGTGCCGCGTCGTCCCGGTCGTCCCGACGCCGCTCGGCAGGGCGCGGGTAGGGTCGGGGCGTGGGTGGAGCAGGGATCGTGACGAGCGCGCGCGGCGCCGGGCCGGCGGACGACCTCGTGCGCTGCGGCTACCACGCCGCGGGCGTGTGCCGCTCGTGCACGGCGATCACGGTCCCGTACGACCTCCAGGTGGCCGCGAAGCTCGCCCGCACGCGCGAGCTCGTGGACCCCGAAGGAGCCGTCCGGTGGCTGCCCCCGGTCACGAGCCGGACCTCGGGCTTCCGGAACAAGGCGAAGATGGTGGTCGGCGGGACCGTCGGGCACCCGACGCTCGGCATCCTCGACGCGGCGCACGACGGCGTGGACCTGCGCGACTGCCTGCTGTACACCCCGGGCATCCACGGTGCGCTCCCGGCGCTCGCCGCCCACGTCGCGGCGGCACGGCTGACGCCCTACGACGTCAGCACCCGCCGCGGTGAGCTCAAGCACCTTCTCGTCACCGAGTCCCCCGACGGCGAGCTCATGGTCCGCTACGTGCTGCGCTCGACCGAGCCGCTGGCCCGCATCCGCAAGCACCTGCCCGACCTTCTCGCCACCCTGCCCGCGCTCGCCGTGGTCTCGGCGAACGTGCTGCCCGAGCACGTCGCCCTGCTCGAGGGCGAGCGCGAGATCCCGCTGACCGAGCGCGAGACGCTACGGATGCACGTGGACGGGATCGACCTGCACCTGCGGCCGCAGAGCTTCTTCCAGACCAACACCTACGTCGCCGCCGGGCTCTACCGCCAGGCCAGGCAGTGGCTCGCCGACCCGGACCCGGCGCGGGTGTGGGACCTGTACTGCGGGGTGGGCGGCTTCGCGCTGCAGCTCGCCGCCCCCGGTCGCGAGGTCGTCGGCGTCGAGACGAGCGCGCAGGCGATCGAGAGCGCACGGCTCAGCGCGGCGGAGGCCGGTCTCGACGGCGCGACGGCGGGTCTCGCGGAGCGCACGGTCACAGATGGCACGGGCGCGGGTGGCACGGGCGCG
>Ga0182744_1002540_pt1 | contig 14939 bp, 11 predicted proteins | sample eDN3rd30CKraftMG_FD_128525 | JGI IMG/M metagenome (GOLD analysis project Ga0182744, IMG submission 128525) | Enriched Miracle-Growth compost microbial communities from Emeryville, California, USA - eDNA 3rd pass 30_C Kraft MG (version 2) (version 2) ...
AGAGGAAAAGTCGAGACCCCACAGACGCGCAGCGTCGAGGAGGCTCGACTTCCTCCCCGCGGAAAGCAAGCACCTGTAGCGGAAAGGAACGGCCCATTTGTATACAAAAAACAACATTCTATATTAATGTACCAAAATTAAAGACTGTAGAGAGTTTTCGACAGCCTGACCAGAATATTTTATCTGGCTTTTTAATGCTTTAATTCAACCATGCGGTAATACAATACTAGTAAGGTTTGACTGATAAGATAAAAACTTGGAGAATAGATGATTTGATAGCCATTCTTATAATGAAAAACTCCCATCTTATGATTGACCCATTCAAAGCAAATGGATGCTATTGTCGCTATAGAAATAAAAAATACAATATGTTTATCATCTATACAAAACTTTTTATAAAAAAAAAGAAAAAGATAGCCATATGGCGGGTAAAGGAGATAAACAACAAGATCCATGCCAGTATATTTAGGACCATCCATAATATCATAATAATTAAATGGAACTACACCGAAAGAATTATCCATTATACTTGGAATAGTTAGACTATAAACAAAGATAAAAATGGTGAATTGTTTAGAAAATATTTTTGGAAGGCAGAAAAAAACACTCCATGTGATGATAATAAGAGCTAGAAGCCAATAATCATTAGAACCAAAACCTGACTCAGTCCACGACATTGTTTTTACCCCCTGAACTTAAAACCAGGCCCCTATACCATTTCAATATAACCAATATTGTGAACAAAAAGATTGAAAAATATATAATAGTATAAAAATGATTCCATTGTTTAAAGGAGTATAGGCCTTGAAATACGTTTATTAAATCAACACATAAAATAATTAATGTGAAAAGGATTAAGAAAAGTATTTTTTTAGTCCTGGGGTTTCGATCAATCAGAAAGCTGAAGCAGGTAATCAATAATGGCACAAATACATTTTTATAAATAAGGACTCCGATAAATAACTCGGTATCCGTCGTTGTTTTCATCCAATTAAACGTATCAAACAATCCTACATATGTATGAGTATTTATGAGACAGCTTATCAAAAAAAGAAGAGTGACCTCATTTAAAGGGGCATGCCGTTGAATTTTATTAAATAAAAATAGCCCGATAAGCATCCAGCTTATGAAAATATAAAAGGTTACAATCATGAATATTTCTCTCCTACTTTACAGCAGCCTTTTATGACTGTGAAAAATTTACAATAGTGTTGACGACTACTATTATTTACAGTTATCATAAATACTATTAAATTTAGGAGGCTTTATCATGTCTGCATCTGTTTTTATGGCTCTGTATCGTCCAAAGCCTGGGTTTGAGAATAAATTAAGAGAAATTCTTAAATTACATATACCGGTCCTCCGAGAAGAAGGTTTGATAACAGATCGAGAATTATTAACACTTCAAGCCGAGGATGGAACAATCATTGAAATAGCAGAATGGAAGTCTAGTGAGGCAATTGATACGGCTCATCAATCTGAGAAAGTAATGGCAATTTGGGATCAAATTAGCGCAGTGGCAGAGCTGACAAACCTTTCAAGCCTAACAGAAGCGCACTATCCTTTCCCAAATTTCAAAGCTGTTTAGGTCGAAACAAAAATATGCCTATCTCTTTTTTTATCCTAGAGATAGGCATTTTTATTTTGAAAGTTATTTGATTACAAACTCTGTTCGGCTGTAGCCTTCCCTCGTCTTTTTTACTTCTAAAATAGCAGGTATCGCATTTTTCAACTCTTGGACATGCGAGATAACTCCAATCATCCGACCGGATTCTTGCAGATCTATTAAGGTGTCAATTGCTTTATTTAATGATTCTTCATCTAACGAACCAAATCCTTCGTCGATAAACATAGTTTCAATAGAAACTCCACCCTGGAAGCTCTGAATGACGTCGGCCATTCCAAGTGCCAGGCACAATGAAGCATTGAATTTTTCCCCGCCTGACAAGGTCTTTACATCACGTGTTTGACCTGTGTACGCATCAAAAACATCCAGCCCAAGACCGCTCTGTTTGCCTCGAGCTTCTTGGCGTTCACTTCGCTGTAAAATAAATTGACCGTTTGATAATTGTTTTAAACGCTCGTTAGCAGCAATAATAATTTCCTCTAAATATTCAATCTGCAAGTAACGTTCAAATGAAATCTTACTGCCATTTTGCCCTCTAACCACATCATATAAATCAGTGATCATATTCATTTTCTCTTCTAAAACAGCTGTCGTCTCAACGGCATTTAGGATTTTTTTTCTTAAGTCTACTGCCTTCAATTGATTTCCTTCGGAATCACTTAATACTTTTAGAGCCAGGTCACGTTCATTTTTCTTTTTCGTTAATTCATTTGTCAATCCATCTAAATCTGCCTTTGTTTTGTCCTTTAATTCCTCTTTAAGTTCGTTGATTTGCAGCTTAAGTGTTTCGATACTTTTGTTAAATTCATCGATGGTTTCTTTTAATTGTTTTCGAGCTGAGTCCGGCATTTTTGCCCTTAGGTAGTCTTCTTCTGAGAAAAATTGAGCATTTTGCAACTCCGTTATGAATTGGGTTTCTGAACGTTCCTTTTTTTCGATACTCTCTTGAAGCTGCGTTATGGCACTGGAATAATACGTAGAAGCTTTGGTTTCTGCTTCCTTCGCTGCTTCCAGCTGCTTTTGGACAGTATCCCACACTCTCTCCAGCATCTCTTTTCGATTTTGGGCTTCACTAATTTTCCCCTTTAGTGCTGCTAAATTACGAATCTCCTCTGGAATCCGACCAACCTTTTCTTCATAAATCGCTTTTTCCCGAACAAATTCATTTACCTGATGCTGATGGGCAGAAGAGAGTTCCTCTCTTTTGGTATCTATTTGTTTTAGGTCCTTTTCCGTCTCTTCTAGAGACTTCTTTAAAGAAGAAAGCTTTTCCTTTTCTGCTTGTAAGCCTTCCACTTCCTTCTTAAGTTCTTGTCCTTCTTTTACAATTCGATCGTAAATAGATCGCGCATCTCCGAGCAGATATCCCTTCGCAGTTACTTCTGTGGCTCTAGCTTCCAGTTGCTCGTTATTGGTGTTTAATCGCGCAACAGCATCACGATACAAATTATTCGCATCGTCTAACTCTTTCTTTACTGCATCCAGAGCTTCCTTAGTAGGAACAGTATCTTGACCATCAGCTTTGTAAGGGTGCTCATGGCTTCCACAGACCGGGCATGGCTTTCCATCATGCAAATGCATAGCAAGAATGCTTGCTTGCCCGCTTATCCATGATTCTTCAAGCTTTTCATATTGTTCTTTCTTTGCTAAATAATCACAGTAGGTTACATTGTAAGCCTGTTGAAGTTTCATTTGATTTTGGTAGTATTTTAGATAGTCTTTGATGATACCTGCTTTTTCTCTCAGGACAAGTAAAGTTTCCTGTTTCTTAGGTAGTTCATCTACTAGCTTTTCGATCTCTTTAATATCGCTAGTAAGTTTTTCTTTTTCATTGTTTTTGGCAGTCATCAAAAGACTATTAGCTTCAAGATCCTTAGCCAGCTTTTGTACATCATGATTTATTTTTAAAAGCTCTGACTTTCTGCTATCAATCTCTTGTACAGTTGGTAAGTATTCATTTAAACGGTCAACAGTGCGAACACTTTCCTCCCGCTCCCCTTTACGCTGTTCTTCAATAAGGTACTTATTTTGTGCCTTCTCACGTTGTTCAGAAGCTTTTTCTAAAGCTGATTTTGCCTCATCCAGGGAATGTTTTTTTGCTTTTTCATCCGTACGCCATTCATTAACCTGATTTTCGTAGGCTACAATTTTACTAGCTCTTTCTGCCTTTTCAAATAGAACTTCTTTTTCCTTATAACTTGGAACAAGTACTGAAGCATTTTGATACTTTGCTTCTTTTTCTTCAAGTTCGAAGAACCGTTCATTTAACGTTTTTGACTGATGATATTCTTCGAGTTTTTGATTATATAGTGTTTCTGCTTCCTCTGCTACTTTCTTATTTTCCATCATTTCCGCAAGATAGAACTCTGTTTCCTCATCTAAGCCTTCAATAATTTGATTGGTATTATAGTGGGTTTGTGAAAGCACCTCAGATAGCTTTGACTCCTCCCGAATGGGGAGTGTGGCTTGGATATCTTTTATATAGCGCTCAATCATGGAAGCTTCTCTTTTATACTCTTCATCGGCTGCTTTTTTTCGGTCTCGAAGTCGTTCGCTAATCCATTTATAAGGTTCTGTTTTAAAAATTTTACGCAGAATTTCTTCTTTATTTTCCGTTTGCGAAGTCAATAGCTTTCGAAACTCCCCTTGTGGAAGCATCACAATTTGGCTAAATTGATCCTGTGTCAAACCAACAATCTCTTCTACTTTTTTATTAATCTCTGAAACGATTTGTCGGTCGACACATGGAACCTCACCATCCTTGGTCTTTTCATAAAACTCATACTGCTCTCCAGTTGCCCCTTTGTTGCCCTTTTTCACATGCGGCAGTTGTCTTCGAATCCGATACTGCTTAGCGTGAAGTTCAAATTCCAACTCGACGGATGTATGAACCTCGTCCGATGCAAAATCACTTCGCATCATTTTTGAATCACTGCGGTCCTCTCCGCTTGCAGAGCCGTAGAGAGCAAAACAAATCGCATCAAAAATAGTCGTCTTACCGGAACCTGTATTACCTGATACTACAAATAATCTATTATCTTTAAGCTCGGTAAAATCAATTACTTCGCAATCTCTGTATGGTCCAAAAGCCGTTATCGTTATTTTTAAAGGTCTCAAGATATACTCTCCCTACTCATTTTGTTTAGTTGTGACTGTAACCATTTCTTTTGGAACATTAGTAGGCTGTTCACTGTCCTTCTGTAGAAGCTCTTGAAGGACTTCCAAAAATATCGCTTCCCTTTCCTCGGTTAGAGCGTTACCTTTTACTTCCTGGTAAAAGGCCTTAAATAGCGTTAAGTCGTCCATTTTCGTTCTAGACACATTTTCAGTCGCATCACCATCAGTGACAATTTGGGTTTGGATGACACGCTCGACATGCATAGCATTAGGATAGACGGAACGGATCTTCTCCATTGGCATAAGGATTGGCGTTTCATCCAGTAACCTCACAAATACGTAATCTTCATTTTTTGAGTGCTTTAAAAGCTCGTCCATTTTTGCTTCAATCGTTCTCATATCACGAGGAGCTTTTAACAACCTTTTTTCCAACTTAACCTGACCAGCGCCATCCATTTCCACAACAAAGAAACCCTTCTTGTGTTTTTCTTCCGATATGGAATACTTAAGTGGCGATCCAGAATAATTTATAGTCTCATTTAGTACAAAATGGGCTTGATGTAAATGTCCCAGTGCTGTGTAGTGAAACTTGTCAAAGTGGACAGCACTAACATGCTCCGCCCCGCCAATCGAAAGGGGCCGTTCTGAGTCGCTTGTATTGTCCTCTTTTTCTCCCGATGGCGTTACAAACGCATGCCCAACAAAAACATGGCGGGCATTTCCATCCATTTTCGCTGTAATTTCTTGGGTGATTTTTCTCATAGCATCGTTATGTGTCTTGATATCCTCATCTTGAAACACATAGCGAATAACACTTGGGTCTGCATAAGGAATCAAATGAAAATGCACCTCACCATATTCATCCCGTAGCACAACTGGTTCTAGTTGCGCTGAAACCTGCCCCACCATATGATACCCATTAGACTTCATCATCTTGCTGCCAAAGTGAAGGCGACTTGGACTGTCATGGTTGCCCGCAATCGCTAATACTGGCGTGTTTAATTTCAATACAATGGTTTCCAGAACTTCGTCTAATAAATTCACTGCCTCTGTTGGGGGAACTCCACGATCGTACAAATCCCCAGCAATGATAACTACATCTGGCTTTTCTTCTTCAATGGCTTTGACAAACTCATTAAGAACATGCCGTTGATCTTCCGTCATATAAACATTTTGAACCAACTTTCCTAAATGCCAGTCCGCCGTATGGAAAAACTTCATTGAAATGATCCCCTTTATAGTAAATGTTTTATAAACCATATTTTCATTACTACTATTATAGCAAAATACCAACTTAAATGAGGCTGGTAAACGAAGCAATTACAGGTAATACTGGATAAAGCTTTTTATAGTAATATACAAAAAACAGCCCGACTCATTGGCCGGGCTGTTAAATAATTGGTTTTAGAATTTACTTTTTAGTAACGTTTGCAGCTTGAGGTCCACGAGCACCTTCAACAACTTCGAAAGATACTTCTTGACCTTCTTCTAAAGTTTTGAAACCTTCAGTTTGGATAGCGGAATAGTGAACAAATACGTCATTTCCGTCTTCAGCTTCGATAAATCCGAAACCTTTTTCAGAGTTAAACCATTTTACTTTACCGTTTTTCATGTAAAAAAATCCTCCTATTGGCTAGACAAGCCATGTGTCAATTTCACCAAATTACAACGTGATAGCTTTACTTTCACTTTCTTATGCAAACTTCAGTTAAACTTGAACAAGCTTTGTAACATAAATCTAATCTCGTGCAACGGCTGTCTAAAATTTAACATTTTTTAGCTGTACTGTCAATAAAATACCTATAGACAAAAGCCTACAAAATTCGAGGCTTCTAGGGCATTTCACTGCTTATTTTTGAATTTGTTGGCTGCTCATTTCTGATGCCATCACCTGACTTCTGTCAATTTTACCCACCTTACATTTGATATCTTTTATGACATCATTTATTAGTAATTCGAGTCCAATATACGTAAGGGATGGGAAATTCGCAAATAACTTTTTGACTTCCCATTTTAGTTCATTTTCTCCACAAATACTATGGCGATTAACCTGCTCCACTTCCTCCTTAATAATAGCTAGCTCTTTTTGTTTCTCATCAGCGCTCAGGAGCTCGAGTGTATCTAGTCTGCTAAGGTACTCGACTGACTTCTCAATTTTAAACCTTACTGCATCATAAACATCCTCTGCAATAATATGATTCTTGTATTTAAATTCATTTAACTTCAATGCTGAGTCATAAGTTGCTTTAACAATTTCCTCTCTAGTCATGCTATTTGTTTCATAACTAAGCATGTTTTTCCAAGATGGCTGTTTCATCGCTTCACGGAAGTCTTCAAGTTGATTACAGAATTTTTTATATCCATATTTCTCTGGATTCTCAAACGCCGGACTTCCTGGATCAAGGAAAGGTGAAAGAGGTGCAACAAAATACGAAATATTTAAAGCTTCCCCACATTCTTTGTGTATATTTTCACAAAAGTCAACATTCCTCATCGCACTATCATACGTTTGATTGGGTATACCCGTCATGAAAAATAAATCAATTTTCGCACAGCCATGTTTTAATGCGGATTGGAGCATTTCGATTACCTTCGCATTCGTACATGGCAGCTTTCCGTTATATTTGCGGATATCTTCATCCGCTGATTCAAGGGTAAGCTCAATACTATACTTTGGTATTGCTTTATTCAATTCTTCAAAAAACTTCTCATCGGCGTAATTAAACAATTCAAAGACAAGCTCATTCTTTAGCTTCATTTTTGACAAGCCATCTAGGAATTCATCCACATATTCCTTACCGCCCTGTCTAATATCGTTTAATAGAAAAATAGGCGCTCTTGTAAATCTTTGTATTAAAGCAATATCTTCTAACATTTTCTTCGGTGACCGCATAACAAGCTTCTTCCGATTACAGTTAAGCTCGTACGCATCTTTTGAACCACCACAAATTAAACAATTATAGTTACAACCTTTTGAAGTTAATATTGCTGTATTTGGATACCTCAGCCAGCCTTTATAGGGCAGCGGATCTAATAGATTAAAATATTTAAAGACCGAACCAATGATGTATCGATATCCCGGTAAATTAAACTCATCGAGGCTGTCTGGTACATAGGTTATTTCGTTATAGAAATATTGATTATTACGCTTCCAGGTTAGATTGGGGATATCTGCAAAACCGAAAAACTCCTTTTTCTCTAACTTATTCAGCAGCATGAGTATTAGCTTTTCTGTTGTATCACCGCGAACAACAAAATCAATACATGGATATTGTATTAACTCTTTATGAAAATACGTACTCGATAATCCGCCAAACATGACTGGCGTATCCGGGTGAAATTTCTTAACGATTCTTGCTAACTCTACACTTCCATGTGCATGCGGGAGCCAGTGAAGATCAATACCAAATGCCTTAGCTTTGATATTCTTGATCTTTTTCTCTACATCAAAACTTGGATTTAATAGCATCCGATTCGCTATATTGATTATCTTCACTTTTAACCCAAATCTTTCAAGATAATCCCCGATACTAGTCAATCCAATCGGGTACATTTCAAAAACTGGGGATGATGGAACCACATCACTGATTGGACCGGTAAATAGCATTTCCTTTCTGAAATCATAGACTGTTGGCGGATGCAGCAGTACCAAGTCGTAAATCATTTGATCACTTCCCAAATTTCAAATATTTGTTTGCACCTTTATAGTAATATAGAAATCAAGGAAGAAGTTGGCTCAAATATTACAATTAATTGATTTTTATGATAACAATATCATCCCTAGGTTAAACATAAAAATAGCCGAAGAAAATTATTTCTTCGGCATGGTTACGACTTCTTCATCTTCGTCTCTAAACTTATCTAATATCGTAATTGTATCTACAAGATGATTATTAAAAATCTGACGAGCTACAGCTAAAAGTTCAACAATCATTGGATCTTTTAGTGTATAAATCACTTTATTCCCTTCTTTTGTACCGGTAACAATATTCTTTGCTCTTAATATGGTTAACTGCTGTGAAACAGCAGAACCTTCACTGCCAACAAGGGTTTGAATTTCATTTACATTCTTATCCCCTTCTGCCAGCAGCTCCAAAATGCGGATCCTCAAAGGGTGCGCAAGTGCTTTGAAAAATTCCGCTTTAAATTGCTGCATTTCAAGATTCAATTCTTTCACGTCCTTAATATTTCTAATAAGTAGCCGAGAGCTTCTGATTGCTGCTTTCCTTTACTTCTGAAACTGAAGCCGAAAGCTTCTTACACTCTTTAAATGCGAAGTGTTTACAGCCTAAGCATTTATTGCGATCTAGTTCAGATAAAGCAAACTGAATAGCCTCACCAGTGTGTTCAAAGAAATGCTCTTTACCGATCACATTATATAAGCCCGTAGAGATCAAAACATTTTTCGGCTGATCGTTTATTCCCGATATAATTACTATACCATTTTTTGAAAAATGCGACACAATACTAGCTAAGTTTGCTTCACCAGTGGTATCCATAAATGGTACCCTGCTCATCCGCAATAATAGAATCTTAGGACGATAGTTAATCGTATTCATAATCGATGTTTCAAAAGTTTGAGCTGCTCCAAAGAATAAAGGTCCATCGACATTATAAATACTGACTTGAGGACAATCATGTGAATCAGATACGATTTGAGTCTCGACTTTTGCATGTTTATGCTCCAGGTTTGGCAATGCCTTAGCAGTAGTCATTAAATTGCTCATTCTCATAGTAAAGAGAACTGCAGCCATCACTAAACCAACTTCAACTGCGGTTGTCAGATTGACAAAAACAGTTAATAAAAACGTTACGATTAGAACCAGAGAATCAGTAGATTTTGTTTTTAATATATGGGCAAATACCTTCCGTTCACTCATATTCCAAGCTACCACCATTAAGATTGGGGACATACTTGCCAGTGGAATATAGGAGGCAAAGGGAGCGAAAAATATTAAAACGAGCAAAACTACAATCCCATGAATAATACCTGATAATGGAGATACAGCACCATTTTTTATATTCGTGGCCGTTCTGGCTATAGCCCCTGTTGCAGGTATACCTCCAAATAGCGGTGTTACCATATTGGCAATCCCTTGACCGATCAATTCTTTATTGCTGTTATGTTTACTATTCGTCATTCCATCAGCCACGACCGCTGATAGCAAGGATTCAATCCCGCCAAGCATTGCGATGATAAACGCTGGTTTTAATAGAGTAATAATCATCTCAAAACTCAAATCTGGGATCTTAAGCTGTGGCAATGAACTCGGTATTTGGCCATATGCACTGCCAATCGTTGCTACTTGCCCTGGATACAGGAAAGTTGCAATCATCGTTGAAATCACTAATCCAATTAGCGGACCTGGAACCTTTGGTGCAATCTTAGGAGTTAGAATAATGGTTGTTAAACAGATGACCGCTGTTAAGATGCTTAGAAGATTAATCGTATCAATACGAATAAAAAGTTCATTTAGATTATTAATGAATTCTTCGTGTTTCTTTATTCCGGTCAAACCTAGGAAACTAGCAATTTGTCCGGTGAAAATGGTGATTGCAATTCCTGTGGTAAATCCAATCGTTACGGGTCTTGGGATAAATTTTATTAATGATCCCATTTTAAATATTCCCATTAAAAGCAGCATAATTCCGGCTAAAAAACCTGCAATTAACAGATTTTCATACCCATAGGTCATAACGATTCCAAATAAAATTGGAATAAACGCCCCGGTAGGACCGCCAATTTGGTACTTTGAGCCCCCAAACAAGGAGATGAGGATTCCGGCAACAATTGTTGTATAGATTCCATATTCTGGCTTCACCCCTGAAGCAATCGCGAAGGCCATCCCAAGTGGTATGGCAATTACACCGACAATGAGCCCCGATAGAACATCTTTTGGTACATTACTTAAGGAATATTGATGGAATCTCTTGTCACTAAACATACGAACCCTTCTTATCATTTAAATTTGTATATCTGATTATTTGAATATAGAATAATACAGATTAATAATCAAGACTTTTGTTTTAAATATTTTTCCAGTTGTATTGGTGCCTAACTATGTGTTATATTAATTAAGCGATGAGCTGAGTTGTGTAAGTCGAGAAACATTCCTTTCGGAGCACACTATGTGGAGTGTGGTTTTTCGCCTCAATACGCAAAGACGCCTGCTATATGCAGGCGTCTTTTTTATTTATATACCTTTGTTTTTTGTTAAATCCTTTTGGTCACTATGTTTGAGTGACCATTTTCTTTATTTGACAAGGTTTCCCGGCTCTCATAACACTCTATGAGTACAGCTAATGCTATTTCACAAAGATCACGGTCACTCATCGCTAACATGAGTGACCGCTTTCTCTAATTTATCCTGATCACAGGCTCTCATAGCCTTCGTTAACTAAGTATTTCCACAAAGCTCCTCGTTCCCAATGGAACTTTTTTCCTTTTTCCACTAAAATAGAGTTATAAAGTTGAGGAGGGAAAAAGATGAATAACCATGAAATAGATTACAAAATATATGGAGATGATATGCAGTTTGTTGAGGTTGAGCTTGATCCACAGGAAACAGTTATCGCCGAAGCCGGAAGCTTTATGATGATGGAAGATGACATACATATGGAAACGATTTTCGGTGATGGTTCTGGAAGTTCTGGCGGAAGCGGTCTGATGGGCAAATTATTCAGCGCCGGCAAACGAGTGATTACAGGAGAAAGCTTGTTCATGACCGCCTTTACCAATCAAGGTCATGGCAAAAAGCATGTTTCCTTTGCCTCCCCTTATCCTGGTAAAATCATTCCAATGGATTTAAGTGAGTTAGGCGGCAAAATCATATGTCAAAAGGATGCCTTCCTCGCAGCAGCCAAGGGGGTTTCTGTTGGCATCGAATTTCAACGAAAAATTGGTGCTGGATTCTTCGGCGGTGAAGGCTTCATTATGCAAAAACTTGAGGGTGATGGTCTCGCTTTTGTTCACGCTGGTGGAACGATTACAAAAAAGGAGCTCCAACTGGATCAAACCTTGAGAGTTGACACCGGCTGCTTGGTGGCAATGACTAGTGGTATTGACTATAATATCGAATTTGTAAAGGGAGTTAAAACAGCCCTTTTCGGCGGTGAAGGGTTATTTTTTGCAACGCTAAAAGGTCCAGGTTCAGTTTGGATTCAATCTCTGCCATTTAGCCGATTAGCAAGCCGTGTCTTTGCTGCTGCACCGCATCGTGGCGGTGATAAGGGAGAAGGCAGTATTGCACGAGGGATTTTTGATATGTTCAGTGGAGACTAATCATGTCTAAAAGGGCAGAGTATATTATCTGCCCTTTTTCTATTGCAATGTATTCCCCCCGAGATAATCTGAAAGGGCTACCTGTAAGGTTCCTTTTAATTCCGCAACATGCTCAAATGAAATTCCTGAATTAATAATGAGCTTCACAATTTCAGGCCGGAGCCCAGTAATGATGGTCTTACATCCCATCATCGAGATTCCATTAATAACTCGAACGAGATGTTGAATAACTTCAATCTCCATCACTGCTGCACCTGAAAGATCCAATATTAACGTTTGAATATGGGAATTACCTATTTCCGTGATGATTTTATCCTCAATTGTCCTTGCTCTAAAGCTATCAATAGCACCAATTAACGGTATAATGCTGATATCTTTTGAGATTGGGATAATAGGAACAGATAGGTTCTCTAAAAGTTTTCTCTGAGACTCCAACAATTCATCTTTATACTTTGTATATTGAATAAAGAATGAAGTCAAGAAATGATCAAATTGTCGATTGATGTTTTTTTCCAAAATAAAATAAAATTCAGATGAATGATCGTTATTATTATTTAGATCAAAATTATAGAGGAAATCCCAAACTGTTCTTCTTATTGCTTGTATCCATTCTAATTTAAAAGCAATCGTGATTGAATACTTAGCCCAAGCAATGCCTTCTTGTTTTGCGAAGGATATTAATTCATGTTCACGTTCCTCTACAATCAGTAAAACGAGTTTATGTGCATTACTTAATAGATTGATATTCCCAATCCTATGTATCTCATCAATTTTATCTTTTACATTTATGGCTTCTTCTAATAATCTCTTCTCGAAAATATCTTTATTGGCGTGAAAAAAATCTCGTATTGATATAGTTTCTTCATAGGTTAAGTCCAACTTTTTTACACCTCTGCTTTTGGGGTCATTTTCAATCGGAATCCTTAAGGTGAATTTTGTTCCTTTATTTTCTTCACTTTCGACATTGATTCTTCCACCATGCTGGTAAACTACCGAAAACACTTGGGTTAACCCCATCCCTGTTCCGAGGTCCTTGGTTGAAAAAAACGGAGTTCCCAGTAAGGATAATTTTTCTTTAGGAATCCCAATCCCGGTATCTTCTATACAAACCACTATTTCATTTCCTTCAGCAAAATGGCTGATAGACAATTCTCCTGTTTCATTCATCGATTCCAGAGCATTTTTTATTAGATTAAAGAATGCCTTTTTAAACTGATTCCTTTTACCAAATATAGCAGTTGTCGTATCGTAGTAACTTGTATTTACTTGAATTTCGTATATTTTATCCTGAAATAAGTTTAAAATGGATTCCAGTTCAACTGCTATAAGAAACTTTTGAGGTTCCTCACTTTCTTGATCTGGTTTAGAAACCTGAAGAAGATCATTCAGTGTCGTTAAGGCATTTTCTAATTCTAATTGTGCAATATTAATATACTCAGGATTCCTATCATGTTCTAGTAATTGCAAAAAACCTTTAACAGCCGTCAATGGATTGCGAACTTCATGAGCAATACCTGCAGCAATTTGACCAACTGAAGCCAATTGAGTTAAATGATTTTCGCTCTGACTTGGTACTGGATTTAAAACTTTCAAGGTAACATATCCTTTCTAGTTAAATGATTTCGAGCAGTTTACTAGTTATATCCTAATATTTCGTCTTACTAAACACAAATATTACCAAAATATTCGAAAAATAAACAGGTTAAAAACTCCTAGAAATTCCCCATAAAAAGGAATATTTCCATTAAACATCTTGTAGAAAAGTACTATTTTACAAAAATTTAACAAAAATCTAAAGCACAGCCTACAGGCTGTACTTTTTTAAAAATTCCTTGCTATCTACTCCATAAAATTCTTATATATATCTACTCCATATATTTTCGACATAATCACATGAAAACCTTTATTCTAGATGTAGTTTTCTTAATTCCTTATTCGCATGGCTCCTTTTTAAGTTATAGGATTGCCAAGGTACATTACTTAGAGTTGCTTCGCTTTTTCTCTCCAGTAAGATATTTTTCAGCCCTGGAAGTTGAGGATTTACTTCGTATAGCTCAATTAACCCTATAATACCTGTGTGGGATAAGCTATTTAAATAGTACAAATCTATTTTCCCGCTTTGTTCATAACGTTCAATGTTCTTTGAAACGATAATCTGCTCAACATCGACCACATTCATCACTGAGTAATAAAGTAATGAGCTAATAAAATAAAAATGAAATAATGAAAGTTTTTCAATCCAAATCTTTACGAATGTGTACATGAAAATGACAACAAGAAAGATCATAAACGAGTGTGCCATCACCCTGATAAAAGTAAACCCATAGGCATCCTCGTACATGCTTAACCGCATGAAAGCGGAACTTAATAACACACCGCTTGAAATGACTAGCATCGTCAGCAGAATTTGTGTGGATTTTTTTATAATTCCTCTCGCCCTATCCGCAAAAGTTAAAACAAATACGGTAATACTGAGATTGATAAGTGTAACAAATAATAATTCAAAAAATCCCTTCCTTGCATATTCAGCAAAGGTGAAATCTCCATGCAAGGTCCCGCTGAAGAAGTATTTAAATTGGACAATTGTAAAGAGCACATATACAGCATTTATTAACACTAGGACAGTAATAGTGATGATCGCATCCATTTTAAAGAGTTGTTGATTCCGATCTTGGATGATTACATTTATTTGTTTCCTCATTAGAATCTGCATGAAACTGAAAAAAGAAAAAGTAAAAAACAAAACAATGATAATTCGAATTACAACCTCAGCATCAATCAACTGAAACCACTGTGGAATTCCACCCATTATTTTTTCAAATTGAGTATCTGCAGACATTAGTAACCCTAAGACAACAAACAATACAGGAACGGAAATGAGTATACCAATCATTATTTTTCTCCACACTTGAA
>Ga0182744_1002541_pt1 | contig 14938 bp, 14 predicted proteins | sample eDN3rd30CKraftMG_FD_128525 | JGI IMG/M metagenome (GOLD analysis project Ga0182744, IMG submission 128525) | Enriched Miracle-Growth compost microbial communities from Emeryville, California, USA - eDNA 3rd pass 30_C Kraft MG (version 2) (version 2) ...
GCCCGACAGCGGCGGCTGCTTCAGCGCATAGACGACGAAACCGACGCCGGCGAGGAACAGCGGGATCGACAGCAGCATGCCCATGGTCAGCCCGCCCCACAGGAAGCCGAGCTGCGCGTCCGGTTCGCGGAACAGCTCGCTGAACGAGCGCGCCAGCGCATAGCCGATGGCGAAGCAGCCGACGATAAGGCCCGGCCGCTTGAGCGCGCCGCGCCGGATCAACAGCGCCAGCACGGTAAACAGCACGATGCCTTCGAGCCCCGCCTCGTAGAGCTGGCTCGGATGGCGCGGCAGCGGCCCGCCGGAGGGAAAGACCATCGCCCACGGCACGTCGCTCGGGCGGCCCCACAATTCGCCGTTGATGAAATTGGCGATGCGGCCGAGGAACAGGCCGATGGCGCCGGTGGCACAGGTCAGATCGCCGAGCGACAGGATCGGGATGCGCCGGCGGCGCGCGAACAGCACCACGGCGATGACACAGCCGGCGAAGCCGCCGTGGAACGACATGCCGCCGTGCCAGAGTTGCAAGGCTTCGAGCGGGTGTGCGGCAAAATAGGGCAGGTTGTAGAACAGCACATAGCCGATGCGGCCGCCGAGAATGATGCCGAAGGTCACCCACAGGACGAAGTCGTCGTAGTCGAGGGTGCTCAGTGGCGGCTTGCCGCCCCACAGCGTCTCGTTGCGGATGAGGAGCCGCGCATACCACCAGCCAAGCAGGATGCCGAAGATATAGGCGAGGGCGTACCAGCGGATCGCCAGCGGACCGATATTGACGAGCACCGGGTCGAAGGCGGGAAACGGCAGGACGAGAAGCGGCGGCATTTCAGTCTCCGGCAGGCGGCGCCGCCGCCGATGCAACGCGCATCGCGGGATTTGTCAATGCTGGTGTCGGTGCGGCCGCCGCTGCGGTTGACAGTCACCGGTTTGCTCACGGGGCTTGCTCACGGGGCTTGCGGGGCGGCGGCGGGATCGCCATTGTCCCTCGGGAGAGAGGACGGTTCGCCCGTCCCGGACAGAGCGCGACGTTGCGAGGCCCGCCGATGACGCAGACCACCAGCCGTTTCTTCGACGAGATCGGCCGCCTGATGAACGACGCCACCGGCGTCGCGCACGGCATCAGGCGCGAGTTCGACACGCTGTTCCGCAGCCAGGCGGAGCGCATCCTGCGCGATCTCGACGTGGTGCCGCGCGAGGAGTTCGAGGCGGTACGCGAGATGGCCCGCCTCGCCCGCGAGGAGAACGACGCGCTCAAGGCGCGGATCGAGGCGCTGGAAGGCCGGATGTCCGGCGCACCGGCCGCTCCGCCGGCGCCGCAGCCAGACAACCATTCCGGCGAATAGCGCCATGGTTTCTATAACGAATACAGTGGCTTATCGGGTGGTCGCCAATCTGGCCGTGGCGCCGAAGCCGGCCTGACCGCCGGCTGGCTGGCGATTCGCCGATTTCCTGTCGGTTTCTTGCCCTTGGCGCCCGCCGCCGCTATAACCCCGCCGGTTCGCGGCCCCCGGCACCCCTGGAGGCTTGCTGCGAACGGCACGGGCGGCGTGATCCGCCTTTTTCTCACGTTCAACAAGGATTTCAACGATGGCGACCGTCAAGGACATGAAAGCGACGGTTCGCTCGAAGAGCGGCAAGGGGGCCGCCCGAGCGGAACGGCGCGCCGGCAGAGTGCCGGGCGTGATTTATGGTGACAACAAACCCCCGATGACGATCGCGATCGATCATAGCGAGCTGCGGCAACGCATCTATGCCGGCCGCTTTCTGACCTCGATCTACGACATCGAGATCGACGGCAACAAGCACCGCGTCATTCCGCGCGACTACCAGCTCGATCCGGTGAAGGACCACCCGGTGCATGTCGACTTCCTGCGCGTCGGCGAGGGTCAGACGATCCGCGTCGCCATCGCCGTGCGCGTCATCAACGCCGAGGCCTCGCCGGGCGTGAAGCGCGGCGGCGCCGTTAACATCGTCACCCACTCGCTCGAAGTCTCGTGCCTGCCGGAAGACATCCCGGAGGCGATCGACGTCGATATCGCCGGTCTCGAAATCAACTATTCGAAGCACCTGCGCGACGTGAAGCTGCCGGCGAACGTCAAGGTGCTGGCGTCGGAGGAGATGACGCTGGTCACCGTGGTGCCGCCGTCGGGCTACGCGGAAGAGGTCAAGGCTGCCGCCGAAGCGGCTGCCGCGCCGGCCGCCGCTGCCGATGCCGCCGCCGCGCCTGCCGCCGGCGGTGCTGCCGCGCCGGCCGCCGGTGGCGCCGCGCCGGCCGCGCCCGCCAAGAAATAATCGGCCGCCGCGCGCTGCTTGAAAGTGGCGCGCGGCGTGTCCGCCCGCGGCGCGGATACGGTGTGGATGCGATGCTGCTGTTCGTCGGTCTCGGCAATCCGGGCGACAAGTACGTCGCAAATCGCCACAATATCGGGTTCATGGCGGTCGAGGAGATCGCGCGCCGGCACCGTTTCGCGCCGTGGCGCCGCCGCTTTCAGGGCGCGGCGACGGAAGGCACGCTGGCCGGCGAGAAGACGCTGCTGCTGTTGCCCGGCACCTATATGAACGAGTCCGGCCGCGCCGTCGTCGAGGCGGCGCAGTTCTACAAGATCGGGCTTGGCGACATCGTCGTTTTCCACGACGAACTCGATCTGCCGCCGGGCAAGCTGCGGATGAAGTCTGGCGGCGGCAATGCCGGACACAACGGGCTGCGCTCGATCAGCGCGCATATCGGCAACGACTATCGCCGGGTGCGCATGGGTATCGGCCACCCCGGCGACAAGAACCGCGTTCATGGCTTCGTGTTGCAGGATTTCGCCAAGAGCGAGCGGGGCTGGGTCGCCGCGCTGTGCGAGGCGGTCGCCGAGAATGCCGAGCTGATCGCCAGGCGGCAGGATGCCACCTTCCAGAACAAGGTGCATCTGGCCATGGATGCGAAAGGCTTCGGCAACGACGCGCCGCACGCCGACGCACAAACGAAAGATACGGACTGATGGGATTCAAATGCGGCATCGTCGGCCTGCCGAATGTCGGCAAGTCGACCCTGTTCAACGCGCTGACGCAGACCGCGGCGGCGCAGGCGGCGAACTATCCGTTCTGCACGATCGAGCCGAATGTCGGCGAGATCGCCGTGCCGGACCCGCGCCTCGACGAACTCGCGGTGCTCGGCAAGTCGGAGAAGATCGTGCCGACGCGCATCACCTTCGTCGATATCGCCGGGCTGGTGCGCGGCGCCTCGAAAGGCGAGGGGCTGGGCAACCAGTTCCTGGCGACGATCCGCGAGGTCGATGCCATCGTGCATGTGGTGCGCTGCTTCGAGGACAGCGACGTCACCCATGTCGACGGCCGCATCGACCCGATCGCCGATATCGAGACGATCGACACCGAACTGATGCTCGCCGATCTGGAAAGCCTGGAAAAGCGCGTCGACACTCTCGAGAAGAAGGCGAAGGGCAGCGGCGAGGACGCCCGCGAGGCGAAAGAGGCGCTCGATCTCGTCAGGCGCGCGCTCGCTCTGTTGCGCGAGGGCAAGCCGGCCCGGCTCGTCGAGCGCAAGCCGGAGGAGGAGCGGCTGTTTCATTCGCTCGGGCTCCTGACCTCGGCGCCGGTGCTCTATGCCTGCAATGTCGAGGAAGGCGCGGCGGCGAACGGCAATGCGTTTTCCCAGCGCGTCGAGGAGCGGGCGAAGGCGGAGGGCGCGGTCTGCGTCGTCATCTCCGCCAAGATCGAATCCGAGATCGCGACCCTGCCTCCCGACGAGCGCAAGGACTATCTGGAGGCGGTCGGCCTTGCCGAGGCCGGCCTCGACCGGCTGATCCGCGCCGGCTACGGCCTGTTGCAGCTCGTCACCTATTTCACCGTCGGGCCGAAGGAGGCGCGCGCCTGGACCGTCACGCGCGGCACCAAGGCGCCGCAGGCGGCCGGCGTCATCCATTCCGATTTCGAGCGCGGCTTCATCCGCGCCGAGACGATCGGCTACGACGACTATGTGCGGCTCGGCGGCGAGGCCGGCGCGCGCGACGCCGGGCGGCTGCGGCTCGAAGGCAAGGACTATGTCGTCGCCGACGGCGACGTGATGCATTTCCGCTTCGCCACCTGATCGCTCATCTTTTATTTGAGCATGATCTTTTCCGAAAACCGGTGTCCACCCTCGGGTCAAGCCCGAGGGCAAGCTTTTCGGGATCATGCTCTGGCATGCTGGTTTTTTGACGGGTCATCGGTAAGGTGACCGCCTGGATTATGTCGGCGCCGCCGGTGGCATGAAAAGACGGATCACCATCAAGGACGTGGCGAAGGCGGCCGCCGTGCATGCCTCGACCGTGTCGCGCGCGCTCGACCCGAACTCCAAGCATCCGCTGTCGCGCGACGTCATCGAGCGCGTCCGCAAGACCGCCAAGCGTCTCGGCTTCAAGGCCAATGCCGCCGGCTATTCGCTCAAGACCAGCCGCTCGCGGCTGGTCGGCGTGATCGTGCCCGACATCACCGACCCGGTATTCCCGCCGATCATCCGCGGCCTCGAAGCGGGGCTTGAGCGGCACGGCTATGCGGCGCTGCTCGCCAACACCGACGGCAACCGCCAGCGCGAGGCGGACCTGGTCGATATCATGACGGCGCGCGGCGTCGACGGGTTGGTGCTGGCGAGCGTCGTCTATCACGACCGGCTGCTCAAGAGCCGCGCCCTGCATGGCCTGCCGGTCGTCACCGTGTCGCGGCACACCGACAATCCGCAGGGCTCCTGCGTCCTGCACGACGAGAGCGGCGGCTTCCGCGACCTGTTGGCGCATCTGTCGTCGCTGCGCCATCGCGCCATCGCCAGCATCGCCGGGCCGCAGGACCTGTCGACCGGGCGCAACCGGCGCCTCGCGGTCGAGCGTTGCGCCGCGCAGATGAAGATCAAGGTCGTCTCGACGATCGTCGCGCGGGCGTTCAACGAGCAGGAGGGCAGCCGCTGCATGGAGGAACTGCTGGCGACGCGCCGCCGCTTCACCGCGGTGGTCTGCGCCAACGACCGGCTCGCCGTCGGTGCCATCGCCGCATTGAAGCAGCACGGCCGGCGTTGCCCGCAGGATATTTCCGTCACCGGCTTCAATGACATGGCGATGGCCGAACGGCTCGACCCGGCGCTGACCACGGTGCGCGTCCAGCATTATCGCGCCGGCGTCGAGGCGGCGGAAATGCTGGTGCGGCAGATGCAGCAGGATACACGCAAGCGCGTGATGCAGCGGATCGTCCTGCCGGTCGAACTGGTGGTGCGCCAATCGACGCGGCGCGTCTGAGCGGCTGTCGCTACCCACGTGTTGCGTTGCACGCGCCGGCGCAGATGCGAACGGACCGCAATTTGCGCGATGGAATCGAATCCCGTTGCAAAGTCTCCGCGATGCGTCGCATCATTCTCAATGGTACTACGCGCGGCGATGCTCTTGCATTTTTACTGCCGATCAGGCAAACGATTGCCTGAGTAACCTGTTGCGAGGAGGCTGGATGTGAAAGTCGGGTTTGCCGGACTGGGTGACATGGGATCGCTGATGGTCCCGCGCTTGCTGGAGGCGGGCCACGACGTCACCGGCTGGAACAGGACCAAGGCGAAGGCCGAGGACCTGATCAAGGCGGGCATGCGCTGGGCCGACAGCCCGGCGGAGGCCGCCCGCGACGCCGATGTCATGTTCTCCATCGTCACCGACAGCGCGGCGGTGCGCGATATTGCGCTCGGCGAGCGCGGCGTGATCGCGACGCTGCGGCCCGAGGCGGTCTATGTCGATATGAGCACCATCGACCCGGATGCCAGCCGCGCGGTCGCCGCGCAGTTTGCGGCGAAGGGCCTCAAGATGCTGGACGCGCCGGTCTCCGGCAGCCCGGTGACGGTGAAAGCCGGCCAGGCATCGGTGATGGTCGGCGGCGACGCGGCGGCCTTCGAGAAGGCAAAGCCGGTGCTGCTCGCCATCGGGCCGAAGGTGACGCGCATCGGCGACAACGGTCACGCCTGCCAGATGAAGATCGCCGTCAACCTGTTGCTGATGGTGCAGGTGATCGCCTTCGGCGAAGCGGTGGCGCTGGCCGAGAAGGGCGGCGTGGCGCGCGAGGCGGCGGTCGATGCCATCCTCAAGAGCGTCGCCGCCTCGCCGGTGCTCGGCTATCGCGGCCCGTTCGTGCTGGAAGGCAAGATGCCGGCCAAGCCGCTCGCCGACGTGACGTTGCAGCAGAAAGACATGGTGCTGGCGCTCGATCTCGGCCGCAAGCTCGGCAGTCCGGTGCCGCTGGCGGCGGCGGCCAACGAAATGATGAATGCCTGCCGCGGTCTCGGCATCGACAAGCGCGACTTCGTCACCGCGCATGAAGTCTATCGTCGTCTTGGAGGTCAACAGTGAAAGCCTATCGAACCAATATCCGCGACGTTCCTCTCGAGCGCGGCCTGCGCGAGGACGAAGGCTGGATCGACATGCAGGTGCAGTTCCTCATCGACAAGAAAACGGTGGGCACCGACAATGTCGTCGGCTGGACGGTGCTCAAGCCCGGCGCGCGCCACGAGCGGCATCTGCACACGAACTGCGACGAGTTCTTCATCGTCATCAAGGGCCACGGCCACATCTACAGCGACGACGGCGAGGTGCCCTCGGGCGAGGGCGACGTCATCTATTCGCCGCGCGGCGTCTGGCACGGCTTCAACAACACCTCGAACGAGGACGTGGTGCTGGTCTGGGGCTGGATGGGCGCCGGGTCCATCGAGGATTCAGGCTACAAGATTCCCGACAAGAAATAACGGCACGCCGTTGCGGCATAGCCGGGAGGGACGGTCATGACGGGCGATGTAGCCGATCCGCGCATTAGAGCCGGGCTTGAGCGGCAGTTTGCGGCGCTGCGTGAACTGACCGGCGCGCGCCATACGCTGCTCGGCTGGAAGGTCGGCTTCGGCGCGCTGGCGGCGATGCAGAAATTGCGCATTGCCGCGCCGCTGACCGGCTTTCTGCTGGCGGAGAACCGGCTGCCGTCGGGCGCCGTCTGCGCTCTTAAAGGCTGGGTCAAGCCGGTGCTGGAGCCGGAGATCGCCGTCCACCTTGGCCGCGATCTTGCCGCCGGCGCGAGCGAGGACGAGGCGCGCGCGGCGATCGCCGGGCTCGGCGCGGCGATCGAACTTGCCGATTTAAGCTTCGCGCCGGAAGACCCCGAGCGCATCCTGGCGGAGAACATCTATCAGCGGCATGTGATCCTCGGCGCGGTGGACCGCACGCGCGCCGGCGCGCGGCTCGACGGGTTTATCGCGCATCTTCTCGTCGATGGGCAGGAGACGGCGTCGATCGCCGACCTCGAAGCCAATACCGGCCGGATCGTTCCCATCGTCAAGCAGGTCGCCGACACGCTCGGCGCGATGGGTGAGACGCTGCGCGCCGGTCAGGTGATCATCGCCGGCTCGGTGGTGCCGCCGGTGTTCGTTACGCCGCAACACGCCGAGATCGCGTTCCGGCTCGATCCGCTCGACACGCTGTCCGTTCGCTTCACGCATTGAGCCGGTAATAAGCTGATTTGCCGGCAAACCTGATGGCCAACAATAGAGAGGAGGGATGAGATGTCCAGGACGTCACCTTGGAAGTCGCTCGTGAAACGCCCGCTCTTAGCGATGCTGGCGGTGGCTGCCGCCGGCGCCTGCCTGTCGATCGCGCCGGCGCAGGCGGCCGATCCGATCCGCATCGGGCTCAGCCTCAGCCTGACCGGCCCGACCTCGCCGGCCGGCAAGCAGGTTCTCGCCGGTCTCGAAATCTGGCGTGACGACATCAACGCCAAGGGCGGGTTGCTCGACCGGCCGGTGCAGCTCGTCTATTACGACGATCAGGGCAATCCGGCGAACGCCCCCGGCATCTACGCCAAGCTGATGGGCATCGACAAGGTCGACCTGCTGCTCGGGCCGTACAGCACCAACGTCATCGCCGCGACGATGCCGGCGATCATGCAGAACAACCGCACGACGATCGGCATCTTCGGTCTCGGCGCCAACAAGGCTTACAAATATCCGCGCTACTTCTCGATGAACTCGCAGGGCGCGACGCCGGGCAACTACTCGAAATGCGTGTTCGAGCTTGCCGCGCAGCAGACGCCGAAGCCGACGCGCATCGCGCTGATCGGCGCCGACGTCGAATATTCGCGCACGGCGATCGACGCGGCGCGCGAGAACGCTAAGAAATACGGCATGGAAGTGGTGTTCGACCGCAGCTATCCGATGTCGACGACCGAGTTCACCTCGATCGTGCGTGCGTTGCAGGCGGCGCAGCCGGATGTCGTCTATGCCGCGACGCTGCCGATCGACACCGCTGGCATCATCCGCGCCGCCAACGAGATCCAGTTCAAGCCGAAGCTGATCGGCGGCGCCATGCTCGGCCTGCTGGTGACCGGCATCAAGCAGCAGCTCGGGCCGATGATCAACGGCTATATCAGCAACGAGTTCTACATTCCGGCGCCCAGCCTCCAGTTCAAGGGCACCAAGGAGATGATGGCGGAATACCAGAAGCGCGCGGGCGCCGCCGGCAACGACCCGCTTGGCTACACCTATCCGCCCTACGCCTACGCCGCCGGTCAGATCCTCGCGCAGGCGGTCACCGCGACGAAGTCGTTCGACGACGCCAAGCTCGCCGACTATCTGCACAAGACGACGTTCGACACGATTATCGGCCCGATCTCGTTCGCCGACGACGGCGAATGGACGACGCCGCGGATCATCTGCCTGCAATTCCAGGGCATCACCGGCAACGATCTCGCCCAGTTCACCGACTGGTCGCGGCAGGTCGTTGTCTATCCGAAGGAATATCAGTCGGGTCCGCTGATCTATCCGTTCGAGAAGGCGCGCTAGAGCATGATCCCGAAAAGTGGGTACCGGTTTTCGGGAAAGATCATGCTCAGACAAAAAGACAAGCGACGGGTCTGATTCAACGCAGTTGAACCAGACCCTGGCGTGCAACTCCTCACAACGGCGGGCGGCGAAGCGTCGCCGCCCCGGCGCTGGCGATGCTTCCAAAGGCCGCATCGCCGGCGCGCTCTGTGGCAAGTCTGCTGTTGCGGCGCGCATGCCTGCGGACGCATCATCATAGGATGCGCGTCATTTTAGGATAAGGCGCATCGCCATTGAATGAGGCGTGATTATCGGTTGGTCAGGCAATCGATTGCCTGACCGCCGCTACCGCTCTAGGATCGATCGAAGTCAACGCAGGAGAAAACGATCATGTCGACGCAAGCCAAAGCGAAACCCGAGGCCGTTCACCCGCAGCCGGACAAGGCTGAGATCATGCCCTATGCGCCGGGCGTGATCGCGCCGGCCGGTTCGCGGATCATGTATGTGGCGGGCGCCACCGCCTCGCCGCTCTACCATCAGCACCCGCACGTCGACGAGGAGCACCAGCACCCGCACGATATCCGCGAGCAGACGCGCCGCGTGATGGACAGTTTGCAGCAGGTTCTCGATCAGGTTGGCGCCAGCTTCGGCGACGTGCTGAAGTTCAACCGCTACCTCACCGACATCCGCGACATGGACGGCGTCAACGAGGCGATGAAGCCCTACATGAAGGGCTGGCGCCCGGCGAGCACGACGCTGTGCATCAACCAGTTGTCGTCGCCCGGCGCGCGCATCGAGATCGACATGGTCGTGGCGCTGCCGCCGGAGAAATAGCGGCGCGTGATTTTTCAAGTCACCGAGGAAGAAGCCACCGAGGAAGGGAAAACGAGGCGGCGCCGCAGCCCGCGGCGCCGGTCAGCAACTAAAAGGGGAAGAACAGCATGCTCAAGGACACGTCTCGAAAGCCGCTGCGCTATCTGCTCGGAATCGCGGCGGCGATCGGTGCGCTCGCCGGCACGTCGGCGGTCGCGTCCGCCACCGAGCCGATCCGCATCGGGCTCGGCATCGCGCAATCCGGCCAGCTCGCCGCCGACGGCAAGGCGGCGCTGGTCGGCATGAAGATCTGGGAGGAGGACGTCAACGCCAAGGGCGGCCTGCTCGGCCGGCCGGTGAAGCTCGTCTATTACGACGACCAGAGCAATCCGGCGAACGTGCCCGGCATCTACACCAAGCTGCTCGACGTCGACAAGGTCGATCTGGTGGTCAGCGGCTACGCGACCAATCTGATCGCGCCGGCGCTGCCGGTGGTCATGCAGAAGAACAAGGTGTTCATCGGGCTGTTCGGCACTGCGGTGAACGCCGAGTTCAAATATCCGCGCTATTTCTCGATGAACGCCAACGGGCAGGACCCGAAGCGGGCGGTCACCTCCGGCTTCTTCGAGGTCGCGGCGGCGCAGTCGCCGAAGCCGCAGACGGTGGCGATCGTCTCGGTCGATGCCGAGTTCGGCCGCAACGCCGCCGATGGCGCGCGCGAGAACGCCAAGGCGGCCGGCATCAAGATCGTTTACGAACGCACCTATCCGCCGGGCAATACCGACTTCTCCTCGATCATCCGCGCGGTGCAGGCGAGCAAGCCGGATATCGTGGTGATCTGCTCCTACCCGCTCGATTCCGTCGGCATCCTGCGGGCGTTCAAGGAAACCGGGTTCGAGCCGAAGCTCGCCGGCGGCGCCATGGTCGGGTTGCAGAGCACCGCGCTCAAGCAGCAGCTCGGGCCGCTACTCAACGGCATCGTCAATTACGAAAAATGGATTCCGGTGGAGACGATGATGTTCCCCGGCGTCGCCGAGTTCCTGAAGAAATATCAGGCGCGCGCCGCGGCCGAAGGCACCGACCCGATCGGCTACAACATGCCGCCGTGGGGCTATACGGTGATGCAGGTGCTGGAACAGGCGATCCGCGCCACCAACAGCGTCGATGACGGCAAGATCGCCGATTATCTGCGCGCCAATCCGGTGAAGACCATCGTCGGCGAATTGAAATTCGGTCCCGGCGGCGAATGGGCCGAGTCGCGGATGCTGCAAGTCCAGTACCGCAACATCAAGGGCAACGACATCGCGCAGTTCTCCAAGGTCGAGAACCAGGTGATCCTGACGCCGGCGCCGTTCAAGACCGGCGACGTCATCTACCCGATGTCGAAGGCGCGGCAGTAAGACAAGGCGAGCCGCCGTTGCGCGGCCGCCTCTCCATCAGTCTGGAAGTGCCGGGCCGCGCGCCCGGCATTTTTTTTATCCGGCGAAGCCGCCGCCATCGAGGAACGCCTGTTCCTCCGCCGTGGTGTCGCGCCCTAAAACCGCGTTGCGGTGCGGGTAGCGGCCGAAGCGCTGGATGATGTCGGCGTGCAGTTGCGCCCATTTCAGGCTGTTGGCGTCGCCGGCGGCGCGATAGAGCGCGAGGCTGCGCTCCTGTTCGACCGGGTCTTCCGCATGCATGAACGGCAGATAGAAGAAGGTGCGCAGCCGCGGCTCGACGCGCGCATCGAAGTTGCGGCCGAGCGCCCGCTTGGCAAGCGCCAGCGCCTTTTTGTCGGTGGCGAAGGCGCGGGCGCTGTTGCGGAACATGTTGCGGGGAAACTGGTCGAGCAGGAGCAGCAGCGCCAGCGTGCCCTCGACGCTTTTCTCCCAGTCGCCGAGCGTGCCGGCGGCGGCCGCTTCGTGCGCGGCGAGGAAGCGCTGGCGCAGTTCCTGGTCGAACGCCTCGTCCTTGTTGAACCAGCGCTCGGGACCGGCGGCGGTCCAGAACGCGACGATGTCGCCGGCGGCGAAAGCCTGTGGCTGCATGCGGCGTCTACTCCTTTGCGGCAATCATCGCGGCGGGGGCGGCAGGGGCGGCGGGCGCATCCGCCGCCGTGCGGGCGATGGTTTCCTCGCGCAGCGTCCGCCGCAGGATCTTGCCGACATTGGTCTTCGGCAATTCGGGGCGAAATTCGATGTGGCGCGGCACCTTGTAGCCGGTCAGGCGGCCCGCAAGGAAGCTGCGCAGGGCGGCCTCGGTAAGGTCCGGCGTCTTGCGCACGACGAACAGCACGGCGGCCTCGCCGGAGGCGGCGTCGGGAACGCCGACCACGGCGCATTCGAGGATGTCGGGATGGCTCATCGCCACTTCCTCGACCTCGTTCGGGAACACCTTGAAGCCGGAGACGGAGATCATGTCCTTCTTGCGGTCGACGATGCGAAAGCGCCCCTGCGCGTCCATCACGCCGATGTCGCCGGTGCGCAGGAAGCCGTCCGGCGTCATCACCTGCGCGGTTTCCTCCGGCCGCTGCCAGTAGCCGGGCATCACCTGCGGTCCGCGCGCGCAGATCTCGCCTGCTTCGCCGATCGGCAGGTCGTTGTTGTCGTCGTCGCGGATGGCGAGATCGGTCGAGGGCATCGGCAGGCCGATGGTGCCGGTCCATTCCGGGATGTCGCCGCGGTTGCAGGAGAGCACCGGCGAGGTTTCCGACAGGCCGTAGCCCTCGATGATCGGCCGCCCGGTCTTCTCGTACCAGCGTTCGGCGACGGCCTTCTGCACCGCCATGCCGCCGCCGACGGCGCATTTGAGCAGGCTCCAGTCGATGCGGCCGAAATCGGGGTGGTTCATCAGCGCGTTGTAGAGCGTGTTGACCGCCGGGAACGAGTTGACCTTGAACTTCGTCAGTTCCCGGATCAGCCCGCCGATATCGCGCGGATTGGCGATCAGCAGCGACAGGCCGCCGACCCGCATGGTCAGCAGCATGCACGCGGTCAGCGCGAAGATGTGATAGAGCGGCAACGCGCAGACGCACACCAGTTGCGGCACCTTCGGCGGCATGTCGATGAGCGGCTTGAGCCAGGCATCGACCTGCAACAGGTTGGCGACGAGATTGCGGTGCAGCAGGATCGCGCCTTTGGCGACGCCGGTGGTGCCGCCGGTATATTGCAGGAACGCCATGTCGTTGGGGCCGATCGCCGGCGGCGTCAGGGTGAGCGCGCGGCCGGCAGCAAGCGCCGCAGCGAACGGCACGGCGTTGGCGATGGCAAACGGCGGCACCATCTTCTTGATGTGGCGCACGGTGAAGTTGACAGCCGCGCCTTTCAGCGGCCCGAGCATGTCGCCGAGACCGGTGACGATAACGTGCCTGACGGCCGTCTCCGGCAGCGCCTGTTCGACGACCGAGGCAAAGTTCTCCAGCACGACGATTGCCGTGGCGCCGGAATCCTTGAGCTGGAAGGCCAGTTCGCGCGGCGTATAGAGCGGGTTGACGTTGACCACCGTCAGCCCGGCCCGCAGGATCGCGATCGCCGCGACCGGATATTGCAGAATGTTCGGCAGCATCACCGCGACGCGGTCGCCCTTGGCGAGGCCCTTGCTTTGCAGCCAGGCGGCGAAGGCCGCCGACGCGCGGTCGATATCGCCGTAGGTGAGCGTGCGGCCCATCGAGACGAAGGCGCCGGCGTCGCGATAGGTGGCGAAGCATTCGGCGAAGATGTCGAGCAGCGAAACGTAACGCGACGCGTCGATCTGCGTCGGCACGCCCGGTGGGTAATGCTGTTGCCAGATCCGCTGCATGCGCGCGCCCGTCGTCCTCAAGATGCGGCCTCGATGCGGCTTTGCGATTCGCCGCGGCCGCGCGCAGCATCGGGCTTGCACCGCCGGGTGACAAGAGCGGGTGAAAAGCTTAGCGGTCGGTGCCGCCGAAGGGGACGAGCGGGTTGTCGAGGAGCGCCGCCTTGTCCGGCCGGTCGATGCCGGCGGCGCCGAGGAAGGCGTTGAACAGATCGCGGATGGTGCGCGGCTCGATGTCGCGGACGATGAACACCAGCCGGGTGCGGCGGTCGTCGTCGGGCCATTGCGGCAGCGCCGCCGTCGGATGGAAGATGTGCTGGACGCCGTGAACGACGACCGGCCGCTCCGGCGTTTCGGCGAGCTTCACGATGCCCTTCATGCGCAGCAGATTGGGGCCGTGCGTGGCGCGCAGCAGTTCGAGGAACATGTCGAGCGTGCCGGCGGGGATCGGAGCCTCGGCGGTCAGCACGAAGGCGCGGATGCGGTCGTCGTGCCGGTTGGGGTCGTGATGGTGATGACCATGATGCCCGTGCGCGTGGTGCGCGCCTTCGGTGTTGCTCTCGGCATCGGCATAGGCTTCCGCCGCCAGCCAGGTCCGCACATCGGGGATTTTGCGGTCCGGGTTGTAGAGCCCGGCATTGAGCAGGTGCTCGGGCGAGGCTTCGCCGCGCGCCGCGTCGAGGATCGGCGCCGCCGGATTGAGCGCGCGCAGCCGCTCGATCAACCGGTCGCGCGCCTCGGCCTGCTGCGGTGTATCGATGAGATCGGTCTTGGTCAGCACCAGCCGGTCGGCGACCGCCGCCTGCTTGACCGATTCCGGGTGCTGCGCCAGCGTGTCGAGGCCGTTGACGGCATCGACCGCCGTCACCACGCCGTCGAGCCGGTAGCGCATCACCAGATAGGGATGCGCCATCGCGGTGTGCAGCACCGGCGCGGGATCGGCGAGCCCGGTGGTCTCGAGCAGTACCCGGCGGAAGGTGCAGCGTCGGTTGTCGAGATCGCGCAGCAGCGTCTCCAGCGCATCGACGAGGTCGCCGCGCATCGTGCAGCACAGGCAGCCCGATTGCAGCAGCACCATGTTGTCGCCGACATATTCGACCAGCAGGTGGTCGAGGCCGACCTCGCCGAACTCGTTGATGATGACGGCGGTCTCGGCGAGCGCCGGGTCCTTGAGCAGGCGGTTGAGCAGCGTGGTCTTGCCGGAGCCGAGGAAGCCGGTCAGCAGCGTGAGCGGCAGCGGCGCGGGCGGCTCGCGCAGCCTCGGCGCGTCCTCGCTCATTGCGCCGCCGCGGCTTTCTTCTTCGCTGCGGGTTTGGCTGCGGGTTTGGCGGCAGGCTTCGCCGCCGGTTTGGCGTCGGCCTTCGGCTTGTCTTTGGCCGTGTCCTTCACCTTGATGGTGATGCTGGTCTTGCCCGTCTTGCTCGTCTTGCCTGCTTTGGCATGCGCCGTCTTCTTTTTCTTCGACGCCTTGGCGGCGACCGGAATGGCGTTGTCGGTCGGGTTCCTGGCCGTGCCGGTATAGACGTTGACGACCGGGCCGGTGAC
>Ga0182744_1002543_pt1 | contig 14920 bp, 12 predicted proteins | sample eDN3rd30CKraftMG_FD_128525 | JGI IMG/M metagenome (GOLD analysis project Ga0182744, IMG submission 128525) | Enriched Miracle-Growth compost microbial communities from Emeryville, California, USA - eDNA 3rd pass 30_C Kraft MG (version 2) (version 2) ...
ACCGAGTACCCGTGGCGGGCAAAGTTTCGGGCCAGGTTGCGGCCCATGACACCGAGACCGGTGACGCCGATCTGCGCAAGCTCAGACATACGCGCGATGCTCCTCAAAGTCGGTTGGATCCCCTCACCACCTTAGTGCGACCGACGAGTGGTCGCGGTACCGGGTGGGCGGCTCGGACCGGTGACCGCGCTCACAGGGCATGACCGACACCTGCCTGCGCGCCTCCGACGGCTGTGTCCTGCGCGCTCCTATGCTGGCGATCGTGACCTCAGACCGAGTGCCCCCGGCGGGCACCGACGGCGCCCAGGAGCAGCCCGCCTCCGCCCCGCCCGCCTTCCTCGCGGCCCTCGACGCGTTGCGCGAGGCGCGCGTGCGGACCGAGGTGACTCTCGAGGAGGTCCGCGCCCCGGCGAAGGTCGCACCGTTCGCCGTGGCCGTGTCGGGGCAGATCGAGCGACCTGGCTTCGGAGGTATGCTGCCCGACGGCGCCGGCACCGAGGTGCCGAAGGTGACAGGCCGCTTCGTCCTGCTGCACGACCCCGAGGGCCAGGAGACCTGGCAGGGTGACTTCCGCGTCGTCGTCATGGTCCGCGCCGACCTGGACCCCTCCCTCGGCGACGACCCCTTCCTGGCGAGCGTGGCCTGGGACTGGCTCGACGAGGCGCTGACCGGCTCCGGCGCGCGTCACACGCTGCGAGCGGGTACGGTCACCCGGGTGTCGTCCCAGAGCTTCGGGGAGATCGACGAACGCCCCGACACCGTCGAGATCGAGATCCGTGCCTCGTGGACGCCCGACGACGCCTCGTCGGGCAGCCACGTCGAGGCGTGGAGCCAGCTGCTCTGCTCCGTCGCGGGGCTCGAGCCGCGACCGGCGGGGGTCACCGTCCTGCGCCGCCCGGCGGCGCCCCGGTGAGCGGTACCGAGCCCCGCCCCGCAGCCGAGACCTCCACCGCCCCGACCACCGCTGGAAAGCACTTGCCCCCTGAACCGCAGCCCCGCCCCGCAGCCTCCTCGACCTCCCCCGGTCCAGCAGCCGCACCCGACGAGTCGCACCTCGTCCCCCTCCTGACCCCGCGCGACGGCGTGCCCGAGGTTCTCGTGGAGCCCGCCGCCCTCACCGCGGCGGCAGCGGCCCTGGCGAACGGGACCGGCCCGGTCGCTGCCGACGCCGAGCGCGCGTCCGGGTTCCGTTACGGCCAGCACAACTACCTGGTGCAGCTGCGCCGTCAGGGATCGGGGACCTTCCTGATCGACACCGCGGCCCTGCCCGACCTCTCCGAGGTCTCCGACGCACTGCGCGGGGTCGAGTGGGTGTTCCACGCCGCGAGCCAGGACCTGCACCCGATGTCGGAGCAGCGGCTGTTCCCGGACCGGATCTTCGACACCGAGCTGGCCGCCCGCCTGCTCGGCATGCCCCGCGTGGGCCTGGGCGCCGTGATCGCCGACGTGCTGGGGCTCAAGCTGCGCAAGGAGCACTCCGCCTCGGACTGGTCCCGCCGACCCCTGCCCACCCCCTGGCTCGAGTACGCGGCGCTCGACGTCGAGGTGCTGGTGGCGCTCCGCGACGCGCTGGCCGCGCGGCTCGAGGAGCAGGGCAAGCTGGAGTGGGCTCTCCAGGAGTTCGAGCACGTGCGCCTCGCACCGCCGCCCGCACCCAAGGTCGACCCCTGGCGGCACGTGTCACGCATCACCGACGTCAAGAACCGGCGTCAGCTCGCCGTCGTGCGGGCGCTGTGGACGGCACGCGACGAGAACGCGCGGAGCAGGGACATCTCCCCGGGCTTCGTCCTCCCGGACCGCGCGATCATCCAGGCCGCCAAGGCTTCCCCGCGCTCCGTGCCGGCGCTCGTCGAGCTGTCGGAGTTCTCCTCGAAGAACCAGCGCCGCCGCGCCCCCCTGTGGCTGGCGGCGATCACCTCGGCGCTGCGGCTCGACGAGTCCGAGCTGCCCGCGCTGCGCGGACCACGCACGGACGCCCCGCCGCAGCCACGCACCTGGGCGGACCGTGACCCCGCTGCGGCGGCCCGGCTCGAGGCTGCGCGGACCGTGGTGCAGGAGCTGGCCGAGCGGCTGGGCCTGCCCGTGGAGAACCTGCTGCAGCCCGACGCGCTGCGCCGCCTGTGCTGGGACAAGGACGCGACGCGCAGCGTCGAGGACGCCGCCGCGTTCCTGCGCGACCGTGGTGCCCGCGAGTGGCAGGTCGAGCAGGTCGCCGGACCTGTCGTGGCTGCGGTCGCCGCGGCCCCCGGGGCCCGACCCGCCGACTGACGTCCCGCCCGACAGCGTCCCTCGGCTCTGCCCACGACCGTGCCCTGCCGCCCCCGACTACCATGGGAACGATGCCTTCCACCGACGTGCGCCCGAGCGCGCCTGCCCCTCGTGACCTCCTGTCCGTGACCGTCATCCGCGATCGCGCGGCGTGGGACTCCGAGGTCCTGGGACTCGGCGGGCACCCGCTGCAGCTGTGGGGCTGGGGCGAGGTGAAAGGCGCCGGTGCCTGGCGCCCCGTCAGGCTGCGGGTCACCTCTGCCGACGGTCACCTGGTCGGGCTCGCCCAGGTCCTCGTGCGGCGGCTGCCGTTCCCGTTCCGCGCGCTGAGCCACGTGCCACGGGGCCCGGTCCTCGCCCCCGGCGCCGACACGAGCGCCGTGCTGCGCGCCGTGACCGGTTGGACGCGCCGCAACGTCAAGGGCACCGCGATCAGCTTCGAGCCGCACTGGCCCGAGGGCACCGAGATCGACCTTCCGGGCTCGCGCCCCGGAGCCAACACGATCCTGTTCCCCCACACGCTCATCATCGACCTCACCCAGACCGAGGACGAGCTGCTCGCCGACCTGTCGCGCACCACCCGCCAGGGGGTGCGGCGATCCGGGCGCACGGACCTCGTCTACCGCGAGATCTCCGGTGTCGACGAGCTGCGCGCGTGCCTCGAGCTGTACCGCGAGACGGCCGCGCGCGCGGGCTTCGGCCTGCACGCGGACACTTACTACGAGCGTGTCTACTCCGAGCTCGGCGAGCACTCCCCCGTCTTCGCCGCCTTCGAGGGCGACCGCCCGGTCGCGTTCCTGTGGCTCGCCGCCTCCGGCCGGACCTCCTTCGAGCTCTACGCGGGGGCCGACGAGACCGGCCGCAGGCTGCGTGCGAACTACTCGCTCAAGTGGACCGCGATCACCGCCATGAAGGCGCGCGGGCTGACCGAGTACGACGTCAACGGCCTGCTCAACGACGGCATCTCGGAGTTCAAGCGGAGCTTCGCGGGCCACGAGGACGACCTGGTGGGCACCATCGACGTGCCGTTCTCGTTCTGGTACCAGGTGTGGACCAGCGCCCTGCCGAGGGCCAAGTCGTTGCTGCAGCGCCTGCGTCGTCGCTGAGGCGTCCTCCGGCCCGGTCTCGTGGTGTGATACTTCCGTGTAGCAGGTCAGTCCTGAGGCGGGTCACGACGACGAACCCGGAGGTCGCACGATGCCGATGCAGCTCCAGACCCAGGACGTGGCGGTGCCCGGCCTGCCGGGACGGGTCCAGCCCGTCGCCCTCGTGACGCTGTCGCCGGCCCCGGGCTCACGCCAGCCGGCGACCTTCGACGCCGCGGCGCTCGCCGCCCTGCGCAGGATCGTGTCCAACCTCGCCGACCGCGCACGGCTGGGCGAGATCGCCGCGGTGGCGATCACCGGGACCGGCCGCGTCTTCTGCGCCGGGGCCGATCTCGAGGACGTCGGCAGCCCGGTCTCGGCCCGCGAGGCCGCCGCGCTCGCCCAGGGCGGGCACGACGCCCTGGATCCCCTGCTGACCCTCGACGTCCCGGTCGTCGCCCTCGTCAACGGCGCCGCGGTGGGCGGCGGGCTCGAGCTCGCGCTGCACGCGACCTACCGGGTCGCGGCGCGCCACGGCGCGCGCTTCTCGCTGCCCGAGGTCGGCCTCGGGCTGGTCCCCGGATGGGGCGGGACGTATCTGCTGCCACGCGTGGTGGGACCGCGCGAGGCGGTGCGGATCATGCTCGCCGACCCCCTCGCGGGGCGACGCCCGCTCACCGCCGACGAGGCGCACCGGATCGGCCTGGTCGACGTCCTCGTGCCTGACGACGGCGGTAGCGGCCGCGAGCCCGACGGGCCCGGCGACGCGTTCGTGCGCCAAGCGCTCGTACGGGTCGGCGACCTCATCCACGACCGGCCGGCCTCCGGCCGGGTCCGGCGGGTGATCCCCCTGTCGACCGCCGTCTGGACCCAGGCGGTCGACGAGGCCACCGCCCTCGTCGACGCCCAGGTCCACGGTTCGCGGCCGGCGCCGGGTGCGCTCGTCGAGCTGCTGCGCTCGAGCCAGGAGACGACGCTCGCGAGGCAGGCGCAGGCGGAGGTCGCGGTGCTCACCACGTTGCTCCGGTCCCCCGAGCTCGACGCCTCGCGCCACGCCTTCCGGCTCACCCGCCGGGCCTCCGCCGCCACGCGGCGCGCTGCGGCCGGCGAGCCGGCCCGGGTCACGCGCGTCGGGGTCGCGGGGGCCGGCCTCATGGCGAGCCAGCTCGCGGTCACCTTCGCCCGGGCGCTGCAGGTCCCCGTCGTCATGCGCGACCTCGACGCGGCGCGCACCACCGCCGGGCTCGACGCGGTCGCGCGGCGGCTGAGCGGCGAGGTCAAGCGCGGCGCGCTCGACGAACCGGGCGCGGCCGCCGTGCGCGAGCTCGTGACGGCGACCACCGACCTGGCGGACCTCGCCGGCTGCGACCTCGTGATCGAGGCCGTCACGGAGGTGCCCGCGGTCAAGCACGCGGTGTTCGCCGAGCTCGAGGGCGTGGTGAGCGAGGGCTGCCTGCTGGCCACGAACACCTCGGCGCTCGACGTGGGCGAGATGGCCCGGGGGCTCGCGCACCCCGAGCGGGTGCTGGGCCTGCACTTCTTCAACCCCGTCGCCCGGATGCCCCTGGTCGAGGTGGTGCGGGCGGAGCACACCTCCGACGTGACGCTGGACGAGGGCCGCGCGTTGGTGGCCGCGCTCGGCAAGACCGGCGTCGTCACCGGTGACCGCCCGGGCTTCGTGGTGAACCGCCTGCTCGTGCTGCTGCTCGCGCGCGTGCTCGCCGCGGTCGAGGACGGCACCGACGTGGCAGAGGCCGACGCGGCGCTCGACCCGCTCGGGCTGCCCATGCGCCCCTTCGCCCTGCTGCAGCTCGTGGGGCCCGCGGTCGCGCTGCACGTGCTCGACACGCTGCGCGAGCGGCTCGGGGACCAGTTCGCGGACTCCCCCGGTCTGCGGGCGCTGAGCGAGTCCGGGCAGCCGCTGGTGCTCGCACCGCCGAGCCCGGGGGCGCCCGCGCACGTCGACCCGGCGATCGGCACGGTCTTCGGGACGGCTCGCAGACGCGCCGCCACGCCTCTCGACGGCGCGTCGCTGCTGGACGACGTCCTCGTGCACCTCACCGCCGAGGCGGGCGCGATGCTCGACGAGGGTGTGGTGCCCGGTCCCGACGACCTGGACCTCGCGATGATCCTCGGTGCGGGGTGGCCGTTCCACCTGGGCGGGATCACGCCGTACCTCGACGCGCAGGGGTACAGCGAGCGGGTGCTGGGGCGCCGGTTCCGGTAGGGATGCGCCTACGACGCCAGGCGGTCGCGCGCGCCCGGGACGGCGATCTCGGCCCACACCGCGTCGAGGGACAGCCCGAGGACGTCGGCGACCGCCGCGATGGTGGGGAAGGCGGGGGTGGCCACACGGCCCGACTCGATCTTGCGGAGCGTCTCCGGCGAGATGCCCGCGTCGAGCGCGACCGTGAGCATCGAGCGCTCCCCGCGCGCACGGCGCAGCAGGGCCCCGAGACGCTGTCCGCGCTCGATCTCGGTGGGCGTGAGCGGCAACCTGACCATGGACCGATCATAATACCGGGATAGCATTGCCGGTATAGTTATTGCAGATGCCCCGCCGACCACGTCACGAAGGACGCGCCATGATCGAGATACTCACGCCCGCCGAGGTGGCGCGGGCGCGCCGGACCGGGGCCCTGGTCGCGGACATCCTGCAGACGCTGAAGAGCCGCAGCGTGGTCGGCACCAACCTCCTGGACATCGACGGGTGGGCCAAGGAGATGATCGTCGAGGCGGGGGCGACCTCCTGCTACGTCGACTACGCGCCGTCCTTCGGGCGCGGTCCGTTCGGCCACTACGTCTGCACGTCCGTCAACGACGCCGTCCTACACGGGCTGCCGCACGACTACGTCCTCGCCGACGGCGACCTGCTCACGCTCGACCTCGCCGTGAACCTCGACGGGATCGTCGCGGACTCGGCGATCAGCGTCGTCGTCGGCGCGGCGACCGCCGAGAGCGTCGCCCTGATCGACGTCACCGAGCGCGCGCTCGCCGCGGGGATCGCGGCCGCGCGACCGGGGGCTCGTGTCGGGGACCTCTCGCACGCGATCGGCACGGTCCTGGCCGGGTCCGGCTACCCGGTGAACACCCAGTTCGGGGGCCACGGCGTCGGGTCGACCATGCACCAGGACCCGCACGTGGCGAACGCCGGTCGACCCGGGCGCGGGTACGTGCTGCGACCGGGGCTGCTGCTGGCGCTGGAGCCGTGGGTCATGGCAGACACGGCCGAGCTCGTCACCGACGCCGACGGATGGACGCTGCGCAGCGCCACGGGATGCCGCACCGCGCACCGCGAGCACACGATCGCCATCACCGAGGACGGCGCCGAGATCCTCACGCTGCCGAGCCACTAGCCCCCGCCGGCAGGCACGCCCGCAGCTCAGGAGAAGAACGCCCCCGCCACGCGGGCGAGACCGGCGAGGTCGTCGACGTGCGCGAGCTCGCGGGCCGAGTGCATCGACAGCAGCGGGACGCCGACGTCGAGCGTGCGGATCCCCAGGCGGGTCGCGGTGATCGGGCCGATCGTCGAGCCGCACGGCACGTCGTTGTTCGAGACGAAGGGCTGCGTGGGCACCCCCGCACGCTCGCACCACTCGGTCCACACGGCGCTCCCCCAGGCGTCCGAGGTGTAGCGCTGGTTCGCGTTGATCTTGAGCAGCACCCCGTCGCCGGCGAGCGGGCGCACCGCAGGGTCGTGCTTCTCGGGGTAGTTCGGGTGCACGCTGTGCCCGGCGTCCGCCGACAGGCACCACGAGCCCGCGAAGGTTCGAGCACGCTGCTCGGCCGAGGCACCGAGCCCGTCGAGCACGCGGCGCAGGACGTCCTCGAGGAACGGGCCCGCCGCACCGGAGCGCGACGCCGAGCCCACCTCCTCGTGGTCGAAGCACGCGAGGACGGGGATCGTCTGGCCGCCGTCGCCGACACCGAGCAGCGCCACGAGGCCCGCGAACACCGACGAGAGGTTGTCGAGCCGGCCGCTGGCTAGCAGCGCGCCGTCGATCCCGAAGGTCCGGGGCTCCTGCGTGTCGGCGAGCGCGACGTCGTAGCCGACGACGTCGTCGGCGTCGATGCCCGCGGCGCGTGCCAGGATCGCGAGCACGTCGTACCGGTCCCCCGAGCCCTCGCCCAGGACCCCGAGCACCGGCACGGTGTGGCGCTGCTTGTCGAGCGTCACACCGGTGTGGGCGTCCCGGTCGAGGTGCACCGCGAGCTGCGGGATGCGCAGCATCGGACCGCTGCGCACCAGGTGCTCGTCACCGCGGCGGGTCACCAGGCGGCCCGCGAGCTCGAGCTCGCGGTCGAGCCAGGAGGTCAGCAGCGGACCGCCATAGACCTCGACACCGGCCTGGAGCCAGCCGTGGGCCGTGACGGTCGGCTGGGGCTTCAGGCGGAAGCCGGGTGAGTCCGTGTGCGCGCCGAGGATGCGCAGCGGTGCCGTCGGCCCGGCGTCCGCCGGGAGCACCCAGGCGACGACGGCACCGTCGCGCACGGCGTAGCGGCGGGCGGGCAGGCCCTCGGTGGGCGACCCGATCGATGTCCACCCGTCCTCGGGGCGCACCTCGGCGGGCCAGGAGTCCGTCTCCTCGAGGCGGTGGAACCCCGCCTCGTCGAGCAGCCGCGCCACCTCGGCCGCCGCGTGGAACGACGTCGGGCTCGCTGTGACGAACCTCCCGAGGGCCGCCGCATAGCGGCCCGGGTCCGCGGCGAGCGCCGGGTCGACAAGGTCAGCGGCGTGCAACGGGCCGAGATCGGTGCTGGTCATGCACCCATCCAACCACCGGCCGAGACTTTCTCGACGTCAGGTGCGTCAGGCACGCACCTGGCGTCGAAAAACCTCGCGCCTGCCGGCGAGGACGCCCGCGGCGAGGACGACGGCCAGGCCCGCGAGGGGGACGACGAGGAGGGCGACGCGCAGCGACGTCGCGTCCGAGATCAGGCCGACCACGGGCGGCGAGAGCAGGAAGCCGAGCCGCATCAGCCACCCCAGCACCGCGAGCCCCGTGCCCGGCTTGAGACCGGGGATCATGTCCGCGCCGTGCATCGCCGCGGGCACGAGGGTCGCGACCCCGAAGCCTGCGAGAGCGAAGCCCGCGATCGTGCCGGGCACGGAGGGGAACGCCAGCGCGAGCCCCATGCCGACCGTCACGAGCACGCCGCCCGCCCGTGCCACCGCACGCTGACCGAAACGGTCGACCATCCGGTCGCCGATGAGCCGGCCCACGAACTGTGCCCCGGTCAGCGCGACGAAACCGAAGGCGGCGAGGGAGAGGGAGGCGCCCAGGTCGTCGTGCAGGTAGAGCGCCGCCCACGAGCTGCCCGAGTCCTCGACGACCGACCCGCTCGCCGCGATGACGACGAGCGCCCCGAGCGTGACCACGCGCGCCCACGCGGCTGCCGGAACGGCGGTCCCACGCGGCTGCGCGTGCTCCGGCTCGGCCTGGTCGGAGCCCTCCGGGCCGGGGAGCAGATAGCGCAGGCTGCCGAGAGCCAGCAGCGTGAAGAGCGCCGCCGAGATCCCCAGGTGCCAGCGCACCGACATGCCCGACGCCACGGCTGCCGCGCCCATCAGACCGCCGGTCACGGCGCCTATGCTCCACACCGCGTGGAAGGAGTTGAGGATCGAGCGACCGTACCGTCGCTGGACCCGGAGCCCGTGCGCGTTCTGGGCGACGTCGGTGATGGCGTCCATCGCCCCGGCGACGAGCAGGCCCAGGGCCAGGAGCGCCCAGCTGCCCGCGCCGCCCGCCACGAAGACGCCCACCCCCGTCAGCAGCGTGCCCGCCACGGCCACGCGCGAGGAGCGGAAGCGACGGATCAGCACGCCGGCAGCGAGACCGGCGAGCAGGGCACCGGCCGGGAACGCCGCCACCGCCACGCCGAACCGAGCGTTGGTGAGGTCGAGCCCGGACTTGATCGCGGGGTACTCGGGCAGCAGGTTCGCGAAGATCGCGCCGTTCGTGAAGAACAGCACGGCGACGGCGAACCGAGCCCGGCGCAGCGCGGGCGGGACGGTGCCGGGCGGGACTGGTGCGGGCGGGACGGTCGCGGGCGAGGCGGCGGCGTCCTGCGGGGCTCCGCTCTCAGGCCGCGGGGCTCCGCTCTCAGACACTCGGCTCTCAGACACGGAGCACCTCCACGCCGGCGTCCTCGATCTCGGCCACGGCGGAGCGCGGCGCGTCGGTCACCAGGACGTCGACGTCGGTCAGCGGGCCGATCACCGCGAGGGCCGAGCGCCGCAGCTTCGCGGCCTCGGCGACGAGGACCCGGCGCCGGGCGCTCGTCATCGCGGTGCGCTTGGTGACCGCCTCGGTGTCGTCGTACGCCATGATGCCGTCGACGAGGTTCACCCCGCAGCAGGTGACGAACACGGTGTCGACCCGCAGCGAGCGCAGGGTCGCGTCGGCGAGCGGCCCCACGAGCGCTCCCTCCCCGTGGCTGGCCGTGCCACCGGTGAGCTTCACGGTGGTCGCCGGGCTGGCGACGAGCAGCGCGGCGGAGGGCAGGGACATCGGGACGACGGTCAGACGGCGGCCCACGAGCGCGCGTGCCACGGCGAGACCGGTCGTGCCGCTGTCGACGATGACGGCCTCGCCGTCGGTCACGAGCGCCACGGCCGCTCGGGCGATGCGGTCCTTGACCTCGACGTCGGCCTGCTCGCGCAGCGCGAAGGGAAGATCCTCACCGCGCAGCATCAGGCTCACCGCCCCGCCGTGCACGCGGCGCAGCACCCCGGCGGCGGCGAGCGCCTCCAGGTCGCGCCGGATCGTCACCTCGGAGGCGTCGAGCTCGGTGGCGAGCGTCGAGACGTCCACACGACCGAGCTCGCGCAGGCGTCTGACGATGTGGTCGCTGCGGGCATCCATGGCACAAACCTACATGAAATGCTTTCGAACGATCAACTAATGCTTACGTTTTGATCGGATGTGATCACCAACGGCTGAGCGGTCGAATCTGGACCCGCTAGCGGTCGAGCTGGTCGAGGACGTCGCGGGCGATCTGCGGGGCTGTGAGGCGGTACCGCTCCAGCACCTGCGCGCGCGAGGCGTGCTCGAGGAACTCGCTCGGCAGCCCCACGCAGCGCACCGGAGTGCTCACGCCGGCGCGCGCGGCCGTCTCGTCGAGCAGGGCGCCCACGCCGCCCGCCGCGAGCCCGTCCTCGATCGTCACGACGAGTGAGGCGTCGCCGGCGAGCTTCACCAGGGCGCTGGGCACGGGCAGCACCCACGTCGGCGAGACCACGGTGACACCCACGCCGTGCGCGGCGATCGTCTCGGCGGCGTCCACAGCCGTGCGCGCCATGGCACCCACGCCCACCACGAGCACGTGGGGAGCGTCCGGAGACGCCGCGTGCCGCGCGAGCACGTCCACGCCGTCGAGCGAGTCCAGGGCCGGCAGCGGGTCCGCCACCGGGCCCTTGGGATAGCGGACCACGCTCGGTGCGTCGTCGATGTCCACGGCCGCCCGCAGCGCGGCGCGCAGGGTGGCCTCGTCCCGGGGTGCCGCGACGTGGATGCCCGGGACGATGCGCATCAGGGCGAGGTCCCACATCCCGTTGTGGCTCGCGCCGTCGTCGCCCGTGATGCCCGCGCGGTCCAGCGCGATGGTGACGCCGGCCTTGTGCAGCGCGGCGTCCATCAGCACCTGGTCGAAGGCGCGGTTGAGGAAGGTCGCGTACAGCGCCACCACCGGGTGCAGCCCGGCGAAGGCCATGCCCGCGGCCGAGGTCACGGCGTGCTGCTCGGCGATGCCGACGTCGAACACGCGGGAGGGGAACCGCTCCGCGAACGCCCCCAGACCGACGGGGTTGAGCATCGCCGCCGTGATGCCCACCACGTCCGGACGGTCCTCGCCGATGCGGACCATCTCGTCGGAGAACACCGACGTCCAACCGAAGCGCGAGGGCGCGACCGGCAGCCCGGTCTCGGGGTGGATCGGGCCGATGCCGTGGAAGCGGTCGAGCGCGTCCTGCTCGGCCGGGGTGTAGCCGCGTCCCTTCTCGGTGATCACATGGACGATCACGGGGCCGCCGAACTCGTGCGCGGCGCGCAGCGCGCGCTCGACGGCCGGCTCGTCGTGCCCGTCCACCGGTCCGACGTACTTGATGCCGAGGTCCTCGAACATGCCCTGCGGGGCGACGACGTCCTTGATGCCCTTCTTCAGGCCGTGCAGGGCGCCGTAGGCCATCTTCCCGGGGCGCCCGCTGCGGTGCAGCGTGCGCTTCCCCCAGCGCAGGAAGTTCTCGTAGCCGCTCGTGGTGCGCAGCGTGTCGAGGTGGTGGGCCAGCCCGCCGATCGTGGGGTCGTAGGAACGACCGTTGTCGTTCACCACGACCACGAGGCGCCGCCGGTGGTCGAGGGCGATGTTGTTGAGCGCCTCCCAGGCCATGCCGCCGGTCAGCGCCCCGTCGCCGATCACCGCGACGACGTGCCGGTCCGAGCGTCCCTGCAGCTGGTTGGCCTTCGCGATGCCGTCGGCCCAGCCCAGCGCGGTCGACGCGTGGGAGTTCTCGACGACGTCGTGCTCCGACTCCGTGCGGCTCGGGTACCCGGACAGGCCGCCTTCCTTGCGCAGCGCGCCGAAGTCCTGGCGTCCGGTGAGCAGCTTGTGCACGTAGGACTGGTGCCCCGTGTCGAACACGAAGGTGTCCCTGGGCGAGTCGAACACCCGGTGCATCGCGAGCGTGAGCTCCACGACGCCGAGGTTCGGCCCCAGGTGACCGCCCGTGCGCGAGACGTTCTCCACGAGGAACGTGCGGATCTCGGCCGCGAGCGCCGTCACCTGGGCCGGGGTGAGCCGGGCCAGATCACGCGGTGACCTGATGCGCTCCAGCAGCCCCACGTGTTCCTCCAGAGTCGACAGCGGTCGCGACGGTCGGCGCGACCCGCGCACCTGCGTGAGATGCACCCGATCCACTCTATCGGCGCGCGGCGACGGTGGGCGCCCTGGCGGGCCCCGCGGGCGCAGGTGTCGCGTGGAGGTTCTGCGACGGTCCGGTGCCCGCGCGGTGCCCGGCTCGTAGACTCGGGAGCATGCGCTTCCTGCCCGGGCAGAGCCCGACCCACGACCTCACCTACGGCGACGCGTTCCTCGTCCCCTCCCGCTCGGAGATCACCTCCCGGTTCGACGTCGACCTCGCCACGGACGACGGGACGGGCACCACGATCCCGATCGTGGTGGCGAACATGACGGCGGTCGCCGGACGGCGGATGGCCGAGACGGTCGCGCGGCGCGGCGGGCTCGTGGTGATCCCGCAGGACATCCCGCTCGACGTCGTGGCGAGGGGCGTCTCGCGGGTCAAGGCGTGCGACCCGATCGCGGAGCGCGCGATCGTCGTGCGACCCGACGACACGGTGGACACGGCGCTGCTGCTCATGACGAAGCGGCCGCACGCGGCGGCGCTCGTGGTCGCCGACGGACGGCTCGCCGGGCTCGTCACGGCGGCCGACTGCCGCGGGGTCGACCGCTACACCCAGGTGCACGAGGTCATGACCCGCGAGCCCGCGACCGTGGACGCCGCGGAGCTGTCCCGTGATCCGCAGGCGCTGCAGGCGGTCTTCGACCACCTCGACGAGGCACGGCTCACGCTCGCCCCCGTGCTGCGCGACGGCGTCCCGGTCGGCGTGGTCACGCGCAAGGGGATCGTGCGCTCCAGCATCTACTCCCCCGCGCTCGACGGCGACGGACGGCTGCGGATCGCCGGCGCGATCGGCATCAACGGCGACGTGGAGGCCAAGGCGGCCGCCCTGCTCGAGATCGGGGTGGACACGCTGGTCGTCGACACCGCGCACGGCCACCAGGCCAAGATGCTCGACGCGCTCGCCCGGGTGCGGTCCGTGCGGCCGGGCGTCCCGGTGGTGGCGGGCAACGTGGTGACGGCCGAGGGGGTGCGCGACCTCGTCGAGGCCGGTGCCGACATCGTGAAGGTGGGCGTGGGGCCGGGCGCCATGTGCACGACGCGCATGCAGACGGGCGTGGGGCGCCCGCAGCTGTCCGCGGTGCTCGAGTGCGCCGCGGCGGCCCGCGAGCTCGGCAAGCACGTGTGGGCCGACGGCGGGGTCCGCCACCCGCGCGACGTCGCGATCGCCCTGGCGGCGGGAGCCAGCCAGGTGATGGTCGGCTCGTGGTTCGCGGGGACGCACGAGTCGCCGGGCGAGATGCACGAGGACGGGACGGGACGGCTCTACAAGGAGAGCTTCGGCATGGCGTCCACGCGCGCGGTCACCGCACGCACGGCGGGGGCGGGCGCGTTCGAGCGGGCGCGCAAGGCGCTGTACGAGGAGGGCATCTCCTCGTCGCGCATGTACCTGGACCCGAAGCGCCCCGGCGTGGAGGACCTGCTCGACGACATCACCTCGGGGCTGCGGTCCTCGTGCACGTACGCGGGGGCGGGCACGCTCGACGAGTTCCGGGAGCGAGCCGTGCTGGGGCTGCAGTCCGCGGCGGGGTTCGACGAGGGCCGGCCGCTGCCCGCGGGGTGGTGAGCGGCGCATGACGCCAGGCACCCGGCGGCGCGTGGCGTCGGCCGTGGCCGCGGCGACACGTCCCGTGCTCGTGCTGCAGCACGAGGCGTGGGAGCACCCCGGCCTGATCACCACCGCGCTGGCGGACCTGCCCACGGTCACCGTCACCGCGCTCGACGAGGCGGCCGACGCCCTCGGGAGCGCCGACCTGCTCGGCGGGATCGTCGTCATGGGCGGGCCGATGGGCGCGCTGGACGACGACACGCACCCGGGCCTGCGCCACGAACGGCGCCTGCTCGACGAGGCCGTCGCCGCCGGGGTTCCGGTCCTCGGGGTGTGCCTGGGCATGCAGCTGCTGGGCGTGGCCCTGGGTGGCGCCCTGACGCCCGGCGCCACCCGCGAGATCGGCCTCGGCCCGCTGGAGCTGACGCCGCAGGGTGCGGTCGACCCGGTGCTGGCGCCGCTGGTCCGAGGTCATGGCGGCGGCGTGGCCGGGGCTGGACCTGTGACGGGCACCGGGACCGGGACCGGGACCGGGACCGGGACCGGGACCGGGACCACGGTGCTCCACTGGCACGGCGATGTCGTCTCGCTGCCACCGGGCGCCACCCTCCTCGCCTCGACCCCGACCACGGCCGTGCAGGCGTTCCGGCTCGGCAGCGCCGTCGGGCTGCAGTTCCACCTCGAGGTCGACGGCCCGCACCTGGACGAGTGGCTGGCCACACCCGAGATGACCGCAGACCTGACCACGGGCGAGGCAGAGCGCATCCGTGAGGACGGACGCCGCGTGCTGCCGGCCCTCGCCGCGGCGGCGCACGAGGGCTTCGCGTCCTTCGCCGCGACGGTGCGGGCGCGGCGTGGGTGAGTCCTCTTGCCACGTTTGGCTAATGGCATTAGCCTGAGGTCATGAGCACACGCACCGCGGTCCAGCGACTCCCCCGTCCCGAAGGCTCGATCGCCTACACCGTCGACGGGGAGGGTCCGCTCGTCGTGGCCGTCCCCGGCATGGGTGACGTGCGCTCGACGTATCGCGAGCTGGTCCCCCCGCTGGTGGCCGCCGGGTACCGCGTCGCCGTCATGGACCTGCGCGGTCACGGCGACTCC
>Ga0182744_1002544_pt1 | contig 14919 bp, 21 predicted proteins | sample eDN3rd30CKraftMG_FD_128525 | JGI IMG/M metagenome (GOLD analysis project Ga0182744, IMG submission 128525) | Enriched Miracle-Growth compost microbial communities from Emeryville, California, USA - eDNA 3rd pass 30_C Kraft MG (version 2) (version 2) ...
AGCTGGGCATGCGTGTCTCCGATTCAGTAAAATGTTGTGTGGTAACAAAATCTTACCGGCCGAAGCCGCCTCTACCCAGCACTTTCTGACTCACCGCATTCAACCCTCAACCGTGAAGAACCTTTATTTTCAAGTATTTATGAGATATGCCCAAGTGGTAATTCGAACTCGGGGTTTATGATGCTTAAATCAGTAAATGCACTTTTTATTCGGACACAAAATATGGAAAAGCTCATCAGCTTTTACCAAGCTTTGGGCGTACCCTTGAAGGTTAACAATCACGGTGGAGGCCTACATGCAGAAGCTGATTTCGGAGATCTGCACTTCGCTATTCAGCCTTGGAAATCTCATGAAACACCGACAAGCAACGTCAGCTTTAGTTTTCATGTTCCGAACTTAGAAGAATACTGTCAGAGCCTAGAGGGTAAAGTTAAATTTTCGGTCAAGCCTACTCCTCATCCCTTCGGCGGTGTAACGGCGGAGGTTCATGATCCAGATGGGAATCATCTTTTTCTCACTCGTTGGCAAACTGACGAAGAGTACGAAAAAAACTTCCCTAAGAAATAGCGTATTGTAACAACTCAGTTCTAAGACCCGGCACCATGGAACGCCAATTTATTTACATAATTATTTCAAACAGTTATACTGGACGCCATGAAGGGTGTTCGAACTAAGAAAAAAACCAGCGAAATAAATCTCATTTCTCCCAAATCAGTGAAGGCGTGGGAAGCATGGCTGAAGATAAACCATTCAAGATCAAATGGAGTTTGGCTGTGTATCCAAAAAAGGGAATCCGCCAAAAAGTCTCTGACTTACGCTGAAGCACTTGACGCTGCTCTTTGCTACGGCTGGATCGATGGACAAAAAAATCGCCACGATAAAAATTCGTGGCTCCAGAAATTTACACCCAGGCGTCCTCGAAGTGGCTGGTCAAAAAAGAATACCGAGCATGCTAACCGGCTCATACAGGCCGGAAAGATGAAGCCATCTGGGCTTGCTGAAATCGAGGCAGCGAAGAAAGATGGGAGATGGAAAGCGGCTTACGATTCTCCAAGCAATGCAAGCATCCCAGAAGATTTTCTCAAGGCGCTTAGTCGAAACAAGAAGGCAGAGGCGTTTTTCAAGACATTGAATAAAGCCAATCTCTATTCGATCAGCTATCGACTTCAAACAGCAAAGACACCTAAGACGCGTGAAAAACGTATGAAGACGATTCTGGCAATGATGGCGAATGGCGAAAAGTTTCGTTAGATGGCTAGTTCAAGGATCTCAGTTCGAAGACGCAGCACCATGGAACGCCAACTCACAATACGGTATTCAGAATACCGTTAACCGTATTCCGAATACAGATCAGTATACAGAATCAGATGGCTGAAATATTCGATTGTATCAGCTTGTAAAGCGAGGCTCCCAAGTGATCTGCCTTTTCCAGAAACTCATCATCTGAAACTTTCGCTAATCGCAGTATCGTTTGGGATTCCTTCAGCGACGCATAGGCTATCTTATAAAACCGCTTCTTTTCTTTAGCTGAGAATTTTCCATTCCCCTCACTCAGATTCAGTGAGATTGACGAAGCTGCTCTAAGGAGCTGATCTCTCAAGATCCCTTTAACTTCCGACTTCTCAGACAATTCATAAAACTCAACCGCCAGCTCCAATGTTCTGAAGGTCTTCATGGCTGCGCTCCACCCAGAGCCCACCGGCTCACCGACAGGTGAATGTCCGACATTCCGTTGCGAGTTCCCAGACAACTGGCGATCATCTGGATATGGATCAAATGCCATTGGCCGTTTCGCTGGCCAAGCATTGCAAGAAGACGGTCTTCCTTTTTGGCGTATTTGACGATTTCGGGAGTGACGATCAAAACTCCTAAAGGACTTCCGCTCTCCCTTTTCAAACGCAAACTGACTTTCCCGACTTTTTCCACTTCGGCCACGCCGTTAAAGATCCGGTCATAAAATCCGTGTTTTAAGTTCCGATCTTTTGGTTTGCGCTTTTCCTCCTCCTGGAGCCGCTCCATCAAGGTTAAAAATTGATCTTTTCTTTGAGTTTCTTGTCCCTGTCCGACTTGGTTCATAACCATCCTTTCGTGAGGAAAGGATGAGTCTGCAAAAATCCGGCACAGATTCTTCTCGCAACAAACGAAGATGGACCGCAATGTTTGTCCGAAAGGATCCGAGATCTGGAAAGCCTGTCTTTCCTCAGAATTAAAGACAAAAGGCCTGCTCAAAGCTCAGGAATACGGCCTTTTGACCATTGATAGGTCCTCGAAGGATTCCGTTAAGTAAATAGGGGCTCCCTTTCGAAAGGATTCTGAAATGGCCAACGTTTTGCACATTGATGACAGCATTGAAACCTTGCAGTACGTGCAAAAATGTCTGGAACCCGCTCATAAGGTCCAGAATCTGAGTTCGCTGAAAGACGCACAGGCCTTCAACATGAAGGACGTGGATCTCATTCTTTTGGACATCAATTTGCCGGACGGATCGGGGTTGGTTTTTTTGGAGGAGGCTCTGAGGGATTGTGAGGATTTTCCTCCCACCATTTTGCTGACGGCCAAAGACACCTCGGCGGACATCGTTTACGGAATCAATATCGGCGCGGAAGATTACATCACCAAGCCCTTCCGATCCGCGGAATTAAAAGCCCGCGTGGACGCCCGCCTTCGGCATACGGAGAAAAACCGCGAAGGAAATCTTCCATCAGATCTAAAGATTGATTGGAGCTTCCAAAAAATCTACCGGCTTGAAGGTTCCTTAAAAAAAGACCTCGGGTTGACGCCGACGGAGTTTCGCATTTTTCAGTTTCTTCATGCTCACCCGAACCAACCGCTTTCCCGTTTCCGCATCATCCAAAACGTATGGCGCGACCGCCCCCACATGGAACCAAAAAGTGTGGACGGTCACATCAATAAACTCAGAAATAAATTAGGCGCTCACAGCGATCTCATACAGACGGTCTATACTCTGGGCTACGTCTACCGCCCGCTCGAGTGAAGTTCCCGGCGAGCCGTTCAAGCTTTTTCTCCAAAACATCCATTCTCTCGGAGGGGGAAAGAACCCCTCCCCACTTGAAATTTTTAAAGAAGGGAGCTTCTTTCACCTCCCGCGCCGTCACAAGATAAGCCCAAGGCCGTTCTTGACGCCGAAACTCCGAAAAGTCGGAAGCGACTTGATCCATGATTTTCAAAAACCTCAGAAGACGTCCGCTCTTTTTCGATCCCGTCACCATCAAAAGGTGAATTTCATTTTCCGAAAGCAAAGTGATCGCCTCCAGAAGATCCGCCGTTTTGAAAATCACTCCACACTCCCTTTTTACCAGATACTCCACCAGAGGAGAGTCCGGCTCGTCGCCCGTCATCTGCACGATCAGTGCCTTGCGGTGCATGGACGCCCGCTTTGGAGCGAGATGCCTCACCCCCGTCTTCATCGAAGTTTCACCGCAGGAATGGAGATAATTGTCCACGTCCCGTTCCACTTGAGTGATAAATTGCTGATGGTTAGTCATTGAATCCCTCCCGAATCATAAGCATGTTAAAAATACGGCCGAACTTTTCCTTCATCTGGGAAAAAGACTGGCCCTTTCTGAAGTGTCCCAAATAATGGCCGTGAAACTCTTCAGGAAGACGGATCTCGCGCGTGTCCATTCCCGAATAAGTCACCAGATAAAAAAGCTGCTTGGAGTTTTGAAAACGCTCTCTGTTTTCCAGAAAGGTTTTGATGAAATCTTCCCCGGAGATCCCGCCGAGATTCCAATCAAGAACCAGCAAATCAATAGGATGCCTGGAAAGAAAATCAATGCCCTGAACGGCGCTTTTCGCCATGGCTAAATGGGCGGGAAAACCGCTGACCGCCAAGGAAAACAATTCCGCACTGTCTTCACTGTCTTCGACGATCAGCATTTCAACTTTGGGTTTTGTCTCAAACCCAAGTCCCACCAGATCTCTTCGGTTGGGTGTTTCACTGCGATACGAGTCATTTTTTATGAGGTCCATAGAAGCCTCCCTTCCATGGACTTAACGGATTTGTTTTTTTGTTTGAGGTGATTTTCAGGTGGTGAAATCGCTACGAAAGGTCCAGGCCCCTGACTTGGTCCCGTCTCTTTTACTTTCTGACGAATTTCGCGTCCCCGCTCACGGTGTTGATTTTCATCTGCCGGGATGAGGTCCCCTCAAACAACTCCTTGCCGGACATCTTGCCGGTGATCGAAGTGAATTGTATGGCGTATTTGTCAGGCAGCCGGGATTCAAACTCAAGATCGCCGCTGACGGAATTGACTTGCATCTCTTCCGCGCCGGAATCGGTGAAATCAATATCACCGCTCACCGAACTCACAATCAAGGAGGAAGCCTGAACGCGCTCCAGCTCAATGTCACCATCCACCACTTTCAGATCGATTTTCTTCGGAGTTAAATCGCGCACGTCCATCTCCAAAGAAAAACCTCCGATATCCAACACCTCAAAGTTGCGAGGCACTTCCACTTCAATCTCCACATCACCCGGCATAAGGGAAGAAACTTTCGCGCTGAAATTCAACCAATCGCCCCGCTCCGAAGCGTCTCCTTTTAAAAGATCCAATCTCAGGGTTTGGCCGTTCTTTTTAATGCACTCATCGATGTTGAAGTCCTTTGTGGAATCTACCTTTCCTTTAAGACGGATTTTTAATTTATTCTCTTGAGAGGGCGTGACCTTTATCTTCCCGGCGGCGATACGCAGCTCCAGCCGTCCCTCTTTCGAAAAATCAAAAGTCCTTTCGGCTTTATAATCCTTCAAAAGGGCCGGATCCACCGCCCTTGAACTGTTTTCGGTGCTGAAGTGGAGACTCCAGTGATTAAAATCTTCTTTTTTTACGCTGCGAAGAAAAATCGAGGATAAAATCAAACTAACGACGGAAACCGCGGCAATGACAATCACGGTTTTTTTCATGTTCTCACCTCACCTGTGACGAATTCGAGATTTTTGTTCAAATACCAGAGTGTGATCTTTAAAAACCACAACGTGACTAAATAACAGGCCACGAAAGCCAGCAGCGAAAACCCCATGCCGCTGATCGATCCGAAGAAAGCTCCAAAGAAAAGAGCAAGATTGATTGGAATCGCCAGGAAGGAAAGTCCCAAAATCGCCACCCCCGCCATCAATCCGGCAAAGGCGGTGATCCAAAAGGCGAACAAAACCCCGCAGACGGCCAAAAAAGGTCCCAACACCACGATGACATTGAAAGGTGCTAAAACACAAAGGGCGAAAACCGCACGAAAGACTTTGTCAGTCTTCGAAATCAGCTTGGTTTCGCTGACGGCGGCTTTGATGTGTTGACCCGCCTTCATTTCCTTGGCCAAATCGGCGGGAGAACCCAGAGCACCAATCACTTCCTGCTCACTCCGTCCCGACCTTGTCGCTTCCGTAATATGCTCGTCTTGATCACGGACAATCTCTTCCACTTCCGACGGAGCGAGCCCCTGAAGCGCTTTTCTCAGTGATTCCATGTATTCTGTTTTATTCATTTTCCACCTTCGCTTAAAATTGAATTCACGTTTTCCGTAAACTTCTTCCATTCCTTCAATAACTTCTGCGTCTCGGTCCGTCCGACATTGGTCATCCGGTAGTACTTCCTTGGGGGGCCCTCCGAAGACTCCTGAAGATAGGTTTCGAAATACTTTTCCTGAGTGAGCCGGCGCAAAATCGGATAGATCGTGCCCTCGGAGATTTCAATCTTTTGAGAGATCTTCTCCACCAACTCATAACCGTATCGATCCTTCTTGCTCACCAGCGCGAGGACGCACATCTCAATCACGCCTTTATTAAACTGTGTGTTCATACGCTATTATTTATAAGATAGTACTATCTATTGCAAGGTATTATTTAAAAAAAGAGAGGTGGATGAAATGGCCAATAATTCCAATAAGATAGATTTTCTCAGCTACAGAATGGACGGGGGCGGATCTTCCATGCTAGCTTTCTCCCATGAGTAAAATCGATTTCAGCCAACTCAGCGCCGAGGCCCTCGCTCTTGAAGAGGTGGCCCTTAAAGAGCGTCTTGCGATGAACCCAGAAGAGCGCATCGAGGCCCATGAAAATGCCCGACGGCTTTTAGAAGATCTGAAAAAGGCAGGGGAAGAACTCCGTGCAAAATCTCAAAGAACTTCTTAAACGCCTCCTTGAAAGCAACATCGATTTTGTTCTTGTCGGCGGCTTCGCCAGCGTGGTTCATGGCTCGACTTCCGTGACTCAAGACCTGGATATTTGCATGGCTTTGACCGAATTGGAAATATCTCAGCTCAGAAAATCCCTTAGAGACCTCCATCCTGTCCATCGCATGAATCCGAATTTTCAGCCTTCATTCATTGAAGAACCCAAAGATCTTAAAGGCGTTAAAAATATCTACTTGAAAACGGATTTGGGGGCACTCGACATCATGAGCGAAGCTCCTCCTGTCGGTGATTTTGATACCATCAAGAAACATTCTCTTAAAGTCGGTCTCTATGGCCACACATGCAAGGTCATTTCCCTAGATGACCTTATTAAAATTAAAAGCGCCATGAGCCGGCCTAAAGATCAAGAAACATTGAGACAACTTCTTAAGCTTAAAAAAAGTCAAACTCCTGATTAAGCCCACCGATCAGAAAAATATACCAGCCGTCTTCGATTACCTTCATCGGCGATTGAGAAACCATCAAACCTTTGCTTCTCGAATTTAAAAAAAGAAGTCCCGCAGGTAAGATTTTTGGAGCCCAAGGATTTCGACCAATGGGAAGTCTTCAGCAAAGAGTATTTTAAAGAGCTTCATCTTCTCGACGATTTAAAGGCCGAGGACAGATCTTTTATTTTTCACCAAAGGTGGGAGGAAGAAAGTAAATATCCTTATGATCCTTGTACTTTAAAGGGATAAAAACTATGGGTGCGGCCGAAAGCTTCCATCGGGGCCGTCGAATTGGCCCTCGCCATCGTTTAGAACTTCCACCCAACCGGTTATCTCTGACGGCGTATGGATTTGGACCCACCACTCCTCCGCGGACTTCCTTTCCGGGTAAAGCTTTTTGAGCGGTCCACCGAGGGAATCATTCTCCGCGCTCTCTTCATAAATATCGTTGAAATCGAATAAAAAATGTTCCTTCTTTCCCTTATACCAAACGTTCATGCCGCCCTCGCCGGTATAATCGAGAATATAAATGATCTCTCCCTCCTTAATATCGCCATGGTCTCTTAACGTCACACCAGGCTCCGGTTCCTTAAGAACTTCTCCGGTAAGAGCGGTCACAGTTGTACCCTTAGGGATTTCCTCAACAACCCTGGAGGAGCGAACCTCCGCCAAAAGCTTTATCGTCTTTGTGGTTTTCCACTTTCCCAACTCGCAGTATTCAAAAGGGCACTTGTTGTCCTTCGACACATACAACGCCGGCGGCTTCAGTTTTGGGTCCATGGACTTCAGTTTCTCTTTCCCTTGCTCCACCTTGAAATTTATTGATTGAGTCTCTTGGAAAAAGTCCTTTCCGACCTTACTTTTCTTAAACTCGGAGGAGTTCAAGAAATCCTTATCCAATTTCGAAATGTGAAAATGAGAAATACTCGCCTCGTGCCTTTTCATATCATAGAAAACGGCCACGGCATCATCAAAGCGCTTGGCCCCGATGAGAGCCTCCAACAATTCTTTCCATCGAAAAGGAACTGAACACCCATCACGCACTGATATCTTCTGTTGTTCAATAACCAAATTCCAATTTTTGTCTTTTTTTGCTTTCTCCAATTCCAGATAGTCGAGCTGATGACCCAACTTAACCTCCGGATCCTCCGACCGACATTTGCCGCCCAAATCAAAAGTGGGATCCTTGCCGTAAGCAACCATGCCGATGAGTAAAAGCAAAAGAGGCCATGATTTAAAAAACCTCATATCCAAATCTTATTTAATTTACTTTAATAAGAAAAACAAAATTTTAAGATTTGAAAATTAATTCGAGCCCCGGTCAAACGAGGCTCGACATTTTATCCGGACGTTGGCCGGGCCGACTTAAGCGGGCATCTCCGCTCTTTGTCTTCTTTTGTTGTGCCGACGGGTGAGGCGGCGCTCGCCGAACTTATGAATTTGTCGAAGGGCCACTTTGCGCACCTCTTTGATCACGGAGAGGACCTGCTTGCCCGTTCTTTTAACGACGATCGGTTGCCTTAGGCCGAACACGCTCATGGAAACGGAAAAGAGCTTTTTATTTTTTACTTCAGGTTCAATGCTGACCTGAACGTCGGCCTCCTTTCCAATCAGTGATTGGATTTCCCGGACGGTGCGATCCATCACTTTCTTCAAGGGTTCGATGTTGACCAGGTTTTTTGCTTGAAACCCGTAGGCGAATTCTTGTCGATAGACGCTCATAACCTCTCCTTGTTGAAGTGTTTATAACTACCTAATAACAACTTGGTTTCGAAAAAATGAATGTCAAGGGTCGGACCGAAGTCTAGAACAAATTCCCCTTGGCAAAGACGCGCATCCGTTCCATGAGACGCTGAATACGCTCCGTTTGGCTGAGAGACTCGCGCAAATCGTTCACCCCGGGCGGGTTGGTGATTTCCTCTTCGCAGTGAAGATCCGCGCATAAATAAAGTCCGATGCGTCGATCCCGAGACGCCGCCGCCGTCATCAAACGCACTTCCCCACGGCCTCTCACGGCGTGACACCACTCACACATGACCGGCGCACTGTCCGCGGGCGCCGAAGCCTTCCGAAAAGCGACGCCAAGAGGGCGTCCCGTCGTGGCATTCTCAAAAACCAGATACACGCGATGACCGGAAGGCTCTTCCCAGGACATATAATTTTTGAAAACCAGAGGAAATTTTAAATTCTGAGAAAGAAACACGTGATCACGATCAATAGGGCGGAAATAGGAATAAAGCTCTTGTTCCGTAGCTATTCTTATCATGCAAAGACGTTAACATACTTTATTCGGAAAAGACATCCGTTCCTTCATCCACGGCATTAAGAGCGCCGCGCACCAAAGCGCGCGTCAAAACGCTTTTCACATCCCCCGCCCGATCCAACTGCAAACGCTTTAATTCCGGAAAAAATCCGCTTTTAAAAAGTCCCTTGAACATTACTTTCATCAGTTGCAAGCGTGATTTTTTCTTCAACCCGGAAAGTGCGAGGCTCAACCTCTCCTCTTCCACGGTAAAATCGCTTCCGAAGGGATAAAAGGGAAAGAGCCCCAGGGAGCGGATCGCCCTTGCTTTCGCCGCTAAAGCCTGAGGGGTGTTGTTTCTGAACGCTTCAGGAATTTCGTAATCTTCAGACAGTTTTCCCGCCCGCTTGGCCTTTTCCATCAGCTTCCTCTGAAACCGACTGTCCGTAATATTTAAAAGCGCCCGAATCACTCCTTCATCCGTGCGGTTTTTCAGAACGGCAATCCCATACTCCGTCACCGCCACGTCCCGCAAATGGCGCGGAATGGAAAGATGTCCTCCCTCCCACACCAAATTGGAAAAAACTTTCCCCGCTTTTTCCCGCACGCTTCGAAACATCAAAATAGAACGGGCATCGGCCAACTCATGCGCCATTGCCACAAAATTATATTGCCCACCGATTCCACTGATCACTTCACCGTCCGGAAGAGTGTCCGACGTCGCTCCCCCCAACAAAGTCATTCCCATGCAGGTATTGAAAAATCGCGCCTTTTTCCTTTGCCGCCTCAAGGCCCATTCATTTTGATCATAAAGGTCATTGACCTTCGACACCCGAGTCATGGAAAAGCCGTCCGCATCTTTTTCCGAAAGCGCGCTCAACCATCGATAAAATTCTTTGCTGCCCAAAAAAAACGCTCCATGCAGATAACGCTTTTTCTTTTCATCCCCGTCATAGATTTCCCGTTTAAGAATCCCATGCCGGCGCAAATGCATGAATCCATCCATCACCATTTCGCTGGTGCCGTAAAGCCCCTTTGAAAATTTTGAAAAGTCTCCGGAGACTTTCAGAATCTCACCGAAAATTTCACGGAACTCCTCATTGCGGCTCTGCCTTAAAATCAAGGCATGGACCAAGGCATCGGAAAGAGAGCCGATCCCGATCTGCAGGGTGCCGCCGTCCTCCACCAAAGTTCCGGCATAAAGACCGATCATCATGTCTTCATCGGACACCGGTGTTTTCGGAAGGGCGAAAAGGCTTTCCACCTCTCCTTCAGGCATAACCACGGCATCAAAAAATTCTTTCGACACCAAAGCGTCCCCACCAAGCACGGGAAGTTCGGGGTGAACCACTCCCACCATCAAAAGGGGACGCCCCTCGGCGCGGTAAGCCTCCACCACATCCAAGGTTAAATCCGGATTGCAGCTGAGACTGTGATGAACGCCGTCCTTTGAGGGGCTGATCCATTGGATGACTACGTTTAATTTTTCCTCGAGCAAGGCCTGACACACGTGGGTGTAATTGAGACACACGTGATTTCGCTGCATCAAGGAGTGCTTCCCGTACTCTCCCGCCTGAAAGTAAAATTCGCGCACTTCCACGTTCGAAGGGAGTCTTCCCGCTCGCAGGTCCTTCACATATTCAAGGCGTGGATAGTTTTTCCCGAAGTGGCGCTCTAAAAATGGTTGAAGAAATCTTTTTTCCAGATCCGAAGACGGCTGGGGCGGATCCAAGGAAAGCGCCGTGAACAAAGAAAGCGACATCTCCGATTGCGCCCGCACGCGTTCATAGATCAGGTTGATCAGACGGTTTGGTTTTCCCAAACCCAGAGGAGCCGCCAAACGCAACTTGGGTCCCACTTGGTCGAAAATCCAATCGCAGGCGGCGTCAAGGCCTTGAAGCTCGGTCATGTCCCCTCTTTTCGCTCTTCAAGAGGGATTTTGCCTCCCCCCGCGCGTAAATCAATCGAGAAAAGGGGATTTCGTTTTCTTTTCACCTTGAGGATCATTTTGAGCCACGGAAATCGCTTCTTGATCCTCAAAGGAAGAAAGGAGGGAGGAGCCGGGAAGGCTTAAAACCACCAATAAAAGCCCCAGAGACCAGCCCAACATGGAGAAACCCGAAGAATGGCTCTCCCGCAGCAACGTGTCAGCCAGGCAAAGTCCGAGGAGAATGATCCCTAAAGCAAAAAACTTCTTATTCATCAAATCCAGTGTAGCAGCCATTTTCCCGGCGTCACTTCTTTTGTTGATCAATCAACAAAATTTAACCCGGACGTTTCACTTTGACACACCGGAGGCCGCCTTCGGCCCAAGGTCCAGAAAATTCTCAAAAGATTTACGCATTTGATTCACATCCTCAAGGCTCTTTTTCCCTCCGCCTGGGAGATCCTGAAAGCACAACGAGGAGGAATCCATCATGACCACAAATATTATTTCCGTTTTCCTTTTGAGCTTTCTCATCAACGCCGTCGCCTTCGCCCTCAGCCCCCAATTCAGCGCTTTCACCAAAGACGGAGTTCTTTACGCCACCGTTCTTGGCGATGAGTGCAACCGCTACTTCGGAGGCATCGAGGTTTCCCCCGACTGCCGCTCGGACCGGACGACCAAGAACTTCGCCCATGAGTGCGAAGCGAATTTATTGGTCTATCAAACCGAACAGGCCTGCCCGAAAAGCGCCGAAGTTCCCCAAAGTTTTCGCATTGAACTCGCTCCCACCAAAATCGCTCCTGAAGCCCGCACTCTGATTCTCCACTATGGCAGTCAGACACAGCGAGTTCCCATCCAATAGTGGACAGAGTGGATTGACACTTCATCGGAGCCGGTAGAAGCTGGCTCCGATGAATCTTTTGCAAGTCAGTCACGCCACCAAACAATTCGGCCTGAAAGTTTTATTCAATGATGCCCAGTTTTCCATCAATGCCGGGGAACACGTCGGCGTCATCGGTCCGAACGGCGCCGGCAAAACCACACTCTTTAAAATTCTCGTGGGCGAACAAAATCTGGATGAAGGGCATGTCACAAAATCCCAAAGACTGAAGCTCGGATACCTCGAACAGGAAGCCCATGAGCCCTCTCACCTTTCCTGCGAAGAATACTTGGAATCCCATTGCTCCAAGGCACTGTGGGAACTGAAAGAACTCGGGGCGGATCTGGGCCTGACGGATCTGCATTTCTCCCAAAGTTTTCATGAACTCAGCGGGGGCTACCGGATGCGCATGAAGCTTCTGGCGCTGATCGGAAACGAGCCCAACCTTATGCTGCTCGATGAACCCACGAACTTTCTGGACTTGGAAAGCATTCTTGCCCTGGAAAAATTCCTTCAGGGTTGCGAAGGGGCCTTTCTCTTGATCTCCCACGACCGCGAAGTTTTAAGAAGAACCACCGATCACACGCTCGAAGTGGAGGCCGGAGACATCACCAAATTCCCCGGAAACATCGACGATTACTTCGAACAGAAGGCGGAGCTGCGCCAAGTTCTGGAAGCGCAGGCGGCCAATCAGGAAACACGGCGAAAACATCTCCAATCCTTCATCGACCGCTTCGGCGCCAAGGCCTCCAAAGCCAAGCAGGCTCAAAGCCGCATGAAGCAACTCCAAAAAATGGAGAAAGTGGAAATCAAAGATCTTCCCACACGCGCGCAAATTAAAATTCCAGCGCCCGTACACACGGGAAAAGAAACTTTGCGTTTGATGGACGCCGATCTGGGCTACACGGAAAAGAAAGTGCTCTCCAAAGTAAATCTTCAGTTGAAGCGCGGCGTTCACCTCGGCGTGGTCGGATACAACGGCGCCGGGAAATCCACGCTTTTAAAATCCTTGGGCGAAAGACTGCCGCTTTTGACGGGACGCTTGGACTTCGGTCACCAGGTGAAACACTCTTATTTCGCCCAACACGTGGCGGAAGAGCTTCTTCCCAAAGACAGCGTCATCGACAGCTTAAGAAAGGCCGCTCATCCCGACATCACCGAACAGGAAATCCTGAACATTGCCGGATCCCTTTTATTTTCCGGCGACGACATCCATAAAAAAGTCGGCGTTCTCTCCGGAGGAGAGAAATCGCGAGTGGCTCTGGGTCAGATCCTCTTGCAAAAAAGTCCGCTTCTTCTGATGGACGAACCCACCAACCATTTGGACTTCGACACGGTGGAAGCCATGACGGAAGCGCTGAAAAATTATCCGGGGACCGTGGTGATCGTCAGCCACGACAGAGGCTTTATCGGACGCATTTCCTCGCAAATTCTGGAGATCAGAAACGGACGGGCCGAAATTTATCCGGGAAGCTATGACGAGTATCTTTGGTCGCTGGAAAAGGGCTCCCTGAAAGAGCGCTTCGAACAGATCGAAACTTCGCCGTCTCCCGCCCAAGGTCCGTCGAAAGACGCCGTCCCCACCGCGACCAAAGTGGATGCGAAAAAACTCCGAAGCTCTTTGGCTGAAGCCCGCAAACAAATCGCGGAAACGGAAAAAGAACTGACGGCCAAAACAAAACTTCTGGAAAAACTGAATGAAGAACTCTTGAACTCTTCCGGCCATAGGGCCTCTGAAGTGGCCATTGAATTGAATTCTTTGAGCCGTCAAATCGAATCTTTGGAAGAGCGGCTTCTCGACGCATGGGAAAGTTTAAAAGAGCTGGAAAAACTTCGTTGATAAGATCAACGATTGCTCAATTAGTGGGCAGACCCCGTCCCGCGTTCTTTTCGTATTGACGGTGAACCAATAAGCTTTTCTACTTGGAGGATATTTCATTTAACAAGGAGAAACAGTGATGAAATTTAAAGCTTTAACGGGCTTTCTCGCTCTTTCTTTAAGCCTCGCACTCGCCGGAGCGAATGCCAGCGCTGAAAAGAAAAAAGGTCTCGTCGACGAATTTTCCGGCCAAGGATACGGGCTGGCTGGATGCGGACTGGGTTCCATCTTCTTTGGCCCCAAACCCGGCAAAGTGCAAATCTTTGCTTCCACAACCAACGGCATTTATTGGAACAACACTTTCGGAATTTCTTCAGGAACTTCCAATTGTGACATTCCGAAAATGGGCCAACAAGCCGCCGTTTTCATCGAAGTGAACAAAGAGATCGTGCGCAAAGACGCCGTTCGTGGAGAAGGTGAATCCCTGGATGCTCTTTCCATGATCCTTCATTGCGACAAAGCGGAAATCCGCCACGAGCTGAAAGGACATTTTGATCACTACTTGGGACAAGATGTGGATTCTTATGAAACCGTACGCCGCCTGATGAACAGCGGTTTTTGTTCAACTCAAGGTTAATAGGGAGAAATGACCATGAATAAACTTTTAATTGCAGGTGCCATGATTTTTTCCGGCAGCGCTTTCGCACAAGCCATCGGTCCCGCCGGCTGCGGACTCGGAAATATGGTGATGGGCGGACACGACAGCCAAGTCATCGTCGCCACTCTGAATGAAACAGGAACTCAAACTTTCGGAATCACTTCCGGAACTTCCAACTGCGTGGATTCTTCAGGAACCGCCAAGCTGGATGCTTTCGTTGAAAGCAACCGCGTCGCTTTGGAAACCGAAGCCGCCCGCGGACAAGGGGAAACTCTTGAGAGCGTGGCTCAAATCTTGAAGTGCCCCAGTGCGGAAAAAGTCGGAAAAGCTTTGAAAGCTTCTCACACCGAGATCTTCAAAGGCACCGACAGCGAAGTCAGCGGAAAGCTGCGCCAGGCTTTGAAGCACGACGACGTTCTTTGTCTTGCCAATAGCTAAAATTAACGCTAGCTAGGAGAGTTCATGATCTGGACTCTCCTTTTTCTTTTCCCTCTCACCCACGCCGCCCAACAAATCTCTCCCTCTCTTTGTTACGAACAAAATCTCGCTCAAGCGGAACGGCAAGAACTCTGGAATAATGAGCGCTGGCTCGGCATCGTGCATTTTCGGGAAGGTCTTTTCAAAAAACACAGTCAGGCCGACGGCGCGGCTTTCTTCATTTCACCGCAAGGTGACACCGACGCCAAACAAGAGCTGACCGCTACGATCAAGGCCTTTTGCGAAAACACGGCGCTCAAAACCGAAGATCCCAACATCAA
>Ga0182744_1002546_pt1 | contig 14917 bp, 13 predicted proteins | sample eDN3rd30CKraftMG_FD_128525 | JGI IMG/M metagenome (GOLD analysis project Ga0182744, IMG submission 128525) | Enriched Miracle-Growth compost microbial communities from Emeryville, California, USA - eDNA 3rd pass 30_C Kraft MG (version 2) (version 2) ...
CCAGCCCGAGCGGGCCGCCCGAGGCGCTGTCCGGCGTCACATGCAGGACGATGGTGCCGAAGGCGGTGCCGCTCATCCGCGCATCGGAGATGCGGATCATGTCCTTGACGCCCTTGGCGGCGAGCTTCTTCGGGATCGGCAGATAGCCGGCCTCCGGCATCGCCTCCGGCGCGTTCGGGCCGGCATTCTGCAACACCAGGATGTCGTGCGCCTCGACGTCGAGCGCCGGATCGTCGATGCGCGCGGCGAGATCGGCGAGCGAGGAGAACACCACCGCGCGGCCCTCGTGCTCGAACAGCCGCGCATCGGCGGCGGAGCGTTTGAGGATCGCGCCGCGCGGCGCCAGATTGCCGAACAGCGCCACCAGCCCGCCCTGCGGCTCCAGCGGTTCGCCGCGCGCCGCGATGATCGCGCGGTCGACGTAATCATCATGCGGCGCGTCAAGCCGCTCGCCCAGCGTCTCTCCGGTGACGGTCATCGCATCGAGATGTAGGAGGTCTTTCAGTTCGCGCAGCAGCGCGCCCATGGCGCCGGCGGCATAGAAGTCCTCCATATAGCCATTGCCGACCGGCTTGAGATTGACCAGCACCGGCGTCGTCGCCGACAACTCGTTGAGCCGCTTGAGCGACACCTTGACGCCGGCGCGGCCGGCGATCGCGGTCAAATGGATCACCGCATTGGTCGAGCCGCCGAGCGCCAGCAGCACCCGCAGCGCGTTCTCCACCGACTTCTCGTTGATGATGCGGTCGGCGGTGAGCGTCGTCGAGCCGATCATGCGCACCGCGGCGATGCCGGTCGCCTCCGCCGCGCGCAGCCGGTCGGCATGGACGGCGGGAATGGCGGCGGTGCCCGGCAGCGTCATGCCGAGCGCCTCGGCGATGCAGGCCATGGTCGAGGCGGTGCCCATCACCGCGCAGGTGCCGGCGGTGGTGGCAAGCCGGCTCTCGACCGTCGAGATTTCCTCGTCGTCGACCTCGCCGGCGCGATATTTCGCCCAGAAGCGGCGGCAGTCGGTGCAGGCGCCGAGCCGTTCGCCGCGATGCCGTCCGGTCATCATCGGCCCGCCGATCAGCATCACCGACGGACGGCCCGCCGACACCGCGCCCATCAGTTGCGCCGGCACCGTCTTGTCGCAGCCACCCATCAGCACGACGGCATCCATCGGCTGAGCGCGCACCATCTCCTCGGTGTCCATCGACATCAGGTTGCGGAATTTGAGGCTGGTCGGACTGAGAAACACCTCGCCCAGCGAGATGGTCGGAAACTCCAGCGGCAGCGCGCCGGAGATCAGCACGCCGCGTTTGACCGCCTGTAGCAATTCCGGGAAATGACGATGGCAGTTGTTGAAGCCGGACGGCGTATAGGCGATGCCGACCACCGGCTTTTTCAGCATGTCGCGGGAATAGCCCATCGACTGCGCGAACGAACGGCGCAGATAGATCGAGAAATCCTTGTCGCCGTAATTGGTGAGGCCGTGGGCGATGCCTGTTTCGGTGTCGGTGGTGTCGGTCATGCGCTCGTTCTTGCCATCGTTATTTTTATTGTCATTCTTGTTCTTGTTTATTCTTGGCAGATCGCGACGCGGTGGCGCAAGCGCCGCCAGCGCAGACGGCATCGGCAGCAAAACATTGCAGCAGATGAAAACACTGTCGCGCAGCCGACGCCGTCGCGTGTCAGCATCGATGCGCAAACGACGATCGTCGTGTCATCGACCGCGCGGCGCTGGACCGCACGGCAACTGCGGATCGAACGGCACCGGCGGATCGAATGACACCGCTCGACATGAGGGCCGCATTTCGGCTCGATGAAAATTCGGATCGATGAAAATCACGGGGCACGGCGCCACGGCCGCGCCTGCCGGCCGAGGGCTCCATCACGGAGCCGCACCCTACTCGACGTCGCCGGACCGGCCATTTGGCGGGTTTTCCCCACCAAACGCACGGCAATCCCGTCGATTCCGGCAAAATTCCGCTTTTTTGAGCGAGCGCAACGTTTTGTGACGTCTTTCGACCTATTGCGGCTCGACAAACCGGATAGAACCCTTCTAAAAAGTAGGGGCTGGATGCGCGCGAAGATATAACATCATGCAGTACGACGATTTTTTTGCGCAAGCCCTCGACAAATTGCGCGACGAGCGCCGCTATCGGGTGTTTGCCGATCTGGAGCGGCTGGCAGGACGGTTCCCGCACGCCGTCTGGCATTCGCCGCAGGGGCCGCGCGACGTCGTCATCTGGTGCTCCAACGATTATCTCGGCATGGGCCAACACCCGAAGGTGATCGGCGCCATGGTCGAGGCGGCCTCGCGCATGGGAACCGGCGCAGGCGGCACCCGCAACATCGCCGGCACCCATCATCCGCTGGTCGAGCTGGAGCGAGAGCTCGCCGACCTGCACCGCAAGGACGCGGCGCTGCTGTTCACCTCCGGCTATGTCTCCAACCAGACCGGCATCGCCACCATCGCCAAGATGCTGCCCGACTGCCTGCTGCTGTCGGACGCGCTCAACCACAATTCGATGATCGAGGGCGTGCGCCAGTCGGGCTGCGAAAAGGTCGTCTGGCGGCACAACGACGTCGCGCATCTGGAGGCTTTGCTGCGCGCCGCGCCGCGCGAGCGGCCGAAGCTGATCGCCTTCGAGAGCCTCTATTCGATGGACGGCGACGTCGCGCCGATCCACAAGATCTGCGACCTCGCCGAACGCTACGGGGCGATGACCTATATCGACGAGGTGCATGCCGTCGGCATGTACGGCCCGCGCGGCGGCGGCATCGCCGAGCGCGACAACGCCATGCAGCGCATCGACGTGATCGAGGGCACGCTGGCCAAGGCGTTCGGCTGCCTCGGCGGCTATATCACCGGCTCCAATACGCTGATCGACGCGGTGCGCTCCTATGCGCCGGGCTTCATCTTCACCACCGCGCTGCCGCCGGCGATCTGCGCCGCCGCCGCCGCCGCGATCCGTCATCTGAAAGCCTCGCAGTGGGAGCGCGACCGCCACCAGGACCGCGCCGCGCGCGTCAAGGCGGTGCTCAACGGCGCCGGCCTGCCGGTGATGCCGAGCACCACGCATATCGTGCCGCTGTTCGTCGGCGACCCGGAGAAGTGCAAGAAGGCGAGCGACATGCTGCTTGCCGAGCACGCGATCTATATCCAGCCGATCAACTATCCGACCGTGCCGCGCGGCATGGAGCGGCTGCGCATCACGCCCTCGCCTTATCACGACGACGGGTTGATCGATGCGCTGGCGGAGGCGCTGATCCAGGTGTGGGACGCACTCGATCTGCCCAAGCGCGACCAGGCGCAGGCGCTGGCGGCGGAATAATCCGCCACACGTCCGCGTCCACGACGGCCGTGATCATTGCCGAATAAATCTAATCGTCGAACGGCACCTTGCGCACCGGCGGCGGTGGCGCTGGCGGCAACCGCTCGTGCCGCATCGACCAGTGCGAGACGATCGGGATCGCCAGCGAGATCACCACGATCCGCGCCAGGTGATGCGCGCCGATATAGACCGGGTCGAGGCTCAGCGCGAGCGCCAGCACCATCATCACGTCGACGGCGCCGGGAGCGAAGGCGATCGAGACATCGGCCACGCGCAGCTCCGTGCCGACGACCAGGATGGCGATGAACAGCGCCGCGACGACGACCGACACGGCGAGCGAGCCGAGCGCCGCGCCGAGGAAGTTCAGGAACATGCGCATCGAGGTATTGGTGAACCGCGCGCCGGTGACGCAGCCGAGCGCCAGCATCGCCGCATTCACCGCCCACCACGGCATCACCGCATGGATCAGGCCGGAGCCATGCAGCGCGCCGGAGCACAGCATCGCCCCGAACAGCAGACCGCCGGGGAAATGGAACCGCTGGAAGATCACGCCGGCCGCGGCAGAGACGCCGATCAGGATCGCCAGTTCGCCGATGAGGTCCGGGTTGAACGGGCCGCCGACCGTCGGCGCATCCAGGCTGACGAGGCCGAGCATCGTCAGGCCGAGCGGCAGCGCGACCGAGATCACCATCACCCGCACCGTCTGCACGACGGCGATGGCCCGCATGTCGAGCTTCAGTTCGGCCGCCATCACCATCACCTGCGACAGCGCGCCGGGGGCGCTCGCCAGCAGCGAGGCCGTCGTCCCCCAGCCGTGGACATAGCGCAGATAGCCGCTCGACAGGATGCTGATGAAGGCGATGGCGACGACCATCACCGCCACGCTCAGCGGCCAGGTCCCCATCCCCTGCAAGGTCTCCGGCGTCACCACCGCGCCGAGCGACACGCCGATGAAAATGAAGATCACCTGCGTCAGCCGCCGCGGGATCACCATGGTGCGGCCGGCAAGCGCCGCCGCCGCGACCAGGGTCATCGAGCCGATCAGCCAGCCGGCCGGGATATGCAGCCAACTGAAGACGACGCCGCCGATCCCGCCGACGAGGAAGGTCAGGGCGATATTGGCGAGGAGGCGGAGCGGCGGCAGCCGCAGGGCTGGTTTGGGCAAGGTCGATCTGGGCAAACGGGACTGGGCGAACGGGATTCTCCATGCCGTCTGCGCCTGCCGCCGTCAAATGGCGCGCGCGCCGGCGCCGGCCGAAACGCCATACTTTACCGGAAGGTCTGCTATGCGGGGCAAGCGCCGGCGCGCTATGCTGGCGCCCGGTGTCAGGAAGACCCGACCGGGGACGGCGATGCTGCAAGGCTGGTTCTTTATCGCGGTGGCGCTTGGCTATATCGGCCTGCTGTTCCTGGTCGCGAGCTACGGCGACCGGCGGCGCGCGGCGCGCGGCAACCGCACGCGGTTGCTGATCTACCCGCTGTCGCTGGCGATCTACTGCACCTCGTGGACCTTCTTCGGCTCGGTCGGCCTTGCCTCGCGCACCGGCTACGACTTCCTGACGATCTATGTCGGGCCGGTGATCATGATCGGCCTGTGCGCGCCGCTCGTCGCGCGCATCGTGCGGCTGGCGAAGGCGCAGAACATCACCTCGATCGCCGACTTCATTGCCGCGCGCTACGGCAAGAGCCAGGCGGTCGCCGCCTGCGTCGCGCTGATCGCCATCATCGGCAGCATTCCCTATATCGCCTTGCAGTTGAAGGCGGTGTCGAGTTCGCTCGAAACCATCACCAGCCAGTTGCACGCCGACGACACCGGCGCGTGGATGTTCGGCGACATCTCGCTGCTGGTGGCGCTGGCGATGGCGGTCTTCGCCATCCTGTTCGGCACCCGCCACGTCGACGCCACCGAGCACCAGGACGGGCTGATGCTGGCGATCGCCACCGAATCGATCGTCAAGCTGGTCGCGTTCCTCGCCGTCGGGCTCTATGTGACCTTCTGGATGTATGGCGGGCCGACGGCGCTGTTCAGCGAGGCGATGCAGGCGCCGCGCACCGCGGCGATCCTGTCGCGCGAACCGCAACTGGAATCGCTCGCGGCGATGACGCTGCTGTCGTTCTTCGCGATCCTGCTGCTGCCGCGCCAGTTCCATGTCGCGGTGGTCGAGAACAACAACGAGAACGAGGTGCGGCGCGCCGCCTGGCTGTTCCCGGTCTATCTGGTGCTGATCAACCTGTTCGTCATCCCGATCGCCGTCGCCGGGCTGCTGACGTTCCCCGCCGGCGAGGTCGACAGCGACATGTTCGTGCTGGCGCTGCCGCTCGCCGCCGGCTCCCACACCTTCGCCATGGCCGCCTTCGTCGGCGGCCTGTCGGCGGCGACCGCGATGGTGATCGTCGAATCGGTGGCGCTGTCGATCATGCTGTCGAACGACATCGTCGTGCCGCTGTTTTTGAAACAGCGCCGCGCGCTCATCGGCCAGGACGATATCGGCGCGATGCTGCTGCGGGTGCGCCGCTTCGCCATCTTCTTCATCCTGCTGCTCGCCTATCTCTATTACCGCTCGGCCGGCGAGGCGCAGCTCGCCTCGATCGGCCTGTTGTCCTTCGCCGCGGTGGCGCAACTGGCGCCGGCCTTCTTCGGCGGGCTGATCTGGCGGCGGGCGACCGCGCACGGCGCCATCGCCGGCATGGCGGTCGGCTTTGCGGTCTGGGCCTATACGCTGCTGCTGCCGAGCATCGTCGACGCCGGCCTGATCGACACCGACACGCTGATCCACGGGCCGTGGGGCATCTATGCGCTGCGCCCGCAGCATCTGTTCGGCCTCGATCTGCCGCCGCTCGTTCACGGCGTGATGTGGAGCCTGGCGCTCAACGTCGTCGCCTTCATCGGCTTCACCCTGCGCCGCGCCCCGGCGCCGATCGAACGCTTGCAGGCGAATGTGTTCGTGCCGAGCGACCTGACGCCGATCGCGCCGACCTTCCGCCTTTGGCGCTCGACGGTATCGGTCGAGGAACTCACCGGAACCGTCGCCCGCTATTTCGGCGAGGAGCGCACCCGCACCTCGTTCGAGACCTTCGCGCGCGCGCGCCGCATCAGCCTCGAGCCGAAGGCCGACGCCGACCTGCAATTGCTGCGCTATGCCGAGCACCTGCTCGCCTCGGCGATCGGCACCGCCTCCTCGCGGCTGGTGCTCTCGCTGCTGCTGCGCAAGCCGACCGTCTCGACCAAGGCGGCGCTCAAGCTGCTCGACGACGCCAATGCGGCGATCCAGTACAACCGCGAAATACTGCAAACGGCGCTCGACCATGTGCGCCAGGGCATCGCCGTGTTCGACAAGGATTTGCAGCTCATCTGCTGGAACCAGCAGTTCGGCGAACTGCTCGACCTGCCGCCGACCCTCACCCGCGCCGGCATCAAGCTCGACGAGATATTGCGCTACAATGCCGCCCACGATTCCTCCGCCCCCGAGGTGATCGAGGAGCGCATCCACACCCAGCTCGGACGCTACGTCGAGGGCGCCGACGCCTTCCTCGAACGCTTCGCCGGCCGCGGCCAGTTCATCGAGGTGCGCTCCAACCGCATGCCGGACGGCGGCATCGCCACCACCTTCACCGACATCACGCCGAGCGTCGAAGCCGCCGATGCGCTGGAGAAAGCCAACGAGACGCTGGAGCGCCGCGTGCGCGAGCGCACCGAGGAATTGACCCGCCTCAACGCGGCGCTGGCGCGGGCCAAGCGCGAGGCCGACGAGGCCAATATCTCCAAGACCCGGTTTCTGGCGGCGGCGAGCCACGACATCTTGCAGCCGCTCAACGCGGCGCGGCTCTACGTCACCAGCCTGGTCGAGCGCAGCGACGGCAGCCCGAACGGCGAACTCGTCGGCAATATCGATGCCTCGCTGGAGGCGGTCGAGGAAATCTTCAGCGCCTTGCTCGACATGTCACGACTCGACACCGGCGTGCTGCGGCCAGAATTCGCCTCCTTCCGCATCGACCAATTGTTGCGGCAGATCGAGGTCGAGTTCGCGCCGATCGCCCGCAGCAAGGGGCTCGAACTGATCTTCATGCCGTGTACGCGGGTGATCCGCTCCGACCGGCTGCTGCTGCGGCGGCTGTTGCAGAATCTCGTCTCCAACGCCATCAAATACACCCCGCACGGGCGCGTGCTGGTCGGCTGCCGGCTGCGCGGCGATTTCCTGCGCATCGATGTCTGCGACACCGGCGTCGGCATTCCGCCGTCCAAGCACAAGATCATCTTCGCCGAGTTTCACCGGCTCGATCAGGGCGCGCGCATCGCCCGCGGCCTCGGGCTCGGCCTGTCGATCGTCGAACGCATCGGCCGCGTCCTGCGGCACGAGATCGACGTCGATTCCGCCGTCGGCCGCGGCGCCCGGTTCTCGATCACCGTGCCGCTGTCGAACGCCGCGCCGGCGCCGCTGCCGATCCCCGTCAACCCCGATCCGAACGCCACCCAGCTCACCGGCACCGTGGTGGCGTGCATCGACAACGAGCCGGCGATCCTCAGCGGCATGCAAACGCTGCTCGGCGGCTGGGGCTGCCGCGTCCTCACCGCGGCGGATGCGACAGCCGCGCTGACGCTGCTCAAGGACACCGACACGACGCCGCACGGCGTGCTGGTCGACTACCATCTCGACGAGAGCAACGGCATCGCCGCCATCGAAGCGATCCGCGGCCGCTACGGCGCCGACCTGCCGGCGATCCTGATCACCGCCGACCGCAGCCCGCGGGTCCGCGACGAAGCGCGGCGGCACGGCATTCAGGTGCTCAACAAGCCGGTGCGTCCGGCACCGCTGCGCGCGCTGCTGGCGCAGTGGCGCACCCGAAGAATCGCCGCGGCCGAATAGCGATCCGGCGCCGGCGGGCGGCTTGTCTCATCGAAGAATGATGCGGCGCCGGGATGCGGCGCGCGCAGATGCGTCAGGATTCAGCCAGCGCCGGCTGATGCCAGTGGCCGGCCTCGATCTTGGCAGCGGCGATCACCGCCTGCGTGCGGCTGTCGACGCCGAGCTTCTGCAGGATCGCCGACACATGCGCCTTGACCGTGGCCTCCGACACGCCGAGCTGGAAGGCGATCTGCTTGTTGAGCAATCCTTCCGACAGCATCATCAGCACGCGCACCTGCTGCGGCGTCAGCGTCGCCATCCGGGTCATCAGTTGATGCAGTTCGGCATCCGCGCCGCCCTCCGACACGCCGGCATTCGGCGGCGTCCACACGCCGCCGTCGAGCACGCGCGCGATGACGGTGCGCATCTCCTCGACGCCAAGCGTCTTCGGGATGAAGCCCGACGCGCCGAAATCCATGCAGCGGCGGATCGCCGCCGGATCGTCGTTCGCCGACACCACGATTACCGGCACGCTCGGATATTGCGCGCGCAGATACATCAGGCTGGAGAAGCCGCGCCCGCCCGGCATCGTCAGATCGAGCAGCACGAGGTCGATGTCGTGGTGCTGTTCGAGCAGCGCCGACACTTCGTCGAACGTGCCGGCCTCGGTGATTTCCAGATGCGCGAAGCCGCCGGCAACCGCCTCCCGCAACGCGCGGCGGAACAGCGGATGATCGTCAGCGATAACGAAGCGATAGGATTCGGCGCTATGCACGATCGCAAACTCGCGTTGTGAAGCGGCGTCGCTCACGCCGCTTGTGGAGCGGCATCGGTCATGCCGCGGACGGCCGCCTTTTCCGTCATTTTTAAGACCACACGGACGCGGCGCAAGTCTTTCCAGCGTCGCCACGACAATTTCATATACTATTGATGAATGATATCGTTTAATTGGGTCTGACGATCAAAAATAACCGACCGATTTTCATACGGTTCGGCCGGCAACCTAGTCGAAAGTATAAGATTACTCGCGCCCTAGGCGCAGGCGCCGAGGAATTGTAGCACGATCTCGCGATCGTGCGGCGCGCGGCGGTGCTCGACGAGATAAATGCCCTGCCAGGTGCCGAGTTTCAGCGTGCCGGCGGCGACCGGCACATTCAGCGTCACGCCGGTGAGCATCGCCTTGACGTGTGCCGGCATGTCGTCCGGTCCCTCGCTGTCGTGAACCCAGCCGGCATCCTGCGGCGCCAGCCGGTCGAGCGCGGTCACAAGATCGCGCCGCACGTCGGGGTCGGCGTTCTCCTGGATCGTCAGCGACGCCGATGTGTGCCGCAGGAACATCAACAGCACGCCGTCGCGCGCCGCGATCTCCTTCAGGAAATTGACGACATCGCCGGTGACGTCGATCAGGCCGGGGCCCGGCGTCCGGACGGCAAGTCGCGCGCTCGCCAGCACCTGCGGCGTGACGCGGCTGATCCGCGACAGCGTTGCGGCCATATCGTTGCCCCCCGGCTTTCAGATCTTCTCGCGCGCATCCTTCTGCAGATCGCCGAGCATGTCGAGCATGTGCCGCCAGACCTTGCGCGCGTAATCGACGGCGCGCTCGAAGTCTTCATTACTCGGCAGCCGCAGCCGCGCATCCGGCGATGGTGGCGGCGGCGCCAGATCGGGCTCTCTCGGTTCCCCCGGCTCTCTTGGCTCCGGCGCTCCCGCCGCGGGATCGCGCGCCGCCAGTTGCCGCCGCAACTCGGCATTGGCATCTTGCAGGCGGCCGATCTCCTTCTCCAGCGCGGCGCGCTCCTCCGGCGCCGCCTGGCAGGCCCAGCCGGCGGCGCGCGGCGCGCAATACGACACCTCGCCGGTGACGTGATCGAGCCGCACGAAGGCGTCGCCGCGCGGGCTGAACGTATAGCGGTCCGCGGCGCGGCGGCCGTCGCGGATATCGGCTGAGGCCGGCGGATCGCCGGCTGGCGGCGCGGTCTGCGCCGCTGCCGCGCCACTAACGGCCAAGCCGACGAGGAGGCCGGCGAAAAGACCGAGGGTCAACGCCGTATCCCGCATCATGATGCCGCTCCTCCGTTCAGACGTCCGAGCGATAGGCTTTCCGTCCGGACTTTAACGCCTCGTCGAGCAGATCGATCCGGTCCTGGCCCCAGAACACCTCGCCATCGAGCACATAGCAGGGCGAACCGAAGGCGTCGGCGGCCAGCGCATCCTTGATGTTCTGCTGATAGATCGCCTTGACCGCGTCGGTCTTGCTGTCGGCGAGCAGCGCCTGCCCGTTCAGGCCGACGCCGTCGGCTATTGCCACCAGTTCCGCCTCGTCGGCGAGGTTGCGCTCCTCCGCCCAGACCGCGGCGAAAGCCTTGCGCAGGAAGGCGTCGGCATCGCCCCCGGACTTGACCACCGCGACCGCGAAATGGTCGGCCGCCGCGACATTGAACGGCCAGAATTTCGGATGGACATTGAGCGGCACGCCGCGCTTCTCGCGCCAGCGTTGCAGTTCCAGCAGCCGGTAGCGCTGCCGCGCCGGCGCCCGCTTGGCGAGCGGCAGGCCGCCGGTCTCCGGGAACACGCTCGACAGCGACATCGGCTTGACGTTCACCGTGACGCCGTGCCGGCGCGCCATCGCGGTGAACGGCGCGTGGCCGAAATAGGCCCAGGGAGAAACCAGCGAAAAATAATAGTCGATCGTGCGCGACATCGAGACCTCTCGAACGCCCGGCCGGCCGGCCGGAACCAGTGACAACGGCCGGCACCCTAGCATCGCCGTCGGCCGGACAGAACGGCGCCGCGGCGCCCGCCGCGCGATTCCTGTGCGCTGCCGCACGGGCCGGACCGTCTATCCCCAAACTTCGTCTTTTTTACTACGATATCAGTAGGTTATGTCGCAGGGGGCGTTGTTGACTCACCCTATCGCCCTCAGTATGGTCCGCGCGGCTTCGGGGGCGGTCGCAACGCGATTTGCCATCGTTGGGCGTCGGATGCAGGCTTTTGGGGCAAGTCTTTACGGGCAAGGCTCAGGGCATGGCAGACAACGCGCCGGACGAGGGCAACCACCGCAAAGCGTCCGAGGACGAGGCTCATCTTTCCGCGAGGCTTGCACGTCTCGGCGATCGGCTCGCAAAGCGGCGACCGGCTTCCGAACAGCGCGCTCCGGTTCAGCAGGGCACCGATGCGTCGGGGCTCGCGCGCGGCTTTCGGCTCTCGAGCGAGCTGGTCGCCGGCGTGCTGGTGGGCTTCGGCATCGGCTGGCTCATCGATCGCTGGCTGGGCATCGCTCCGTGGGGGATGATCGTGTTTCTCCTGCTCGGCTTCGCGAGCGGCGTGCTCAACGTAATACGATCCGCCGGCATCATGCCCGGCAACAGGATTGACTAATGGCCGACCCGATCCACCAGTTCAACATCGTCAATCTCTTCCCCGTAGCGCAGATCGGCGGTCAGGACATCTCGTTCACCAATTCCGCCGCCTTCATGGTGGTGGCGGTCGGCGGCATCACCGCCTTCCTGCTGGCGACGACCACCAAGCGCTCGCTGGTGCCGACGCGCATGCAGTCGGTGGCGGAACTGTCCTACGAGTTCGTCGCCGACATGATCGGCAGCACCACCGGCAAGGAAGGGATGCGGTTCTTTCCCTTCGTGTTCTCGCTGTTCATGTTCATCCTGATCACCAACCTGATCGGCATCATTCCCTATACCTTCACCGTCGCCTCGCATATCAGCGTAACGGCGGCGCTGGCGCTGATGGTGTTCTTCCTCGTCATCGGCTACGGCGTCTGGCACCACGGCTTCCGCTTCCTCAACCTGTTCGTGCCCAAGGGCATCCCGCTCTACATCTTGCCGCTGATCACCGTCATCGAGGTGCTGTCGTTCCTGTCGCGGCCGATCTCGCACAGCGTGCGTCTGTTCGCCAACATGCTGGCCGGCCACATCACGCTCAAGGTGTTCGCCTCCTTCGTCGTCATGCTGATGGCGTTCGGCGTCGGCGGCTGGCTGGGCGCGATCCTGCCGCTGGCGCTGGTGATCGCCATCACCGCGCTGGAACTGCTGGTGGCGGCGCTGCAAGCCTACGTCTTCGCCATTCTCACCTGCATCTACCTCAACGATGCAATCCACCCGGGTCACTGACACCCGACTACCCTCGGAAAAAGGAGCGTTTCATGGATCCCATCGCAGCAAAGTATATCGGTGCGGGCATCGCCTGCCTCGGCATGGGCGGCGCCGCCATCGGTATCGGCGCGATCTTCAGCCAGTATCTGGCCGCCGCGCTGCGTAACCCGTCGGCGGCTGCCGGCCAGTTCGGCAACCTGATTTTCGGCTTCGCCGTGACCGAAGCGCTCGGCATCTTCTCGCTGCTGATCGCGCTCCTGCTGCTGTTCGCAGTCTAAGACGGCCAGCAGAGCGGATCGACGACGATGGCCAGCACAACGGCACATACCGAGCAACCGGCGGGGCAAAAGGAGTTGTTCCCTCCTTTCAACTCGCAGACTTTTGCCTCGCAGCTCTTCTGGCTGGCCCTCACCTTCATCTTTCTCTACGTGATGATGTCGAAGGTCGCGTTGCCTCGGATCGGCGCGATCATCGACAGCCGGCAGCAGCGCATCGACGACGACGTCGCCGAGGCGCAAAAGCTGAAGGCCGAATCGGAAGCCGCCGTCGCCTCCTACGAGAAGGCGCTGGCCGAGGCTCATAGCCGCGGGCAGGCCATCGCCGGCGAGATGCGCGACAAGCAGGCCGCCGCCGCCGAGACCCGCCGCAAGGCGCTGGAGGCCGAACTCCACACCAAGCTGGCCGCCGCCGAGAAAACCATCGCCGCGACCAAGACCGCCGCGATGGCCAATGTCGGCGCCATCGCCGAGGACGCCGCCACGGCCATCGTCGAGCGGCTGATCGGCAGCGCCCCGGCCAAGCCGGCGGTGAGCGCCGCCGTCGCCGACGCGCTCAAGCGCTGAAGCGGGATAACGGACCGAGGATTTCAATGTTCGATCTCAACGCGCCGGAAACCTGGGTTGCCGTCGGCTTCCTGATCTTCGTCGGGATCGTGGTCTATTTCGGCGTCCACACCTCGCTCGCCAAGGCGCTCGACAACCGCGCCGACCGCATCAAGGCCGAACTCGACGAAGCGCGCCGCCTCAAGGAGGAGGCGCTCGCTCTGGTCGAAACCTACCGGCGCAAGAAGCAGGACGCGGAGAAGGAAGCCGAGGAGATCGTCGCCAATGCCAAGGCCGAGGCGGTGCGCCTCGAAGCCGAGGCGAAGGCGAAGATCGAGGACTTCGTCGCCCGCCGCACGCGGATGGCCGAAGACAAGATCGCCCAGGCGGAAACGCAGGCGATGGGCGACGTGCGCGCCGCCGCCGCCGATGCCGCAATCGCCGCCGCCGAGACGATCCTGACCGCCACCGCCAAGGGCAAGGTCGCCGAAGACCTGCTGGCGAAGGGCATCGCCGACATCCGCAGCAAGCTCAACTGAGCCGACCGCATCGGACGTCCCGGCCGCGCCGATCCTGGCGCGGCGCCGCTTCCGGTTCGCCGGCGCACTCCCACATTTCCTACAAGATGAGCAAGAGCGGATCGCGCCGCGCAGCAAGACGCGCGTGAACGCGCTGACGGCTCACGTCTCGAAGGATGACGGAGAGACCCAGTACCCCCGCCTATCGGGCGCGGCGGGTCGGGCGGCGCTGCGGACGCGCCGGCTCGGCCTGCGGATCGAAGCCGACATAGATCACATATTTGTCGATCGCGCCGCCACGCGGCATCGGAAATGCCAGATCCTCGGCGACGATCGAGAAATTGACGTTGCCCTGCTCGGCCGGCACCGCCACCGTGGTGCGGTAGAGCTTGGTGGCGACGGTCTTCGGGTCCGGCCCCTCCTCCACCACCGCGACACGCAACGGCACATCGACCTGACCGGCGCCGCCGGCCGGACCGACGATGACCCGGCCCTCGATGCCGACGCGCAGCGAGACGATGCCGGCATTGAGACTGCATTCGCGCGCCGTGCGCACGATGGCCCCCTGATAGCGCAGGTCGGTGGCCGACGCCTCGTGGCCTTTCGGCGTCGCCGCCACCAGCAAGGTCGAGGCCCCCGAGCGGATCTCGACCGACGGGCAGTCGAAATCCACAGGTGCGGCCGCAGCCGCCGCGGCGGCAGCATCGGCGGCCGGCGCCGATGGAGACGATGACGACGATCCGAAGAGGTCGCCGACCGACGACGACGAGCAGCCGGACAAGACGACGGCGAGCACAAGGCCGGCAAGCGCGTTCGCCGCGCGGCGGGGTACGGTGCGATCGTGCATGAGCCCTTCCATTGGTGATCCTGAGCAGGGGTTATATCAGCGCCGCCGCCACCGGCTCAACGCGGCACGGCGCGCGCGGCCACACTGGTATCATGCCGGCATGCGCTCACGCCGCTCATCCGGCCGTCCTGACCCGTCCGAACAGCAGATGGTCCTGCCAGACGCCGTTGATGCAGAGATATTCGCGCGCCAGTCCCTCGCGCTCAAAGCCGGTCTTTTCCAGAAGGTGGATCGACGCCCGGTTGGTCGGGATACAGGCCGCCTCGACCCGGTGCAGCCGCAGCGCGCCATAGGCGAAGGGCAGTACCGCATGCAGCGCCGCCGTCATATAGCCTTGGCCGGCATAGGGCGCGCCCATCCAGTAGCCGAGCGTCGCCGCCTGCGCCACGCCGCGCCGGACATTGGCAAGCGTCAAGCCGCCGAGCAGCACGCTGTCGTTCGTGCGGAACAGCAGGAAC